>Ga0213881_10000242_pt1 | contig 42147 bp, 20 predicted proteins | sample BarmaccoBMER_R08_FD_160104 | JGI IMG/M metagenome (GOLD analysis project Ga0213881, IMG submission 160104) | Barbacenia macrantha exposed rock microbial communities from rupestrian grasslands, the National Park of Serra do Cipo, Brazil - ER_R08 ...
GAGGAGGAACCGGCCCGGATTCTCCGCCTGGGCACTGCGCACCAGACCCCAGACCGCCGCCGCATCCGGATCCGGATCCTCCCCCACCGCACCACGGGTAACGACCGCCAGCCGCCGGTCATCGCATTCCGGCCCCGCCAGCCACTCCCGCATACGCAGCAGCGCCTCCGCCGCCGTCGCCACCTCCGCCACCACGCACTCCTCACAGCCAGCGGCATCGGCCGTATCGGGGACCGGCACCCACTCGACGCCGAACACGTCGCCGATGCCGCGCGCCCCGGCCGCCCGTAGCTGCCGGTCGCTGACCTGGCGGAGCACGACCGAGGCCACGTCCAGCACCGGGGCGCCCACTGGGTCGGTGACGCTTACCCGGACGCCCTGATCGAGGCCCGCACCAAGCGGCGACAGGCGGACGCGAGCCGACGTGGCGCCCACCGCGTGCAGCGTCACACCGCTCCAGGTGAACGGCAACCAGACCCGTCCTTCACTGAACTGGCCCATCAGGAGCAGCGGGTGGAGCGCGGCATCCAGAAGCGCGGGATGAACACCGAACCCGTCCCGATCCAGCACCACGTCTGGCAGCTCCAGTTCGGCGAGCACGTCGCTGCCTTGCCGCCACGCCGCCCGGACACCCTGGAAGGCGGGGCCGTAGCCGTAGCCCACGCCGACGGTGTCAAGGTAGAAGCTGGCGGTGTCCACCGGCTCGGCTCCGGGCGGTGGCCAGGTGCCGTCAGGCGATCCGCTCGCGGCGGCCGGCTCAGGTCCGGCCGGCTCAGGTCCGGCCGGCTCAGGTCCGGCCGGCTCAGGTCTGAGCACGCCGGTCGCGTGGCAGGCCCACGCGGTGTCATGGTCGGCCCGGGCGTACACCCCTACCTCGCGACGGCCGTCGTCTCCCACGGCGCCAACCGTGACCTGGACGTTCAGAGCACCCGACGCGGGCACCATCAGGGGAGCGTGGAGGACGAGCTCCTCCACACCGGCGCAGCCCACCTCGTCACCTGCCCGCAGGGCCCACTCGAGCTGCGCCGCGCCCGGAACCAGCATGGTTTCCGCGATCATGTGATCGCCGAGCCACGGCAGCCGTTGCCGTGACACGCGCCCGGTGAGCACCCGGCCATCGCCGTCGGCGGGCTCGAGAACGCCTTCGAGCACTGGGTGACCGGTCGACGCCAGCCCGAGATCGGCGGCCCGCATCGCAGTATCCTGAGCGGACAGCCAGTAGCGCTCGCGCTGGAAGGCGTAGGTGGGGAGGTCGGTGATGCGGGGGGCGGGGCTGGCGGGGTACCAGCGGGTCCAGTCGATGCCGACGCCGATGGTGAAGGCCTGGGCGAGGGCGCGGGCGATCTGGGCGGGGCCGCCGTGGTCGCGGCGCAGCGTGGGCAGCGCGGCGGCGGGCACGCTGGCCTGGTCGATGCACTCCTCGACCTGAGAGATCAAGACAGGGTGAGGGCTGGCCTCGATGAACACCCGGTACCCGTCGCCGAGCATGGCCTGCATGGTGCCGGCGAAACAGACCGGCTGACGCAGATTCCGCACCCAGTAGGCGGCATCCAGCCCGGCACCGTCGATCCGCTGGCCGGTGACGGCGGAATAGAACGCGACGCCGGCAGCGACCGGGGTGATCCCGGCCAGCGCTTCGGCCAGCTCGGCGGTGATCAGGTCCACCTGGGGGCCGTGGGAGGCGTAGTCCACCTCGATCATCCGGGCCCGCAGCCCTTGCTCCTGCGCGGCGGCCACCACCGCCGCCACCTGGCCGGGCGGCCCGGAGATGACCGTTGACGAGGGACTGTTGACCGCCGCGACCGTCACATCCGCCGCCTGCCCGGCCAGCACGGCGGTGCGGTCTTCGCCCGCGCCGACCGAGGCCATCGCGCCCAGCCCGGACAGCCGCCGCAACGCCCGGCTGCGCACCGCGACGACACGGGCAGCGTCGCGGACTGACAGCGCTCCCGCCACGCACGCGGCGGCGATCTCCCCCTGGCTGTGCCCGGCCACCGCGGCGGGCACGACACCATGATCAGCCCACACCGCCGCCAGGCCCACCATCACCGCCCACAACACCGGCTGCACCACATCCACCTGCGACAGCCCGGCCCCAGCACCGCCTTCACCGCCCCCGCGCAGCACCTCAGTCAGCGACCAGTCCGCATACGGCGCCAGTGCCCGCTCGCACTCACCAACCCGCGCCGCGAACACCGGCGAGGACTCCAGCAGCTCAGCGCCCATCCCCGCCCACTGCGACCCCTGACCGGGAAACACCAGCACCGGCCCGGCCCCGCCAGCACGCGCCTGGCCCACCACCACATCCGGATGCGCCCGGCCACGCGCCAGCGCCGCCAGCCCCGCCACCCGCTCATCCCCCACCACCACCGCACGATGCTCAAACGTCGCACGAGCCTTCACCAACGACCAGCCCACATCGGCCGGGGACAGCTCCGGATCGGCGGCCAGATGAGCGGCAAGCGCACGAGCCTGGTCGCGCAATGCCTCGCTGGTACGCGCCGAGATCACCCACGGCGCACCTCTCCCGGTGAGCTCTGTGTTCGCCGCGACGGGTCCCGGCTCGGGTGCCTGTTCGAGGATCAGGTGGGCGTTGGTGCCGGAGAAACCGAACGACGAGATCGCGGCGCGGCGCGGGCGGCCAGCCCGCGGCCACGGCACCGGCTCGGTCAGCAGCCGCACCGCGCCGGAATCCCAGTCCACATGCGGGGTCGGCTCGTCAACGTGCAGCGTGGCGGGCAGCACGCCGTGCCGCATCGCCATCACCATCTTGATCACGCCCGCCACCCCGGCGGCCGCCTGAGTATGGCCGATGTTCGACTTCACCGTCCCGAGCCATAGCGGGCGCCCATCAGGACGTCCCTGCCCGTAGGTCGCCAGCAGCGCGTTGGCCTCGATCGGGTCGCCCAGGGTGGTGCCCGTGCCGTGCGCCTCGACCGCGTCCACATCGATGGCGTTCGCGCCAGCCGCCACCAGTGCCGCCCGGATTACGCGCTCCTGCGCGGGACCGTTCGGTGCGGTCAGCCCGTTGCTGGCGCCATCGGAGTTGACCGCCGAGCCGCGGATGATGGCCAGGACCTGGTGCCCGTTGCACCGCGCGTCCGACAGCCGCTCGAGCACGACCACGCCGACGCCCTCGGCCCAGCCCGTGCCGTCCGCCGCCGCCGCGAACGCCTTGCACCGGCCATCCGGCGACAGCCCCCGCTGCCTGGAGAACTCCACGAACATGCCCGGTGTGGCCATCACGGTCACGCCGCCCGCCAGCGCCAGCGAGCACTCCCCCTGCCGCAGCGACTGGGCAGCCAGGTGCATCGCCACCAGCGACGACGAACACGCCGTATCGACCGTCATCGCCGGCCCCTCGAGGCCGAACGTGTACGCCAGCCGACCGGACACGACGCTGGGAGTCGTGCCGGTCAGCAGCTGACCGTCGAGATTATCCGACGCCTCATGCATGCGAGGGCCGTAATCTTGTGTGGTCGCGCCGATGAATACGCCGGTCTCGCTGCCGCGCAGCGCCGCCGGATCGATCCCCGCGCGCTCGACCGCCTGCCACGCGGTCTCCAGCAGCAGCCGCTGCTGCGGATCCATCGCCACCGCCTCACGCGGGCTGATACCGAAAAACGCGGCGTCGAACAGATCCGCGTCATACAAGAACCCGCCCGTACGCGTATAACTGCACCCCGGCCGATCCGGATCCGGATCAAACAGCTCACCCAGATCCCACCCCCGGTTCGACGGGAACTCCCCGACCGCATCCACCCCCCCGGCCACCAGACCCCACAAACCCTCCGGCGAGACCACACCACCCGGAAACCGGCACGCCATCCCCACGATGACGACCGGATCGTCGCTGCTATCACTGCCGGCGGCACGCCGGTCAGGCGGCGACTTCCGCGCACCGATGACCAGGTCGCGCAGATGCGCTACGAGGTCATTCGGGGTCGGGTAGTCGAAGATCAGCGTGGTGAGAAACGGCAGGCCGGTCGCGACGCCGAGCCGCCGCGACAGCTCTGTACCCGCGATGGAGTCGAAGCCAAGCTTCTTGAAGGTCAGGCTGGGATTGACAGCGGTGGCGGCGGCATGCCCCAGGACCAGGGCGGCCTGAGCCCGCACCGTCTCCAGCAGCACTTTGTCCCGGTCGGCGTCATTCAGTCCGGCGAGGCGCTGGGCAAAGGGTGAGCTTTCGACCAGGACCGGCGCACGGTCCGCGGGCGGTGCGATGGCGGACGCGGGTTGTCCCGACGCGGGGCCAGGCACTGCGCCAGGCACTGCGCCAGGCACGGCGTCGGGCCAGTACCTGCTGCGCTGGAACGCGTAAGCTGGCAGGCTGACGCGCCGGTACCTCCGTCCAGCGAACACCTGTTCCCAGTTCAGGTCAGCACCGCACGCGTAAACCTCGGCCAAGGCAGTGGCGAACGCGGTCGTCTCGGACCGGTCAGCCCGCAAGGCCGCGAGCGCGACCGGACCATGGCGACCGGCAACCCTGAGTCCGGCCAGGTACTCGTCCGCCATGGCGATGAGCCGTGCGTCCGGACCGAGTCCGAGCAACATGGCGATGCCGCTGCCGTACAGCAGACGCAACCCGGACTCGAGCCGCCCGGGCTCGCGGGCCTGCTCGGCCCAGTAGTCCGCAGAGCCGAGCTGCTCGACGGTGGCCGGCTGGCCGGTCACGCAGGAGACGACCGGGACGGCGGGCGCGGAGGTAGACAGCCCCGAGACCACGGCACGAAGCTCCTCGAGCGCCGCGTCCGCATGCGACGCCTCGATCAGCCGGCCTTGCGCTATCACGAGCGCGCACGCGTCCGCGAGCGGCAGCGCGCCGGCTACGTGGACGGCGGCCACCTCGCCGACCGAGTGCCCGAGTACGAAGTCCGCTCTGAGCCCCCACGACTCGGCTAGCCGGTACAGCGCCACATCGACCGCGAACGCGGCGGCCCGGGTGTACGCTGCCTGATCCAGCGGCGCCTGATCCAGCGGTCCGACCGCGGCCGACGTGGCCTCGCGGAGCGGCCGTCCGAGATGGCGGTCGAGTAGCGACCAGGCATCGTCCAGTGCGCCGGCGAAACGAGGATAGGCCGCGTACAGGGCGTGGCCCATCGTGACACGCTGGCTCCCCGGGCCGCTGAACAGTACGGCCAGCCCGCCGCCGGTCACCTGGCCGCTGACCACCCCGGCCGCGTCCATCCGGTGCTCGAGGTCGGCCAGCTGGCCGAGCCGCTCCTCGATATCCTTACCGAAGACCACCGCCCGGTGGCTGAACGCGCAGCGCGTGATGCCAAGCGAATATCCGACCTCCGCCGGATCCGCGTCCGGATGCCCGGTGATGTGCCGGCGCAGCCGTCCCGCCTGTGCTGCCAGCGCCGCCCAGCTCTTGGCGGACAACGGCCACGGGACGTCCGCCGTTGTCGTCATCACGGGACGAGCGTCAGCTACGACCGGATCCGGCGCCGGCGCCTGGCCGAGCACGATGTGGCAGTTGGTTCCACCCATGCCGAAGGAGCTGACGCCCGCGAGCCGCGGCCGGTCCGGGTCCGGCCAGCCGGTCAGCCGGTCCTGGACCCGCAGCCCGAGCTGCTCCAGGGGGATCCGCGGATTCGGCGTCCTGAAGTTGAGGCTCGGTGGCAGCTGCCCGTGCTTGAGGCTCAGCGCGGTCTTGATCAGTCCGGCGATCCCGCCAGCCCCCTCGAGGTGCCCGAGGTTCGTCTTCACCGAGCCCACCGGCAACGGCGCGCCGACGGGACGGTGCGGCCCGAGGACCGCGCCGAGCGCGGCCGCCTCTACCGGATCGCCGACCGGCGTGCCGCTTCCGTGCAGCTCGATGTACTGGATATCCGCCGGCGACACGCCAGCGACGCGGTACGCCGTGCGCAGCACATTCTCCTGTGCCAGCGCGCTGGGGATGGTCAGCGCGTCCGTGCCCCCGTCGTTATTGACAGCTCCGCCGAGAATCACGCAGTACGGGGAGTCGCCGTCTCGCAGCGCCGCGGTCAGCGGCTTGAGCAGGACCGCTCCCCCGCCCTCGCCTCGGACGAAGCCGTTGGCCCGGGCGTCGAATGTGTAACACCGGCCGTCAGGCGACAGGGCACCGAGCTGAGCGGTCATCTTCATGCTGTCTTCGGCGAGAACAAGATTGACGCCCGCGGCCAGCGCGAGCGCGCATTCACCGCGGCGGAGGCTCTCGCAGGCGATGTGCACCGCGACCAGCGAGGATGACTGAGCCGTGTCGATGTGCAGGCTCGGCCCGCTGAAATCGTAGCTGTAGGAGACGCGGTTGGCGATGATGCTGCGATGCACGCCGGTCATGACGTGGCGGTTGCTCCCGTCCAGGCCGGAACGGCGCAGCAGCGCGGTGTAGTCATCCCAGATCGCGCCCACGAAGACACCGGTGTCGCTGCCCGCAAGGGACGGCGGGCGGATACCCGCATCCTCGAGAGCCTCCCAGGTCAGCTCCAGCATGAGGCGCTGCTGGGGATCCATCGCCACCGCTTCGCGCGGCGAGATGCCGAAGAATTCCGCGTCGAAGGACGCCACGTCGTCGAGGAAACCGCCGGGCCAGGGCCGCGACGCGCGCCGGTCAGCAGGCATTGTCGTGATCGCGCTTTCGCCCTGGCGCAGCAGCCGCCAGAAGGCGGCCGGGTCCGGGGCGTGCGGCAGCCTGCAGGCAAGGCCGATGACCGCTATCGGTGTGGCCTGGGCAGTCATCGAGGCACTCCCGCATGAAATCGCTCTCGCTCCGATAACCGCGAGCGTCGCCCCCCGCGCTAAAGGCATGCCAAACGTGTGCGGCCCGGCGGACGCGAGATGCCTGAACGGCCGACCGTCAGGCGCCCGGCTTATCCATTCCCCGCCGCAGCGCGCTGGCGCTGTCCGCGCTGATGGCCGGATGCGAGTAGATGTCCAGCAGGGCCAGCACGATGCGCCGGTCACCCTCTGGCGAAAAGATGTCGGCGCCGATGCTCCGCGAGATATGGGCCTGGAATGCGGGGATTCCCAGCTCCATGGCGACCATCAGCGCCGCGCGGGTGCTCAGGTCCGCGACTGGTGGGTCGGGGCGCTGCTTGTCGCTCCGGAGCAGCCACTGCTCGGTCATCGCCACCAGCTCGTCGAAGATCTGCCCAGCCGCACCGGAGTGGTCGATCAATGCGCGGGCCAGGTACCGCCCGAAGGGAAGCAGCGCGTCCCGAGCCTTCCCGACGGTCGCGGGATCAAGCAATCCCTCATCGGTCATCGCGTGTTCTAGGTAACTGCGCAGCGCTTCCAGTACGTAGGCGTCACATGCCTTGCACAGCCCGTCCTTCGAGCCGAAGTGGTGGAGCACCAGCCCCGGCGACACGCCGGCAGCGCGTGCGATCTCCCGGATCGTCGCCCGGGCGAACCCGTACTCCGCGAAATGCCGCAGCGCCGCATCCCTGATTCGAGCCCGGGCGGTCAGGTCTTCGAAAGCAACAATTCCAGGGTTACTGATCCGCATGTCCACCCCCTTCTGCCATCTTACGTGCCGCAGGTTGAACATATGTATAGCTTGTTGTACATGTGGATAGTGACTTGCCGGACGAAGGGAGCACGGCGGAATGACGGAGCCGATCATAGAGGTGCGTGACGTCGTCAAACGCTTCGGCAAGACCATGGCGCTCGACGGGATTTCCCTGCACGTTGAGAAGGGAACGGTCCTTGGCCTGCTCGGGCCCAACGGCGCGGGAAAGAGCACCATGATCCGGGCACTCACCACACTGCTCAGACCCGACAGCGGGGAGGCCCGCGTCGGAGGGTTCGATGTCCGCACAGATGGCCAGCGGGTGCGTTCGATAATCGGCCTAGCGGGGCAGTACGCGGCGGTGGACGAACTGCTCACCGGCCGGGAGAACCTGGAGCTGGCCGGTATCTGGTATCACCTGCCCAAGAGGGAGTGCCGGCATCGCGCGCAGGCGATGCTCGAGCGGCTCGCCCTCACGGACGCAGCCGACCGCCAGGTCAAGACCTACTCGGGCGGCATGCGGCGGCGTCTCGACATCGGAGCCAGCCTGATCGCGGATCCCCCGATCCTCTTCCTCGACGAGCCCACAACCGGGCTGGACCCGCGAAGCCGTAACGAGCTCTGGCAGTTCATCAAGGACCGGGTGGACGCCGGCACGACGGTGCTGCTCACCACCCAGTACATGGAGGAGGCTGAGCATCTCGCGAACCGGATCGTCGTCATCGACAAGGGAAAGGTGATCGCCGAGGGAACGGCCGACCAGCTGAAGGAGCACACGGGCGGCGCCACTCTCGAGATACGGCTGGCGGACCAGCGCGACGTCGAGCGCGCGGCCGCTCTGCTGGCCGAGGTCAGCAAGTCCGAACCGCGGACCGAGCCGGAACAACGCCGGATCAGCATCCCAGCCGGCCAGGGTATCGAGATGCTGCTCGACGTGGGACGCCGCCTGCAGCAGGCGGGAATCGCCCTCGACGACCTCGGAATCCGCCGGCCCACGCTCGACGAGGTCTTCCTGTCCCTCACCGGCGGCACAGTGCCGGACCGCGCCGGATCAATGGACCACGCCGGATCGCCGGAATCGGAGGCGGCACGATGACCGATCTGCAGCTTTCCCAGCCGGGGCTGGCGGCGCCACGCCTGACGCCCCGCCTCGCCCTGCGGGACTTCAACGCCGTCGCGAAGCGAAACCTGCTCCGGACGATACGCACACCCCAGCTGATGCTGATCGCGCTGGTAAACCCGCTCTCGCTGCTCATCTTGTTCCGGTACTTCCTCGCCGGTGCGTTCAAACAGCCCGACTATGTCGAATTCGTCGTGCCCGCGATCTTCGCCGAGGCGGTCCTCGCTGGCGCGATGTCCTCGGCCATCGGGATGGCCGAGGACCTCAAGAGCGGAATGATCGACCGTTTCCGCAGCCTGCCGATGGCCCGCTCGGCGGTCCTCGCGGGCCGGTCGCTCACCGACCTCGCCCGGAGCGTCATCGTCCTCGCGGTCATGGTGGGTCTCGGCGTCGCCGTCGGATTCCGCTTTCACAGTGGCGCCGGCCCGATCCTGCTCGGCCTGCTGCTGATCCTCGCGTTCGGTTATTCCCTCTGCTGGCTGAACGCGACCATCGGGATGTCCGTCAAGGATCCGGAGGCCGCCACGGGCGCGGCCTCGGGCCCTCTCTTCATCCTCCTGTTCGCCAGCAACGCCTTCGTGCCCCCCAGCGCGCTGCCCGGCTGGCTGCAGGCGTTCGCCCGCGAACAGCCGCTGAGCGTGACCGTCTCGGCCGTCCGGGCCCTTTTCGGGGGAAGCGGCGCCACGCATTACATCTGGCAGTCACTGGCCTGGTCCATCGGGCTCACGGTGGTCTTCTTCCTGACATCCCTGGCCCTCTACCAGAAAGCGGCAGCCCAGTAACCCATGGCCGCCCATCGGGTATAGGGGCGGCTAAGGGTATCGCCGCCGGATGCAACGAGCCCAGCATCGGTCCATGACCCATTCGTTTCGTCTCGGCCGTGCCGTTCTCGCGTTCGCGCTTGCCTGCGGGACGCTGTACGGCATGGCGATGCCGGCGCACGCCAGTATCGCGCGCACCTGCACGACTTACACGCTCCCGGTACGGATCGCCGATCCGGGGCCAGCGGACCAGACTCTGTGGGGACAGCTGTGCTACCCGGGCAGCGCCCGGCCCGCTACGGTGCAACTGCTGGTGCACGGAGCCACCTACAACCATCTGTACTGGGACTTCCCGGTCGGGAACGGCTACTACTCCTACGTCGATGCGGCGCTCGCCGCAGGGTACGCGACCTTCAACGTCGACCGGGTCGGCGCCGGCAACAGCTCGCACCCGGCGAGCGGCCCGCTCAACCTGCCCGCTGGCGCCGTCGCGTTGCACGACGTCATCACCGCCCTCCGCTCGGGCGCCCTGGACGGCCACGCCTTCTCCCACGTCGCGTGGATCGGGCACTCCCTCGGATCGTTCATCGCGTTGTACGAGATTCCGCGCTACCACGATGTGGACGCGGTGATCCTGACCGGCGGCCTGCATGGGATAAATCCCCAGGTGGCCACCATCATCTACCCTGCCGCGCAAGACCCCAAATTCGCCAACTCGGGTCTCGATTCCGGCTACGTCACGACCGTGCCAGGTGACCGGAGCTTCTTCTATGACCCGGCCACGTCTGATCCCAACGTGATCGCCGCCGACGAGGCGAACAAGGACGTGGCCACATTCACCCCCAGCCCCCCCGTGCCGACCCCGGTGGATATCACGGTGCCGGTCCTGCTGGTGTCCGGCCAGCGGGATAAGGCCCAGTGCGTAGGGGTCACGCTGTACGACTGCTCGAATCCGGCCAGCGTTCTGGCGTACGAGTCGCAGTTCTACCTACCACAGGCACACCTCGAGCTCAAGATGATCCCGGACACCGGCCACGTCGTTGCCCTGTCGACGACGGCGCCGCTCACAGACGCGATCATGCTCGGGTGGCTTTTGTCGCACCAGGGCCCATGATCCCTGCCACTTCGGCCGCCGCCTGGGTATCGCCCAGGCGGCGGCTTTTAACTGCGCGACTTCAACGGGCTTAACACCGCTTAAGCCCCCTGGGTCACAGTGGAGCGGACCTGAGCCGAAGGAGAGGTTGTGCACACGCCGGAGATGTTCATCAGCGGAATCGGTGTCTACCTGCCGGACACCGTCAGCATCGGACAAGCCGTCGCGGACGGCCACTACCCGGCCGCCCTGGCCGACCTGCACGGCCTGACCGGCGCCGCCGTGGCCGGCGACATCCCCGCGCCCGAAATGGCCCTGCGGGCCGCCACCCTGGCACTGACCCGCGCCGCGCACGCGCCCACCGACATCGACCTGCTGCTCTACGCCGACGCCTGGCACCAGGGGCCCGACGGCTGGCACCCCCAGTACTACCTGCAGCACCACCTCACCGGCGGCACCCCGCTCGCCGTGGAACTGCACGGCTGTAACGGCATGTTCACCGCGTTCGAACTCGCCGCCTGCTACCTCGCGGCCCAGCCCGACCGCCATACCGCGCTGCTCGTCGCCGCCGACAACTTCGGCACCCCGCTAATCGACCGGTGGCAAGGCGGCGGCGCAAGCTATCTCATGGGCGATGCCGGGAGTGCGGTGGTGCTCAGCACCCGGCCCGGCTTCGCCCGGCTGCTCACGGTCGGAACGGTCACCATACCGGAGGCGGAGGAACTGCAGCGGGCCGGGGAGGCGCTCTTCCCACCCGGCGCGACCATGGGCCGTGCTGTCGACTTCGTCGCACGCGGTGAAGCGTTTCAGAAGCAGCTCGCCGAAACGGGGGACCTCGCAGTGCTGGCGAGGATCGGCAGTGAGATGCTCGATCTGATTCACCGGGTGCTGGGCGAGTGCGAGCTGACGATCAGCGACATCGCCCGGGTCGCTCCGATGAATTGCTCCCGGCCAGTGACCGAGCGCCTGATGGCCGCGCTCGGCCGGCCCATGGCCAGTTCCACCTGGGACTGGGGCCGCACCGTCGGGCACCTCGGCGCCAGCGACCAGGTCGCCGCCCTGGACCACCTGGTCGCTACCGGGCAGCTCGGCCCGGGGGACCACCTGCTGATGCTCGGCGTCGGGCCAGGCGTCACCGTCTCCAGCGCGGTGGTCCGGATCGTGGACGTCCCCGACTGGCTGAAGTGACGGGACCAGATGATCCGGCCGCAGCAACCAGGGAAAGCGTCGCTTTAGCCGGCATGCCGATGATGGCCACTGGTTGCTAGTCCGGCGGAGAATGAAGGGAGCGCAGTTTGCGCACGCCGGAGATGTTCATCAGCGGAATCGGTGTCTACCTGCCGGACACCGTCAGCATCGGACAAGCCGTCGCGGATGGCCGCTACCCGGCCGGCCTGGCCGACCTGCACGGCCTGACCGGCGCCGCCGTGGCCGGCGACATCCCCGCGCCCGAAATGGCCCTGCGGGCCGCCACCCTGGCACTGACCCGCGCCGCGCACGCGCCCACCGACATCGACCTGCTGCTCTACGCCGATTCCTGGCACCAGGGGCCCGACGGCTGGCACCCCCAGTACTACCTGCAGCACCACCTCACCGGCGGCACCCCGCTCGCCGTGGAACTGCACCACGGCTGTAACGGCATGTTCACCGCGCTAGAACTCGCGGCCAGCTACCTCGCGGCCCAGCCCGACCGCCATACCGCGCTGCTCGTCGCCGCCGACAACTTCGGCACCCCGATGATCGACCGGTGGCAAGGCGGCCCGGGCTATGTCATGGGCGATGCCGGGAGTGCGGTGGTGCTCAGCACCCGGCCCGGCTTCGCCCGGCTGCTCACGGTCGGAACGGTCACCATACCGGAGGCGGAGGAACTGCACCGGGCCGGGGAGGCGCTCTTCCCACCCGGGCCGACCATCAGCCGGCCGCTGGACTTCACGGCCCGCAGTGAAGAGTTCCGCCGCGTCGCGCTGGAGGGCGGCTCCGGCACCGCCATGCTGATGGACATCCACCGGCAGACCCTCCAGGTGGTCAGCCGCACGCTAGCCGAAGGCGGCATCGAGATGGACGACATCACCCGGGTCGCGTACATGAACTACTCCCGGGAGATAGTCGAGCAGCGCTGCACCTCCGCCCTCGGCCTGCCGCTGTCTGCCTCGGCCTGGGACTGGGGCCGCACCGTCGGGCATCTCGGCGCCAGCGACCAGGTCGCCGCCCTGGACCACCTGGTCGCTACCGGGCAGCTCGGCCCGGGGGACCACCTGCTGATGCTCGGGATCGGGCCAGGCGTCACCGTCTCCAGCGCCGTCGTCCAGATCATCCACTCACCGGCCTGGCGGTGACCAGCGCGACCAACCGGTCCACCCGGAGGAGCAGATCACGAATGCTTGATGCGAACAGCACGCCGCCATCCGCGGCCGTCGCCGTGCTCGGGATGGGCTGCCGGTTCTCCGGTGACGTGGACTCTCCGGAGAGCTTCTGGGAGCTGCTGCGCGACGGCCGGGATGGCATCGGCGACCTGCCGGAGCAGCGCTGGGACCACTACCGGGACCTGGGGCCGGAGTTCGCCGCGGCGCTGCGCCGGGCCACCCGGCACGGCGCGTTTCTGCGCGATGTGGCGGGCTTCGACGCCGAGTTCTTCGGCGTGTCGCCCCGCGAGGCCGAACTGATGGACCCGCAGCAGCGGATTCTCCTGGAGGTCACCTGGAACGCTCTGGACTACGCCGGCATCCCTGCCCGCAGTCTCGCCGGCAGCGACACCGGGGTCTTCGTCGGCATCGGCTCCGACGACTACGGCCGACGACTGCTCGAGGACCTGCCACGGATCGAGGCGTGGACAGGTATCGGCGCCGCGATGTGCGCGGCCGCCAACCGCATCTCGTACACGCTGGACCTGCGCGGGCCGAGCCTCGCCATCGACACCGCATGCTCGGCCTCGTTGGCCGCGATCCACCTGGCCTGCCAGAGCCTACGGGCCGGGGAGAGCGCGCTGGCGATCGCCGCCGGTGTCAACCTCATCCTCGCACCGGGTCTCACCCTCACCCTCGACGCCGCCGGCGCAACCTCTCCGGACGGGCGGTGCAAGTCCTTCGACGCCGCCGCCGACGGCTACGGCCGTGGAGAGGGGTGCGGCGTTCTGGTACTGAAGCTGCTGGCCGACGCGGAACGGGACGGCGACCGAGTGCTGGCGGTGATATGCGGCAGCGCCGTACAGCAGGACGGGCGGACCTACGGCATCATGGCCCCCAACGGGGAAGCGCAGGAGCAGCTGCTGGTCCAGGCCTGCCGGCAGGCCGGAATCGCGCCAGCCTCGGTGGACTACGTCGAGGCGCATGGCACCGGGACCCGGTTGGGCGACACGCTAGAGGCGAAGGCTCTTGACGCTGTCTACGGCGCTGGCCGGAAGAGCGACGAGCCGTGTCTGATCGGGTCCGTCAAGGCGAGCATCGGCCACCTGGAGGCCGCCGCCGGCGTGGCCAGCCTCATCAAAGCGATCCTCGCTCTTCGGCACGGCGAGATCCCGCGCAGTCTCAGCCTGGACACTCCGAACCCGGCGATCGACTGGGACAACGCCGGCCTGCGTCTGGTCACCGAGCACCGCCCATGGCCGACCCGATCCGGGCCGCGCCGGGCCGGAGTCTCCAGCTTCGGATATGGCGGCACGATCGCCCACGTCCTGCTCGAACAGGCACCCGATCCGCGGTCCATGCCCACCGGCCCCGCCGGGCTGCTCTTTCCCCTCTCCGCCGGGTCGGCCGAGACGCTCCGCCGCCACGCCGGCGACCTGGCCGAGTTGCTGACGTCGCCGGGCGCGGACATGCCGCTGGCCGATCTCGGGCACACCTTGGCCCTGCACCGCTCGCACCTGGAGCACCGGGCCGTGGTGGTCGCGGCCGACCGTACCGAACTGGTCACCCGGCTACGTCACGTCGCCCGCGGCGAGCAGGCGCAGAACGTCGCGGGCGGGCGGGCGCTGCCAGGCTCGGACGAGCACGGATCGCGGCCAGTCTGGGTCTTCTCCGGCTACGGCTCACATTGGTCCGGCATGGGGCAGGGACTGCTCGCCGAGGAACCGGCGTTCGCCGCTGTCATCGACGAGCTGGGTCCCGAATTCCGGACCGAGATCGGCTTCATCCCGCGCGAGGTGCTCACCTCCGGGGATCTTGGCACGGTGGACCGGATACAGACGATGATCTTCGCGATGCAGGTCGGGCTGGCCGCCGTCTGGCGCTCGTACGGAGTGACCCCGGCGGCGGTCATCGGCCACTCGGCCGGTGAGATCGCCGCGGCGGTAGCATGCGGCGCGCTCAGCCTGACCGACGGCGCACGGCTGATCTGCCGGCGCTCAATCCTCCTGCGCCGCGTCTCCGGGGCCGGCGCGATGGCCATGGTGGGGATCCCGTACGACGACGCGGTGGAGCGCCTGGCGGGCAGGACCGACGTAGTGGCCGCGATCGCCTCGTCACCGGTCTCCACGGTCGTCGCAGGCGATCCGGAGGCAGTGGCCGAGGTACGTGAGCGCTGGCAGGCAGAGGGAGTACTGGTCCGGCAGGTGAACTCGGACGTGGCGTACCACAGCCCGCAGATGGAACCGCTGTGCCAGGATCTGGCCAGCGCCCTCGGTGACATCTCCCCCGCGACGCCGATGGTGCCGATGTACCGCACCTCACAGCTGGACCCGCGGGGCACTGAGCCGTTGGACGCCATGTACTGGACCGATAACCTGCGCAACCCAGTGCGGCTCAGCGATGCCGTCGCGGCGGCTGCCGACGACGGTCACCGGGCGTTCGTGGAGATCTCGGCACACCCGGTGGTGACACACTCGCTCGGCGAGATCCTCGCCGATGTCGATGCGACGTACGCCGGATCGACATTGCGGCGCAACTATCCTGAGCGGACTACCTTCCTCACCAGCCTCGGAGCAGCGCACTGCCACGGTGTACCGGTGGACTGGGCACAGCTGCAGCCGTCCGGCACGCTGGTCGACCTTCCCCCGATGCCCTGGCTACACCGACCGCACTGGCGGGACGTCCCGGCCGGCAGCCGTGGCGGCGGCATGGGCCACGACCCGGACTCGCACACCCTGTTCGGCACGCCGGTAAGCGTGGCCGACGCCGGGCTGGGGGTGTGGCGTACCCGGCTGGACGACGAGAGCCGCCCCTACCCGGGCCATCACACCATCCACGGAACCGAGATAGTGCCGGCCTCTGTACTGCTGAACACCTTCCTGCGGACGGGAACCGAGGAGGGCCGCCCGCCGGTGCTGACCGACGTGCTGCTGAGCACGCCGCTTCCCACAGCCGACCCCCGGGAAATCCAAGTGGTCGCCAAGGACGACACCATCCGGCTCTTCTCCCGGACGGTCACCGGGCCCGACAGCACGTGGCAGCAGCACGCGTCGGTGGCGGTCCAGTCCGCCGGCACCACCGCATCCGGCATCGCCTCAGGCATCGCTGGCCCGCGGCCGGCCGACCCGCCGCCGGCCGGCCCGCCGCCGGCGGCCGGCCTGGTACCGGCCGACCTGGTACCGGCCGAGCCCAGCCTGGTCACCGACCATCTCGCCACCGTCGGCGTACCGTCGATGGCCTTTAAGTGGCAGGTGCGGGAGCTGTCCCGGGCCGATGGAACGCTGCGAGCCCTGGTCCGCATCGAGCAGCCCGCCACGGCACCGACCTGGGCCCCGGCGTTCGACGCCGCGCTCTCCGCCGCGCCTGCCGCGTTCGGCGGCCCGCCGGTGCTGCGCGTCGTCGCCGGCGTCGACGAAGTGACGGTAGCCGGCGAGGCGCCGGTAGCCGGTGAAGCGCCCGTCCAGGTCGTTATCGACGTACGGCTCGACCGCACGGCCCCGGACTGCGCCGACGTCACGGTCTCCGACGAGTCCGGCACGATGGTGGCACGGTTGCGCGGCGTCCGCTTCAGCGTGCTTGACCGGCTCGAGGCGGCGCCTGCGCGCCCCGAGCAGCTCGTATACGAAATCGCCTGGGTGCCGTACCGGTCCGATCCGGCGAACCACCGGACACCGCGAGAAGTGGTGCTGGTCGGCGGCGAGGAGGCGCTGGCGGAAGCAGTCGGCCGAAGGATGATCGGTGCGGGAATCTCGCTGCGGACGGCGCTCGACGCCGAGGATCTGGCCCGGCTCGACCCGCCGCCGGACCATTCCGCCGCGGTGCTGGTCCTGCCCGGCAGTGAGGCCGACGCGCCAGCGGCGGCCGCTCGGGAGGCGTGGCTGCTCACCCGGGTCACGCAGGTTCTCGCCGCGAGCAACCGGAGCGGGTTTCCCCGGTTGTGGTGCCTGACCCGGGGAGTACGGGAGTCCGCCAGCACAGCAGGGCTGGCTGATGCCCCGCTGTGGGGGCTGGGCCGGGTGCTCGCCACCGAGCATCCGGAGTTCTGGGCCGGGCTGATTGACGTGGACCCAGCGGATGAGACGGGACTCGACGCACTACCCAGCGTGCTCGGTGTCACGACGCCAGATGACGTGCTCGCCCCGCGCGGCACCGATATCTCCGTTGCCCGGCTCGCCCTGCTGGACAGGCAGCCGGTGCGGCCGCCACTGCGGTGCCGTCCGGACGGCACGTACCTCATCACCGGTGGGCTTGGCACCCTCGGCCTGACCGTGGCAGAGTGGCTGGCCGACCACGGGGCCCGGCGGCTGATACTGGCCGGACGGGGCGGGCTGCCGCCGCGGGCTCGCTGGGAGCTGCCGCCAGACGCCGGAGGTCCGGATGCGCGAATGCACGATCAGATCACCAGGGTCCGCGCACTCGAGGCACGCGGCGTGACCATCCGAGCGCTCGCCCTCGACATAGCTGATGGGGAACAAGCGCGGCAGCAGCTCGACCCGGACGTCCTCGGCCTGCCGCCGGTACGCGGCGTCGTGCACGCCGCCGGCGTTCTGGACAACCGCCTGGCCGCCGACCTGGACGAGGCGTCCCTGCGCCGGGTGCTGCGTCCCAAGGTCGATGGGGCGTGGGTGCTGCATCAGCTTTACCCGCCGGGCAGCATCGAGTTCCTGACCCTCTTTTCTTCCTGTGGACAACTGCTGGGGCTGGCCGGACAGGCCAGCTACGGTGCGGCCAACGCATTTCTCGACGCTCTCGCGACGCACCGTCGCAGGCTGGGCACCGACGACACCACCAGCTTCGGCTGGACCTCCTGGCAGGGGCAGGGCATGGCGGTCAACGCCGTGGTGGACAACGAGCTGGCGGCCCGGGCCGTCGCCGCCATCGAGCCCAGGCAGGCGTTCGCGGCCTGGCAATACGCCCATCGTCACGGCGGCGGTCACCTGCCAGTGCTCCGAGTACTGCCAGCCGGGCCGGACATAGACCGCCCGCCGTTGCTAGCCGAGCTGCCCGCCGGCGAGGACGCCGGAGACGTGACGTCAGAGCAGGCGCCAGTCGCCCAGCTCGCGGACCTAACGCCGGAGGAGCTGCGGGCTACCGTGCAGACCGAGGTGGGCGAACAGATCGCGATGGAGATGCGGTTGCCGGCGTCCGAGCTGGACGCCCGCCGCTCCCTGCATGAGCAGGGTCTGGACTCGGTCATGACGCTGGTGATCCGGCGGCGGCTGGAGAAGCGGTTCGGTCGCTCATTGCCAGCCACCCTGCTATGGAACCAGCCGACGGTCTCCGCGATCGCAGAGCACCTTGCCGACGCGCTCACCGCCGCTTCCGCCGGGCAGTGACCGGCACTCACAAGAGAGGAACATGACCGTGCCCGAAGACGATGTCAGGGACGCGTTGACGACCTTCATCAGGGAGAACCTCGCGCAGGACACCCCATACGAAGTCGACTACGACACCCCGCTGCTGGAGCTGGGCATCCTGGACTCGCTGAAGACCGCGATGCTCCTCAACTACATCCGGGACAAGCTCGGCACCCCGATACCGCCGCAGATGGTCGACGCGCCCAGCTTCCGGAGCGCCCGCACCATCGCCGCGCTGGTAGGCGGTCTGATGAGCGCGCCGAAGTAAGGATACGGTCCTGTCGTTATGCGCGTGCTGTTTACATCTTTTCCTGGCAATACACATTTCTTCAACAGCGTGCCAATGGCCTGGGCGCTGTGCACCGCGGGTCACGAAGTGCGCGTGGCGAGCGGGCCGGAACTGGTGGACACGATCACCAGGGCGGGTCTGACGGCGGTCCCGGTCGGGTCGGCCGAGACACTCAAGGAGAAGACCCAGCGCGCCGTAAAGGAGATGAACTACGGGTCCGTCGAAAGGTGGCACGCGCTTGCGGGCACGGCGCGGCATCACCTGAGTGAGAGCCAGGGGCATCTCCCCGGCTGGGAGGATCTCAGCCGGCTATACGACATGGGAATCACCCCAGGGGCCAGCATCATGAACGATTCGATGATTGACGACCTGGTGGTGTTCAGCCGCTGGTGGCGGCCCGATCTGGTCCTCTGGGACGCGGCCAGTTACGCCGGCTCGATCGCCGCCGCGGTGACCGGAGCGGCCCACGGGCGGGTGCTGTACTCCCACGACACCGACGCCTCGATGCGCCGCCGCTTCCTGCGGCTAAAGGCCGAACAACCGCCCGGCGCCCGGCGGGACACCTTCCGGGAGTGGATGACCGGGTGGACTGACAAATTTGGACTGGAGTTCTCCGAAGACCTTTTCAGCGGGCATTTCACGATCGACCAGTTGCCGCCATCTTTCCGCATCGACACCGGCCTGGACTACCTCTCCATGCGCTATGTCCCCTACAACGGTCCGGCTGTGCAATCCGAATGGCTGTGGGGCGACCCGTGCGCGCCGCGGCTGCTCATGACGTTCGGGTTGTCCGTACGGGACTGGAGCTACCTGCAGATCATGTCGGTCGAGCGGCTTCAGCAAACGCTGGACGCAGTGGCCGACCTCGACATCGAGCTGGTGGTGACCTTGCAGGCCGAACTGCGCGAGCGGCTGTCGCGGATCCCCGCCAACACACGGGTCACCGACTTCGTTCCGCTCCAGTGCATCGTGCCGTCATGTTCGGCGGTGATCCATCAAGGGAGTCCCGGCGGGTTCAACATCTCGCTGCTGTACGGGGTTCCGCAGCTGGTAATCAGCATTGCCAACGATGCGCACCTGAAGAGCAGCCACCTGCGCGACAGCGGGGCGGGCTTGGCGATAGCGCCGGCCGAGGTGACCGGTACCAAGATTCGTGATGCCGTGGTGCGCCTGCTGGGCGACCCAGCGTTCCAGGCCGGCGCGCGGCGGTTGCGGGAGGAGATCCTCCGCCAGCCGAGCCCCGCAGAGCTGGTACCGGAGCTGGAACGGCTGGCGGTCCGGCACCGCCGCTGAACGCGCGACGCACAGCTGATACCGAGGGGCCGACGCCGATTGGCGCCGGCCCCTCGCTCGTGCGGATCTCGTGCGGATCTCGTGCGGATTAGGACAGGATGCCCTCGCGGACGCGGGTGTACTCTCCGGCGAGGTGGCTCGCGAGCTCAGCTGGCGTTGGCTGATCGACGATCGTCACCAGCGGTATCTCCATCTCGGTAATGATCATCAGGTACTTCGTCAGCTCGAGCGCGGACAGCGAGTTCAGCCCGAGTTCGAGAAGGTTGCTGTCGTCATCGACCGAATCCAGCGACAGGAGCATCGCCACATGCGCACGAATCGCCTCCCGAAGCAGCCGCTTCCGCCCTTCCGCGTCGTCGCTCGCCAGAGAACTCCGGAGTTCTACCTCATTCATGTCAATATCACCGTTACCTTCCTTTTTCGGCAACCGTCTCGCGATCCATTACTCAGATGTCATCGCGCCCTCTTCTCTTCTCTCTGCGTCCGAGGTCACCGGCGCGGCGTCGTACAGCCAGTACCGTTCGCGTTGGAACGCGTACGTAGGCAGCGGAACCGTACGGGGGGACGGCTCGTGGTCGAGAATCCCAGCCCAGTTGACGGTGGTGCCCATGATGTGCAGCTGGGCCAGGGCCCTGAAAAACGCCCGGCCCGCGGGCCGTTCGCCGTCGAGCACGGACAGCACCAATGGCGGGCGTATGCCGGCCGGCACCACCGGGCAGGGCCCGAGTTCCAGCAGGACGCCCGCGCCGCCGGAAACGGCGACCGCTTCCTCGGACCAGGGAACCCGCTCAGCCCAGTACCCGGGCTTATTGATCCGCTCGTCCACGGGCTCGCCGCCGCAGATGACGGGAACCCGGGGGACCGCGCAGTTCGGCCCGCCATTGGCGGACCCGGTGATCAGCCGGCACGCGTCCGGCAGGTCGAACACTCCGGCCGCGTGAGCGGCCGCGATCTCGCCGGCCGAATGCCCGATCACAATGCCGGGGCGCAGTCCGGCCGCGTCCAGCAGCCGAGCCAGCCCGATCTGCAGGGCGAACAGGCCCACTCGCGCCTGACCGTTCCGGTTGTGCTGGCAGCCGCCGGAGAGCACCTCACGCGGCGGGCAGTCCACCAGGTTACCCACCTCATCGATCGCGGCGGCGAACGCCGGGAACCGTTCGTAAAGCTCCGCGCCGGCACCCGGTCGAGGGCTCTCCCCGCCGAACACCCAGGCCGCCCCGCTGGCCCGGGCCGGAACAATTGCGCCGGCCTGGGCCGGAACAGGTCCGCCGACCGCGACCGCGCGCAGACGCGCGACCGCGCGCAGACCTGCCACCAGCTCCTCGCGGTCGTCACCGACGACGACCGCGCGGTGTTCGAACACCGGCCTCGTCGTCGCCAGCGACCAAGCCACATCGGCCACCGGCAGCTCCGGGCGTTCCGTGACGTGCGCCGCCAACGCAACAGCCTGGGCCCGCAGCGCCCTTTCGCTCCTGGCCGAGACGACCCACGGAACGACGTGATCAGGCACCTCGCGGTCGGCGCTTTCCGCCGGCTCGGGGGCCTCTTCGAGGATCAGATGCGCGTTGGTGCCCGAAACGCCGAACGAGGACACCCCGGCCCGGCGCGGACGCTCACGCTCCGGCCAGTCCGCCGGCTCGGTGAGCAGCCTTACCGCACCCGCCGACCAGTCCACGTACGGGTTGGGCCGGTCGACGTTCAGGGTGGCCGGCAGCATCCGGTGCCGCATGGCGAGCACCATCTTGATCACCGAAGCGATCCCTGATGCGGCCTGCGTATGCCCGATGTTGGATTTGATCGAGCCTAGAAGGAGCGGCCGGTCCGGTGACCGGTCCTGCCCGTACGTCGCGAGCAGCGCCTGCGTCTCGATCAGGTCGCCCATGGGGGTGCCGGTGCCGTGTCCCTCGACGACGTCCACGTCGGTTGCGGGCAGCCGGGCGTCGGCCAGCGCATCGCGGATCAGCCGCTGCTGCGTCGGGCCGTGCGGTGCCGTGAAACCGCCGCCACCGCCGTCCTGGTTTACGGCCGAGCCGCGGATCACCGCCAGCACCGGGTGACCGCTCCGCCGGGCGTCCGACAACCGCTCCAGCAGTACCAGCCCCGCGCCCTCACCCCACACCATGCCGTCGGCAGCTGCCGCGAAAGGTTTGCAGCGGCCGTCGGGGGCGAGCATGCCGGGCTGCGCCGAGTACTCAAGGAACAGCCCGGGGGTTGACAGGATGGTGGCGCCACCAGCGAGTGCCAGCGTGCATTCGTCTCGCCGCAGCGCCTGGCCGGCCAGGTGGATGGCCACCAGCGCCGATGAGCAGGCCGTGTCCACCGTCACCGCCGGCCCCTCCAGGCCGAGCATGCGGGACACACGGCCGGAGGCAAGGCTGCCGGAGATGCCGGCGGCCAGGTGCCCGAGAACGCCGTCTGGCGCCCGGTCGAATCCCGGCAGCCCCGTGATGTAGTCGTGGGTGGTTATGCCGACGTAGACGCCGGCGCGACTGCCGCGCAGCGTGTGCGGGTCGATGCCCGCGCTCTCGACAGCTTCCCAGGCGAGCTCGAGGAGCATCCGCTGTTGCGGCTCGGTTGTCAGCGCCTCGCTCCGGCTCATGCCGAAGAAGGACGCGTCGAAGTCGAGCGCGTCGTAGACGAAGGCGCCAGCGCGGTCATGACAGGTGCCGTCCGGCGAGCGGAGCCCGTCGACGTCCCAGCCCCGGTCGGCCGGGAAGCCGGCGACCGCCTCCCTCCCCTCGGCGACCAGCCGCCACAGCTTCTCCGGCGAGCGCGCGTCGCCCGGGAATCGGCAGGCCATCGCCACTATCGCGACCGGCTCCCGGTCCCTCGACTCGTACTCGCGCAGGCGCTGCCGGGCCTGGTGCAGCTCGCCGGTGGTCCATTTCAGGTAGTCAATGAGCCTTTCTTCGGTCGGCATATGGTTCTCTCCGGCTATGCGATCGGGACGCGCTCGTAGGCGGGCAGCCGTACGATGTCGAGCTCCTCGGGCCGCAACGGTGGGCCGGGAAGCTTCGGATAAGGCGTATCGGAGTGCATCAGGGACAGGAAGCGGCTGGAACCCAGCTCGGTCTGTCCGGCAGACAGGCTGATCACGTCGGTCACCACCGCGCAGACCCGGGGAGCTACCAGCGACTTCTCGATGATGGAATCGGCGAAACGCAGCTGATGTTCGGTTTGCTCACCCACCAGCCGCGGATCCGTCGCGTTAATCCGGCAGTTCGCGTAGCCGGCGTCCTTCGAGGCCGCGAGGATCCATGGATCGTCCACTGCCGCGCCGATCGCCTCTTGCATCCGGCGGGTGGTACCGCCTGACGCCAGCTCCCGGTCCAGCGCGGCCGCGCAGCGCGCCGCCGCGCTCATCCCGTGGCCGTAGACCGGGTTGAACGCGGCGAGCGAGTCGCCGACGATGATCAGGCCGTCAGGCCAGCCTCCGTGTCGTTCAGGGTAAAGACGCCGGTTGGCCCCGGAGCGGGAGCGGAACATGGAGGTTACCGGCTCCGCCAGGCCGATGAGGTCGGCGACGAGCGGGTGGCCCAGCCGGCTCCGCGCGAACGCCTGGAAGTCGTCCTCGTGAGCGGGTAGCGCCCCGCCCCTGGTACACGACAGCGTAACGATCCAGCGACCGCCTTCGACCGGGTAGACCACGCCGAATTGGGCGGGCTGGTCCACGCTGTGGTAGGCGCAGACATTGACGGCGGGGAAGACGGTCGCGGCGCCGGGCGGCGCCGCGAATAGCCTGGTGGCGTACCCGATGCCCGCATCGACGACGTCCTTCTCAGGCGGGGGCACGCCCAGCGCCGGCAACCAGTGCCGGAGGCCGGAGGCCCGTCCGGTGGCATCCACCACCAGGTCCGCTTCGATAGCGGTGGTCTCTCGGTTCATGTCACGCACCCGAACGCCGGCGACCCGGCCGCGATCGCCGCACAGGCCGACCACTTCGGTGCCCTGCCGCAGGTCGATGCGGCCGGCCGACAGTATCTGGTCGCGGACGATCCAGTCAAGGAGCGGACGGGTACACAAGATGGCGAACTGGGTCGGCGGGAAGCGATGCTGCCACCCCCGCACCGTGAGCGTCACCTGATCGCCCTGGAAGCCGATCCGGCGCGCGCCGGCGCCGATCATCCGGTCGGTCGTGCCAGGCAGCAGCTTGTCTATGATGCCGGCACCGTTCGACCACAGCAGGTGGGCGTGATGCGCCTGCGGCACGCCCCGACGTTGCCCGGGACCTTCGGGGAGGATGTCGCGCTCTACCACGGTGACCGAGCCGACGTGGCGGGCCAGCACTTCGGCTGACAGCATTCCGGCCAGGCCACCGCCCATGACGACCGCATGTGTGGATCGGCTCATCCTCTGATTCCTTCTGCGCCATGCCGTCTTTCGCATTACATACGCCTTCGGTAATATCGCCGAGTTGGCTAAAGCCTTGCTAATCCTTAAATAGGCGGGCTTGGCAAATAGGGGTTCAAATAGGGGTCGTTAGTGGTGGCCTCCGCCGAGGCGTATAGTAGATAGTGCAAGCATGACTACGGATGCAGACGCGAAACTGCGTTCCATCGTAATTGCGGAGGAAATCAGGCCTCCTGACACACGGACGATCGGATACTATTACGATCACAGAATTTTCGACGTAATGGCGGAGCTCTGGGACGGCAATCTGCATTACGGTCTGTGGCGCGACGAAGACGACAAGAGCAGCTTCATCGAGGCCGCCGAAGAGATGACCAACGAGATGATCCGGCGGCTGGATCCGAGGCCCGGCGACCGCGTGCTCGACGTGGGCTGCGGAAACGGGACGCCGGCGATACAGCTTGCCCGCGCGCGCCCGGTGGAGGTAGTGGGCATTTCCGTCAGCGAACGTCAGGTCGCTCGTGCCAATCAACGCGCCCGCGAAGCTGGCCTGGGTGATCGCGTCTCATTCGAGCAGGTCAACGCCATGGACTTGCCGTATCCGGCGGGGTCGTTCGACGGCGCCTGGGCGCTGGAATCCATGCTGCACATGCCGGACAAGGTCCGGGTGCTGTCGGAGGTAGCCCGCGTGGTGCGGCCCGGCGGTCGTATGTCCATCGCGGACATGGTTTACCAGGAGCCCGCGGATCGCACCAAGGACGTAAGCGCGCGGTACAGCACCGTATACGCCTCGCTGACCCCGCTTGATGAGTACCGGAGCGTGCTAGAGCAGGCAGGCCTCGTCCCGGAAGACATCAGGGACGTCACCAAGGAGACGTTCCCCACGAACGCGGCCTTTGCCGCGGGCCTGAGATCCCGCGCCGATCAGTTCACCGAGATTCTCGGCGCCGAGGGGTATGAGCTGCTCATCGGGAACCAGGAGAAGATCGCTCGCATGCCAGAGCTCGGATACGTGCTGATCACGGCGAGGCGGCCCGGATAGATATCCATGCTTGAAGCTGGAATACAAGATCTTAATGTCCCGGCGAGCGACGGCGTGCGACTGCATGTGCGGCACAGGCCGGGCACGCGACCTCCGGCATTTCTCCTTGTGCATGGCCTGGCGTCGAACGCCCGGATGTGGGACGAGGTCACCGGGCGGCTCGCCGCGGAAAACTATCCCACGTACGCCGTCGACCTGCGCGGCCATGGCGAGTCCGACACCCCGGACGAGGGACATGACACCGCCACCGCCGCCTCGGATGTCGCAGCGGTCGGCTCCGCCCTCGGGCTGACCGGCGCGGTGGTGGCCGGCCACTCCTGGGGCGGTAGCGTATCGTTGCGGCTGGCCGCCGAGCGTCCGGCGCTTGTCGCCGGGCTCGCGCTGATCGACGGCGGCTGGACCGACGTGGCAGAGCCGATGACCCACCGCGCGGAACACTGGCGCGAGCAGCTGTCCCAGCGCCTCGCGAGCCGCGGGAGCACCACCGTTGACGAGACCCGCAACCATCTACGCAACGTCCACCCGGGTTGGTCCGACGGCGCGATCGAAGCGTGCATGGCCGATATGCGCGTCGGTCCGGACGGCCTGTTGTCCCCGCGCCTGTCAGGGCCTCATTTCATGTCGATACTCGAGAGCGCGTGGAAAGAGCGGCCGCACCAGTGGTATCCATTGGTCACCGTGCCGGTCATGCTGATGCCCGCAATTCACGACCAGTCTGTGGCCAGCGAGCAGCACATCCGGGAATGGGTGGACAGCGCCGAGGCGGCGCTCTCCCATGCGACCGTCAGATGGTATGTGAGCGCCGACCACTATCTTCAGTGCGAGCACCCGGAGCGGATCGCGAACGACCTAATCGATCTGGCCCGCGAGGTTAGTCCGTAGCGTATTCAGCCCTTTGGCTCGTCAGTTCCGATACGTACCGGCAGCGACAGGAACTTCCACATATGCTCGCGCCCGTGCTTCAGGTCTCGCGGATCCACAGCGAGGGCAAGGTCAGGGAAACGGTGCAGTAGCGCCTCGAATGCCACCTCGGCCTCCTCGCGGGCGAGGGCCGCACCCAGGCAGTAGTGCAGCCCGTGTCCGAAGCCGAGATGGCTGCCACCGTCGCGGGTGAGGTCAAGCCGTTCCGGGTCGTCGAACACGCGCGGGTCGTAATTCGCCCCGGTGACGATGGGCATCAGCGCCTCGCCCTTGCGTACGATCTCGCCACCGACCTCGATGTCCTCTGTCGCGTAGCGGAAATGTGCGCCCAGCACCGGGTCGCACCAGCGCAGCAGTTCATCGACGGCGCGGGGCATCAGGTCCGGGTTCTCCCGGAGCAGAGCGAGCTGATCGGGATTGGTGAGCAGAGCAAGGATCCCGTTCGTGATGAAGTGCATGGTGGTCTCGTAGCCTGCGACGACCAGCGAGACAATCGTCCAGACCAGCTCGTCGTCCTTCAGCCGGTCACCGTCCTCGTCATGGACCCGTATCAGCGCCGACGCCAGGTCGTCCTCCGGGCATGCGCGGCGGCGCTCGATCAAACCACTGACATAACCGAACGGCGTTTCCCAACGAGCCCGGTTGTGCGTGCCTTCGCCGGGGCCGGCGCCAGCCAGCCACTCCCACACGACGACCCGGAATCGGTCACGCTCCTTCTCCGGAACGCCGACCAGCTCACAGATCACAGTGAGCGGCAACGGGGTCGCGAAATGCCGGAGCAGGTCGACCACGCCATCCTCGGCCACCTCCGGCAGGCGGTCCAGCAGCCGCGCGGTGATCTCTTCAATTCTCGGCCGCAGCTGGGCGACCCGCCGCGGGGTGAACGCCGCGGACACGAGCCTGCGCAGCCTGAGATGATCGGCACCGTCCAGGCTGGGCAGGTTGGCTCGGGAAAACGCCACGTACTCCGGCGGGATCCCGCTGGCCAGCTGAAACTGCTCCAGCCGGTTCGCTGTATCCGCCATCCCCGGCACGTTGGACGGGTTCAGCACGAACCGCGGGTCGCTCAGCACCATCTTGGCGTCGTCGTAACGGGTGGCCATCCAGAATGGTTCCACGCCAGGCATGGTCGCGCGGACCAACCGCGTCCGCTCCCGTATCCTCGAATAGGTAGCGAACGGGTTCTTGACGAGTTCCGGGCACTGCGGGTCGACCGGTTTCGTGGCGGACACGATCACAAACTCCGTGTTCGCTACGAGGCCCGGCTCACGGACGTTGTCAGCGATGCTCCGGATCGTGATGTCGATGAAGCCCGCTTCGCGTAGCCGCTCCAGGTAGGTGTGCCGGCCGCCGAGCAGAATGACGTCGGCGGTGGCCACCCTGCCGCCAGGATGCAGCACCCGGTATGCCTCGCGGAAGAAATCCGGCCGGCTCTCGAGGTAGAAAGCCGGCTCCAGCGCGACCACGCAGTCGAACATCCTCGAGTCGAAAGGCATGCCGATCGCGGAACCGGCCCGCGGGTCCAGCCTTCCGCCAGGCGTGTCCGCCGGCGTGACGTCAAGGCTGGTGATGGACGCCGGTCCTCTGGTCTCCAGCCGACACGCGTCCTGGCCGGCGTAGCCGAACCCGGCGGCGAGCACCCGGTCGCCCACCCCGATCCCGGCTGCGTCGGCGACCAGATCGCAAGCGTCGTCGAGGATCGGGTGGTGGTTGGCCATCGCGTTCGGCTCCTTAATAGTCATTCCGTCAGGCTGATCGGCGCGGTCACCACTCGACCGGCAGCCTGTGGACGCCGTAAGCCATCGTGTCTTGTTTGGTCGGCACCTCATCAGCCGGCACCGCCAGGCGCAAGTCCGGGAACCGGCAGAACAATGCCGGATACGAGATTCGCATGACCACACGGGCGAGTTGCTGGCCGAGGCACCCGTGCACGCCGTGGCCGAATGCGATATGGCCGCCAGCAGGCTTGGTGATATCGAGTTTCTCCGGGTCGTCGAAATGTCCGGGGTCGCGGTTGGCGGCCGGGAGCGACATCATGACCGCCTGACCCTTCCTGATCAAGATGCCCTCGATCTCGACGTCCTCGGTCGCAGCGCGCTGCGGACCCACGTGACCGATGGTCAGGTACCGCAGCAACTCCTCCACCGCGTTGTTGATGAGACCGGGATCGCGGCGCAGCAGTTCCTTCTGGGCGGGGTGCTCCAGCAGCGCGAAGGTGCCCAGCGCCAGCATGTTCGCTGTGGTCTCGAAGCCGCCCGCGAACAGGATCCAGGCGACTGTGGCCAGTTCGGTGTCGGTCAGCTCGCCATTCTTGATGAGCCTGCTGAGCAGGTCATCGCCAGGATCCTGGCGCCTGCGCTCGATCAGCGGCGGGAAGAACTCCTGCACTGTGTCCAGGGCGCTGCGTGTCTCCTCGACGCTGCTGCCCCAGCGGGACATCGTGGCTACCGCCCAGCGGAAGCTCTCCCGGTCCTCATGCGGGATGCCCAGCAGTTCACAGGTCACCAGGGAAGGAACGGGAAACGCGAAGTCCTCCACCAGATCGGCTGGCGGCCCTGACTCCTCCATGGCGTCCAGGCACTTCCGCGTGATCCCGGCGATCTTCGGCTCGAGCCGTTTCATCCGCTGGACGGTGAACTCCGCGGTCAGTGCCCGCCGGTACCGCGTGTGCTCGGGAGGATCTTGCAGATGGAACATGCCCGACACGCTCATGTTCAGCTTGCCGGCGAACGCCTTGGCCATGGGAATGTCGACGACCAGGTGGTGACGCTCCGGCCGGGCGCTGAACCGGGGGTCGCTCAGGATCGACCGGACGGCCGAATAGCCGGTCACGAACCAGCCCAGGTGACCGTCGGCGAACCTCATGGGGATCAGCGGAGCCCTCTCCCGCAGGGTCCCCAGCACCTCCGGCGGGTCAAACGGGCCAGGACGAGCATGGCGGGGAAACGCGATCGGGGCGTCCATACGCGCAATCCTGCGGCCGCACGCTTACCGGCCACTAAAGCCGACCAGGGTTAGGAGTGCTTTAGCGACCTTGGCGAGCCTTTCGACCAGGCGCGCCCCATCGGCCGGGTCGATCGGGCCGTTGCCGCGGACAGGACGCGGAGAGGAGCGATTGCCCCGCCGATGGCCGACAACGAAGCGAAACTCCTGGATTATCTCAAGCGCGTCACCACTGACCTGCGCCGGACCCAGCGCCGCCTCAGGGACGCTGAGACGGCCGCGCAGGAGCCGATCGGGATCGTCGGCATGGCCTGCCGCCTGCCCGGCGACGTACGCTCTCCCGAAGACCTGTGGGACATGGTAGCCGAGGGCCGGGACGCGATAACCGGACTGCCCGGCGACCGCGGCTGGGACCTGGACGCCCTCTACCATCCGGATCCCGAGCATCTGGGCACCGCCTATGTCCACGAGGGCGGCTTCGTCCACGACGCCGGGGAGTTCGACGCAGCCTTCTTCGGCATCGGCCCGGCCGAGGCCCTCGGCATGGCCCCGCAGCAGCGGCTCGCCCTGGAAACCTCGTGGGAGGCCATCGAGCACGCGGGCATCGACCCCCGGTCGCTGCGATCCGCGCCCGTCGGCGTCTTCCTCGGCTGCGACGGCCTGGACTACTGCCTGAGCGGCGCGGAAGTTCCCCTGGGCTCGGCAGGCTACTTCACCATCGGTAACTCGGCCAGCGTCACATCCGGCCGCGTCTCCTACACGCTCGGCCTGGAGGGCCCGGCGCTCACGGTCGCCACCGCGTGCTCGTCCTCTCTGGTCGCCATCCACGTTGCCTGCGAGTCGCTGCGGCGGCGCGAATCAGCGCTGGCGCTGGCCGGCGGCGTGCACATCATGTCGTCGCCGGCCGCCCTTATCGGCTTCAGCGAGATGCGGGCGCTGGCGCCCGATGGCCGCTCCAAGCCGTTCTCGGCGAAGGCCGACGGCATGACCCTGGCAGAGGGCGCCGGAGTGCTACTCCTGGAGCGTTTGCCGGACGCGCGCCGTAACGGTCATCGGGTGCTGGCGGTGATCCGGGGTTCGGCGGTCAACTCCGACGGCGCCAGCAACGGGCTCACCGCGCCCAACGGGCCCTCGCAGCAGCGGGTGATCCGGCAGGCGCTGGCGAGCGCGCGCCTGCCCGCGTCCGATGTGGATGCGGTTGAGGCGCATGGTACGGGGACGACACTGGGTGATCCGATCGAGGCGCAGGCGCTGCTGGCGACCTACGGGCAGGACCGGCCGGCCGGCCGGCCGCTGTGGGTCGGGTCGGTCAAGTCCAACATCGGCCACACCCAGATGACCGCGGGTGCCGCGGGGGTCATCAAGATGGTGATGGCGCTGCGGCACTCGATGCTGCCGGCCTCGCTGCACATCGACGAGCCCACCCCGCATGTGGACTGGTCCGCCGGTACGGTGCGGCTGCTGACCCAGGCACGGGAATGGCCCCGCATTGGCCGGCCGCGCCGGGCCGGCGTGTCATCGTTCGGCTTCTCTGGTACGAACGCGCATCTGATCGTGGAAGAAGCTCCCGAGGCGGAGCCAAGCCCGGTGGTCCGGCCCGGTGTGGTGCCGTGGCCCGGTGAGATCCCGTGGCCCGGTGTGGTGCCGTGGGTTGTGTCGGCGCGCAGCGGCGCGGCGTTGCGGGCGCAGGCGGGCCGGCTGCGGGAGGTGGCCGGGCGGGGGCTGCCGCCAGTGGAGGTGGGCTGGTCGCTGGTCACCACCCGGCCGGTGTTCGAGCACCGGGCGGTGATCACCGGCGAGGATCGCCCGGCGGCGCTGGAGGCGCTGGCCGCCGGGCAGGCCCACCCGGACCTCGTCACCGGCCAGGCAGGCCCGGGCGGGCCCGGCGTGGTGCTGGTGTTTCCCGGGCAGGGATCGCAGTGGGCCGGGATGGGTGCCCGGCTGCTGGAGCAGTCACCGGCCTTCGCCGCCCGGATCGCCGAGTGCGAGCAGGCCCTGGCCCCGCATGCGGACTGGTCGCTGACCGAGGTTATCCGCGGCGGCGGCACCGGCCTGGCCCGGGTGGATGTGGTGCAGCCGGTGCTGTGGGCGGTCATGGTCTCCCTCGCCGCCGTGTGGGCCGAGCACGGCATTACCCCCGCCGCGGTCGCCGGGCACAGCCAGGGCGAGATCGCCGCCGCCTGCGTCGCCGGAGCCCTGACCCTCCACGACGCCGCCCGGATCGTCGCGGTCCGCAGCAAGGCGCTCCGGCAGCTCGCCGGGCACGGCGCGATGGCCTCCCTGGCCGCCGGACCCGCCCAGGCCGGATCCCTGCTGTCCGGCGGCGTGGTCATCGCCGCGGTCAACAGCCCCTCAGCCACCGTCATCTCCGGGCCCCCCGGCCAGGTACGCCAGGTCGTGACCGCCGCCCAGGACCAAGGGATCCGGGCCCGGATGATCGAGGTGGACTACGCCTCCCACAGCCCGCACGTCGACCAGATCACCGGCCAGCTCACCGCCGCGCTGGACGGTATAGCCCCCCAGGCCACCCAGGTCAGGTTCTACTCCACCGTCACCGCCGCACCCCACGACGCCGCCACCTTGGACGCCGCCTACTGGGTCACCGGCCTGCGCCAGCCCGTCCGGTTCGCCGGCACCGTGACCGCGCTGCTGGCCGACGGCCACCGGACCTTCATCGAAGCCAGCCCCCACCCCGTCCTGGCCACCGCGCTGGAAGAAACCGCCGACCACGCCGGCGTCACGGCCACCGTCATCCCCACCCTGCGCCGCGACCACGGCGACCAGGCCCAGCTCACCCGGGCGCTCGCCCAGGCCTTCACCGCCGGCGCACCGGTCAGCTGGACACCATCCTTCCCCGCCAGCCCGCCCCCCCGCACCATCGACCTCCCCACCTACCCCTTCCAGCACCAACGTTACTGGCTGCGAGACATCGCACCGCCGCCTTCGGCGGCCGGACCGGGGGATGAGGAAGAGGCGCGATTCTGGACGGCGGTCGAGCACCGGGACCTGGACGGACTCGCGGGCACGCTCGGCATCACCGAAGCCGTCGGCCACAAGACCTCGCTCGACGTGGTCCTCCCGGTCCTGTCCCGGTGGCGGCGGGAGCGTCGTGACCGATCCGCGGTCGATTCCTGGCGCTATCGCATCGAGTGGCGGCCGCTAACGGCCGACCCCCCCGCCGGCGACGGGTCGGCCGGATCCTGGCTCGTGGTCCGGCCGCAGGGCATCGCCGAGGACTGGGCGCAGGCGTGCGGGGCAGCGCTGGAGGCAGGCGGCTCGCGGGTACGTCACCTCGACATCGACCCGCTCATCGACCGGGCTGGCCTCGCCGCGGTCCTCCGCGAATCGTCCGCCACGGCCGTAGGCCCAGGCCGATCGAACACAGCGGAAGACGCACCGCCGACGCGGGTGCTTTCGCTGCTCCCGCTCGACGAGGGCGAAGAAGCCGATGGAGGCTTCCCCGGACTCGCCGGCAGCCTCACGCTTCTCCAAGCCCTGGTCGACTCCGAGATCGGGACGCAGCTGTGGGTGCTGACGCGCGGCGCGGTCTCGGTCGGCGGCGATGACGGCGATGACAGCGGCCCGGAGCGTCCCGTTCAGGCGCAGGTATGGGGGCTTGGCCGGGTGGCGGCCTTCGAGCACCCGGCCGTCTGGGGCGGGCTCGTGGACCTGCCGCCAACGCCGCGTGATCTCAACCCGGTGCAGCTGCGCGCCGCGCTTACCCGCGAGGACGGAGAAGACGAAATGGCGCTGCGCCCGGCGGGCGTGTTCGGACGCCGACTGGTAAAGGACCCGCTCGGGCCTGGCCAGCCGCGCCCCGACTGGCGCCCGCGTGGCGCCGTGCTCGTTACCGGCGGACTGGACGGACCGGCCCGGTGGGTGGCGCGGTGGCTGGTGGATCGAGGTGCGGACCGAGTGCTGATGCTGGCCCCCGCCGGGGTCAAGGCATCCGAGCCGCTGCCTGGCGTGACCGTCATCGACTCGATTCCCGCCGATGCCGGTATCGGGACGCTCGTGCACGCCGCCCCATCCGGCGAGCTGGCGTCGCTCGCCGAGTCCACCCCGTCTGCGCTGGCCGAGGCGATCCGCGCGAGCCTGGACGGCATCCGTGAGGCCGAGGCGAGCTGCGGTCTGCGTACCGGCGACACCATCGTCTACTTCTCCTCGATTGCCGCCGTCTGGGGCGGCCGGGATCACGGTTCGTACGTTGCCGCGAGCGCCTATCTGGACGCTCTGGCCAAGCGGCGCCGGGCCGAAGGAGTGCACACCGTCTGCGTGGCGTGGGGTCTGTGGGACGTGCCGGACGACAAAGGGGAGCAGGCCGGCGGACGCGCGCGCCCGCACATCGAACGCGCGCGACGGCAGGGACTCGTGCCACTGGATCCCAGGCTGGCGTTCGCCGCCCTGCACCAGATCCTGCAACGGGACGACCCGTCCGTAGTCATCGCCGACATCGAGTGGCAGCGGTTCGCACCGCTGTTCACCCTGGCGCGCCGGACGCGGCTGTTCGACCAGGTGCCAGCGGCGACGGCGGTGATCCGGACTGCGCGGGAGACCGACGACGAGGCGGAGGCGACCGAGGTGCTGCGGCGCGATCTTGCCGCACGACCGCGGGCCGAGCGGTACGGCATACTGCTGACGCTCATCCGGTCGCACGTGGCGACCGTGCTGCGGTACGCGGGTGCGGAAGAGGTGGATCCACAGCGCCCCTTTAAGGACCTGGGATTCGACTCGCTCGCGGCGGTCGAGCTGCGGAACCGCCTGCGGGCCGCGACCGGGCTGCGGCTGCCGGCGACACTGGTGTTCGATCGTCCGACGCCGGACGCCCTGGCCGGGTGGCTGCTGGGCGAGTTGCTGCCGGCCGATGCCGGGGCGGCGCTCCCGGCGCTGGGCCGCCTGGACGACCTGGAGGCGGCGCTGGCCGTGCTGCCGCCCGAGGACGCACGACGCAGCGGCCTGATCGACCGGCTCCAGACGCTGGCGTGGAAGTACGCGGACACCGCCGCCGACACTGAGCGGGCTGACGCTGAGCGGGCTGACGCTGAGCGAGCCAACGCCGGGTCGGCCGAGGACGGGACAGATCTGGCGAGGGCGACGGCCGACGAGATGTTCGCGCTGATCGACCGCGAGCTTGGCGTCTGATCAACGGCGACTGCTCACTGCCGGTGTAGCGTCGGTGTGCCGTGCTTCGCCGACGGTCAGATCGGTCATTCCCCAGAACGCCCGGACGTGGGTGCCCAGGCCCTCTTCGTTGAACTCCACGATGCCGATGATGCGGAAGTTCATCACCGTGGGGGCGCGCAGGACCACCTTGCTGGAAGTGACGACGAACCGGTCGCACATGGATGTGACCGACACCTCGGGTGTCTCGTGGACCTGGTGCTCGACGGACATGGTCAGGTGCCTGCGGAGAGCTTCCTTGCCCACCGTCGGCGGCCGTCCCACCGGATCCTCGAAGACGACATCGTCGGTGAATAGGGCGAGGGTGCCTTCCACGTCGCCTTCGTTCAGCCGCTGTGCGTATTGCTGGGCTGTTGCTTTACGAAACGCCTCGTCGGGCATGAGCACCTCCAGCATGAGTCGGCCGGCCTGAGCCGGTCAGTCGATGATTTCGAGGTCGGATTTCCCCCAGAACGCTTGCGCCTCGCGGATGAGGCCGGTCTCGTCCACCCGGAGCAGCCGCATGTAGGTGAGCCTGAGCCGCTTGCCCGCGGGGTCAGCGGGGGGCACCAGCCAGCCCTGCTCGGCGAAGACCGGGCCGAGGGGGAGATAGTCCATGACGGCGGCGATCGGAATGAGAGTGTGCTCGCCGTCCTGCCCGGCGACCGGCTCACCGGGAACCTCCCGCAGGCCGGCGGCGACAGCCTTCTCGAAATGGGCGCGCAAGGCATCCCGGCCGGTCCGCCGGTCCCAGCCGACGGGATCAGCGAACGCGGCGTCGTCGCTGTACAGCTCCAGGATCGCGTCCACATCCCCGGAGTTCACGCGACGGCAGTGGTCCAGCGCCAGCTCCTTGCGGTCGCGCTCACTGATCAGCGCTCTGTCCAACTGCTTCTCCCATGTTCGTGCCTCGTCCGAGGTCGCGGTCGATGAACTCGAAGATTTCGTCGGCGGTGGCCGTGTCCAGCTGGCCGGCGGCGGCCGTGTCCAGCTGGCCGACGGCGATCGCCTCCGCCACTGCGACGCTGCCCTGCTCCTCCAGCCGCAGCAGCGTGTCGCGCAGCCGCCTGGTCAGCGTCTCCTGGGCCGTGCTGTCCCGGGCGGCGACTGCCAGCAGCGAGCGTTCCAGCCGGTCGACCTCGCCCAGCACAGGGGCGAGCGGATCAGCTTTTGGCGGGTTGAGCTTGGCGAGCAGGTGGCGGGCGAGAACCACCGGGTCGCGGTGGTCGAAGACGAGCGTGACCGGCAGCCGCAGCCCGGTGGTGGCGGAGAGCCGGTTGCGCAGCTCGATGGCGGTCAGCGAGTCGAAGCCCAGGTCCTGGAACCGCTGCTCGGCGGCGACCGTGTCGGTGCCGTCATGGCCAAGGACCAGGGCTGCGTTGGCGCGCACCAGGTCCAGCAGCGTCTGCTCCCGCTCGGCCTCGGACATGGCGGCCAGCCGGCGGATCAGGTCGGACGGGGTAGGCCCGCCCGCCCGCGGGGCTATGCCGCGGATGAGATGGCGCAGCACGGCCGGCGCCTCATGGGTCTGTGCATTGCGGCGTATCTGGCCCAGGTCCAAGCGGACCGGAGCGAGCAGCGGACGGCTGCCGGCCAGCGCGGCATCGAACAGAGCCAGGCCCTGCTCGACGCTCAACCCCATGACGCCGTCGCGGGTGTGGCGGGCTCGGTTCGCGTCGGTGATCCGTTCCCCCATACCCAGTCCCTGTTCCCACAGACCCCAGGCCAGAGATGTGGCCGGCCTGCCCAGGGCGTGCCGGTGCTGAGCGAACGCATCGAGGAACGCGTTGGCCGCGGCGTAGCAGCCCTGGCCCCCGCCGCCGATCAGCCCCGCGACCGACGAGAACAGCACGAACGCCGACAGGTCCTCCTCGCTGGTCAGCTCGTGCAGGTGGGCCGCCCCGTCGGCCTTGACGCGCAGCACGGCGTCGAGCTGGTCGGGGGTCATCGACCCGATGGTGGCGTCCCGGACAATCCCGGCGGCGTGTATGACGGCGGTGAGCGGGTGCCGGTCAGGGACGTCCGCCAGCACGCTGGCCAGCGTGGCGCGATCGCCGATGTCGCAGGCGGCGACGGTGACGTCAGCGCCGTGAGCGGTCAGCTCGGCCGCCAGGTCGGGGGCGCCGGGAGCGTCGAGCCCGCGGCGGCCGATGAGCAGCAGCCTGCGGACGCCGTGCCTGGTGACCAGGTGGCGGGCGAACAACGCACCGAGTGCGCCAGTGCCGCCGGTAATCAGGACGGTGCCTTCCGGGTCCAGCGGCGCGGACGGCATGAGCCCGTCCCCGTGGTCGTGGCGGACCAGGCGCGGGACGAACGCGCTGCCGTCGCGCAGCGCTAGCTGTGGCTCCCCGGAGGCAAGGGCCTGGGCAACGGCGAGATATGAGGCGTCCTGCCCGTCGAGGTCTAGTAGGACAAGCCGTCTGGGGAACTCGATCTGCGCGCAGCGCACCAGGCCCCACAGTGCCGCGGCGGCCAGGTCGCCGACGTCGTCGTCGGGGCGGGTCGCGACCGCCCGGTGGGTGGTGACGACCAGCCGCGCGTCGTCGAACCGGGGGTCGCCGAACCAGTCCTGGAGCAGCGATAGCAGCGCGCCGCCGGTCCGCCGGAGCCGCTGTTGAGGGTCGCCCTCATCCGGCGCACCCGGGGCGGCAACGACGACCGTGCCGGGTACGTCGGCCCCGGCCGTGGCGGCCGCGCGGAGCCCAGCCAGGTCGCGGTAGGCGGATGCCCCGGACAGGGCCTGGGCTAGTGCGTCGCCGTCGGGAGCGAGCACCGCGTATCGCTCGCCGGGTTCGCCGGCTGGCCCGGCGAGCGGCATCCACTCGAGGCGGAACAGCGCGTCGTCGCCACGAGCCCGGGCGATCTGCTCGGCGGAGACCGGCCGCACGATCAGCGACTCCAGGGTTATCACTGGCGCTCCGGCCGGATCGGCGGCGGTGAGAGCGAGCCGGTCCGGCGCCACGCGGGTAATCCGCACCCGAAGGGTGGTGGCGGCGGTGGCGTGCAGGCGCAGCCCCGTCCATGCGAACGGCAGCAGCACCTCGCTGGTCGCGTCCGCCGCCGCGCCGGCGTCCAGCAGCAGTGCGTGCATGGTGGCGTCGAGAAGAACCGGATGAACGCCGTAGTCGCCAGCCCGGGCACGTTCGCCCTCGGGCAGTGCCATCTCGGCGTAGACGTCGTCGCCGAGCCGCCACGCTGCGACGAGCGCCCGCGATGCCGGGCCGTACTCGTGGCCGCGTGCAGCCAGCTCGTCATACGGATCCCCGGTGGTGATCGGTTCAGCTCCTGGCGGTGGCCACGCGCCATCAAGTCCGGCAGGCACGTCGGCCGGCGGCTCGGGCGAGAGCAGGCCGGCCGCATGCCGTGTCCAGGTGGACTCGTCGTCGTACCGGGGGGACGGCCGGGAGTAGACGCTGACGGGCCGCAGCCCGGTCTCGTCCGGTGAGCCGACGATGACCTGCAGGTCGACGGCCTCGTCATCGGGCAGGACCAGCGGGCTCTCCAGGGTGAGCTCGGCGAGGTGGTCGCAGTCCGCTCGCGTCGCGGCGTACAGAGCCAGTTCGGCGAAGGCCGAGCCAGGCAGCAGAACGCTGCCTTGGACCCGGTGCTCAGCCAGCCAGGCGTGGGCCTGCTGGGAGACCCTGCCGGTGAGCAGCAACGTCTCCTCGCCCGCCGGCTCGACCGTCGCGCCCACCAGGGGGTGCCTGGCGGCGGTAAGGCCGAGGCCCGCCGGGTCGCCGCTGGTGGAGACGGGCGCGTCGAGCCAATAGCGCCGCCGCTGGAAGGCGTAGCTGGGCAGCGGAACCGTCCGCGGCGCCGGGTCGGCGGGAAACCGGGTCGTCCAGTCCACCTCGGCTCCCGCGGTGAACGCCTGCCCTAGCGCCCGGACGAACTGCTCAAGCGCGCCGTGGTCCCGGCGGAGCGTGGGCTGGGCGACGGCGTCTGCGTCGGCCAGGTCGATGCATTCTTCGATCGCTGGTGTCAGTACCGGGTGGGGGCTGGCTTCGATGAACAGGCGGTAGCCGTCGGCCAGCAATGCGGCCACGGTGTCGGCGAACCGGACGGGCTGGCGCAGGTTGTCGATCCAGTACTGGGCGTCCAGGGTCGTGGTGTCCTGCGGCGTGGCGGTGATGGCGGAGTAGAACGTCACTCCGGCTGCCTGCGGTGTCACCCCGGCCAGCGTGGTGGCCAGCTCGCCGGTGATCTGGTCGATGTGGGGGCCGTGGGAGGCGTAGTCGACGTCGATCATCCGGGCCCGCAGCTCGTGCTGCTGGGCGGTGGTGACGATGGCGGCGACCTGGCCGGGGGGGCCGGAGATGACGGTGGCGGACGGGCTGTTGACCGCGGCGACGGTGACGTCGGGGGCGTGTGCAAGCAGCTCGGCGGTGCGTTCCTCGCTGGTGCCGAGGGAGGCCATGGCGCCCTGCCCGGACAACTGCCGTAGTGCTTTGCCGCGGACCGCGACGATCTTGGCGGCGTCGTCGAGTGTGAGGGCTCCGGCGACGCAGGCGGCGGCGATCTCGCCTTGGCTGTGCCCGGCGACCGCCGCCGGGATGACGCCGTGGTCGGCCCAGACGGCGGCCAGCGACACCATCACCGCCCACAGCACCGGCTGTACCACGTCGACGCGGGCCAGTTCGGCTCCGTCACCGCGGATCACGTCGGTGAGCGACCAGTCCACATGAGGGGTGAGGGCCTGTTCGCATTCGGCCATGCGGGCGGCGAAGACCGGTGATTCGTCCAGCAGCCGGGCGCCCATCCCGGCCCACTGCGAACCCTGACCGGGAAACACCAGCACCGGGCCTGGACCAGCCAGGCCGACCTGGCCCGTCACCACGTCCGGATGCGCCTCGCCGCGCGCCAGCGCAGCCAGACCCGCGTGCGGTTCCTGACTCAGGATCACTGCCCGGTGGTCGAATGCTGACCGGGTTTTGATCAGGGACCAGCCGATGTCGGCGGGGGTCAGGTCGGGGTGGGTGGTGATGTGGCCGGCTAGGCGGCGGGCCTGTTCGTGTAGTGCCTGGGCGGTGTGGCCGGACAAGATCCAGGGGGTGAGGCCGCCGGGAGCGGATGGCTGGGGTTGTCCGGGTTCTTCGGGGGCTTGTTCGAGGATGAGGTGGGCGTTGGTGCCGGAGATGCCGAACGCGGAGATGGCGGCGCGCCGCGGCCGCCCGGTGCGGGGCCATGGGGTGTGCTGGGTGAGCAGGCGGACGGTGCCGGAGTCCCAGTTGACGTGCCTGGTGGGCTGGTCGATGTGCAGGGAGGCGGGCAGCAGGCCGTTGCGGATGGCCATGACCATCTTGATGACCCCGGCGACGCCGGCGGCGGCCTGGGTGTGGCCGATGTTGGATTTGATGGAGCCGAGCCACAGCGGCTGGTCACCGGGGCGGTTATGTCCGTAGGTGGCCAGGAGGGCCTGGGCTTCGATCGGGTCGCCTAGCGTGGTCCCGGTGCCGTGGGCTTCGACGGCGTCTAGTTCGCCGGGGGACAGTCTGGCGTTGGCGAGTGCCTGCCGGATGACTCGTTCTTGTGAGGGGCCGTTGGGTGCGGTCAGGCCGTTGCTGGTGCCGTCCTGGTTGATCGCTGAGCCGCGGATCACCGCCAGGATCCGGCGGCCGTTGCGCCGGGCGTCGGACAGCCGTTCCAGCATGACCAGCCCGGCGCCTTCACTCCAGCCGGTGCCGTCGGCGGCATCGGCGAACGGCTTGCACCTGCCATCGAAGGCGATGCCGCGCTGCCGCGAGAATTCGGTGAACGCGCCGGGCGTGGCCATCACGGTCGCGCCTCCGGCCAGCGCGAGCGAGCAGTCGCCGTCCCGTAGTGCCTGGCAGGCCAGGTGCATCGCCACCAGCGACGACGAGCAGGCGGTATCCACCGTCGTCGCGGGGCCCTCCAGGCCCAGGATGTAGGAGATGCGGCCGGACGCCACGCTGCCCAGGTTGCCGGTGCCGATGTAGCCCTCGACGTCGCTGGAGGTCTGGGCAAAGAGCATCAGGTAATCGTGCGCGCTGACACCGGTGAACACCCCGGTGTCGCTGCCCGCCAGCGCCTCGCGGTTCAGCCCCGCGTGCTCCGCCGCCTCCCATGCGGTCTCGAGCAGGAGCCGCTGCTGGGGGTCCATGGCGACGGCTTCGCGCGGGCTGATGCCGAAGAACGAGGCGTCGAATTCGGCTGCGTCATACAAGAACCCGCCTTCGCGTACGTAGCTGGTGCCGGGGTTTTCCGGGTCCGGATCGAACAAGGCGTCCAGGTCCCAGCCCCGGTCCGTCGGGAACGCGGAAATGACGTCCGTGCCGTCGGCCACCAGGTGCCAGAGGTCCTCCGCGGATCGCGCCCCTCCGGGGAACCGGCATGCCATGCCGATGATCGCGATCGGTTCAGGCGCGGCCGACTCCAGCCTGTCCAGACGTTCGCGCGCCGCGCGCAGCTCCGCGGTGACCCACTTGAGATTTTCGAGAAGCTTTTCCTCGGTGGACATGCGGTCGGGCTCCTTCGAGCATGGGTGGTCAGGACTTACCGAATTCTTCGGATATGAGCTCGAACATGTCGTCTGCTGTCGCTGTCTCCAGGTCGCGGCTGGACGCGGCCGGGCCGCCGTTCCAGCTGGCCAGCAGGGACCGCATCCGGACAGCGATCCGCCGGCGCGCGGCGGGGTCCACCTCACCGCGGGCGCCCACTGCCTCCCACCTGTCCAGCTCGGCCAGGATGGAGCCCTCGGTCGGCCTGTCGTGGCCGACGAGCTGTCCGTACAGGTAGTCGGCAAGCTCCCGGGGTGTGGGCCGGTCGAAGACAAGGGTGGTCGGGAGCCGGAGCCCGGTGCTGGCGTTGAGCTGGTTGCGGAGCTGGACGGCGGTGAGGGAGTCGAAGCCGAGATCGGAGAACGGCTTGTCCGGAGGAACTTCGACGCGTGATGGGAGGCCGAGAGTGGCGGCGGTCTGGGTCTGCACGTGGTCCAGAAGTATCTGTTCCCGTTGGGCGGCCGTGGCCCCGGTGAGCTCCTCGACCAGGGGTGTCGCCGCGGTGCCGCTCGGCTCGGTGGCTTGATGGTTTTCCGGGAGGTCGGCAAGGAGGGGCGCCGGGCGCCCGGTGGTGAAGGTGGGGGTGAATCGTGTCCAGTCGATGTTGGCGATGGTGAGGGTGGTGGCGTTGGCGGTGATGGCGTGGTGCAGGGCCTTGGTGGCCAGGTCCGGATGGAGGGAGTGGATGCCGAAACGGGAGAGGAAGGCCGTGGAGGCCTGGTCGGCGGCCATGCCGACATCGCTCCAGAGCCCCCAGGCCAGGGACGTGGCGGGCTGATCGTGGGCATGGCGGTGCTGGGCCAGCGCGTCGAGGTAGTGATTGGCGGCGGCGTAGGCGGCTTGCTGGCCGCTGCCCCAGGTGGCGGCGCCGGAGGAGAACATCAGGAAGGTCGAGACCGGATGGTCCTGGACCAGCTCGTGCAGATGGACGGCCGCGTGCGACTTGGGGCCGAGAACGTCGCTGAGCGTTGCCGGAGAGAGGTCGGTGATGGGGGCGTAGCTCAGCACTCCGGCCGCGTGGATGACGGTGGTCAGGGGCAGGTCCGCGGGGATGTACCGCAGAGTTTCCTCGAGCTGAGCACGGTCGGCGGCGTCGCAGGCGGTGATGGTGACGCTGGAGCCCAGATCCTTGAGTTCCTGCGTCAGCTCATCCGCGCCCGGGGCGCCCGGTCCGCGTCGGCTGGTGAGCAGGAGGTGGGGTGCGCCGGCCGCGGCCAGCCAGCGGGCCAGGTGGCCGCCGATGCCGCCGGTGCCGCCGGTGATCAACGTTGTACCGGTGGGCCGCCACTCCGCATCCGGTCGGCGCGCTCCCGGCGGTGCGTGCTCCAGGCGTCGCGCCCAGACCGCTGAGGAACGGATGGCGACCTGGTCTTCCGGCTGTCCTGGGGTCAGGATGGCGGCGACCTGGGAGGCGGTGCGCTGGTCGATGGTGGCGGGTAGGTCGATCAGGCCGCCCCACAGTCTGGGGTGTTCGAGGGCGG
>Ga0213881_10000243_pt1 | contig 42106 bp, 49 predicted proteins | sample BarmaccoBMER_R08_FD_160104 | JGI IMG/M metagenome (GOLD analysis project Ga0213881, IMG submission 160104) | Barbacenia macrantha exposed rock microbial communities from rupestrian grasslands, the National Park of Serra do Cipo, Brazil - ER_R08 ...
TGTTCTAGTCCATTCAACCAAAAACCACTGGTTAAGGGCTGGATATGCGACACCTGTAGTTAATGTTGTAAAGTTAGTTATGTTTTGGCTTGCACCATTAAACCATACGCTTTGTGTTCCGGTAGCATCATAGCCAACTAAAGTAGTCGTATTGTTTAAGTTCCCGTAAACAGCAATGTCACTGTCACTTACTTGTGCGGGTGCCTGGGACCTTATACATGCAATACCTTTGTAACCGCCACTTGCTACCCAAGCAACTGGAATGTTTATTAAGTAGAAACCCATAGCCCAGGAATAGCTTGCTCCATTGGTTTCCATGTACACCGGAGAACCCGTCAAGTTGACACATGGCAAACCGCTTATAGAGTTATAAGTTATTCCGGGTTGATTTGCTTTTGTAGTTTGGATAAAGTTGTTGTTAGCTGTTCCAGTTCGGTCATTCCATTGCGCAACCGTAGTTTGACCGGAAGTGGTGTCTAAAGTAATTCCATTGTCTGCTTCCCACCAACCAACTATGTTATTTGTCGGTGGTGATAAGCTAGAAATATTTGAAACGAGCTGAGGTAAAAGTGTAGACATACCTATCTAAAACTTCCAGAGTAGTACCAGTCTGAACTCAAAGTGTTTACAGAGCTAGTCACAATGTTTTGTATTACTGTCGGTACCTTACCAGGGTAGTTATTTATTGCCGTGTTCAAGTCATCAAGTGTACCTTGAAGTACAGGAAACGCTACTGAATTATTTGTTGGGTGGACAATTGGCAAACTATAGCTTAGTGTCAACGCGTTTGGTAGTCCGTAATAATTCATTACAGAATTATTAAGCGAGCTATGGCTAGCAAGGTTTATAATTCTGGAAGCATTATTGAAAATTATGAAAGGCATAGCTAGTAAGTTAATGAGACAGTTACCGTAAGAGAGTCGCCAACTGTGTCTACTGCCGCAGTATCAACAACGTTAATTATTATTGTGCTGTTAAGGAATATAGGACAAAGAGGAGTAAGGACATAGTTAGTAGCCCTAGCACTTGTCAAGTCTGGCATTCCTGTAGCAAAAGTATAACGGTAAGTCAACGACGCTGCTTGAGTAGCCCCACACACAACACGAGCGTAATAGTTACCTGCATTGTCTGAAATGTTTACAGCTAATTGTCTATTACCTGCTGTTGCGCTGCTGACTAGTACCGCATGAACTGCAACTATTTGTGAAGTTTGTGCCAGTGGTACGTAGTAACTTTTGCTACTTCCGTTGTTGGACACAAACCCCGGACTGGCTGGATTGAGTAATAATGCTGGCATGTTAATTGCCCCGAACTAGCCGGGGCTATAAGGTTAGCTAATAGCAGGTATGGTGTTGGATGTATGAATTATCACTGCGTGGTCTGGGCGGAATAGCTTGGTTCCGTACAGATGAGACATAGTGACAACATCAGCCAAGTACATGGATTGACGGCTAGCCTCTGTCATAGGGTCTTGCTGGACTGCCATAATAGCCCAATCGGGGTGTACGAGTAATGCTGTCTGATAACGGAGGTTTGTAGCAGCAGCATTGTAGGTACTAAGAGAGATGGAACCAGCAGTGTTAATGAAAGGCAACGGAGTGAAAGCATCTTGTACGGGCAGGTATGGTCCTGTGGTAGCGGTGGTTGTGTCAGCGGTACATCCTGGAGTAGGCTGCGCTGTCGCACCAGTACCGTTCAGGTACCCTACAGGAGAGTTGTCAGTGATTTGGGAAGTCATATAGACTGGGATGTCGAAGATATGACCGACCACTCCGTTATTAACTGGGTAATCCGCGTTGGTGTACCAGGTGTTGATGAACTTGTCAACTGCCAGTAATGCGTTGTACTGCTGGGGTGACACAATAAGTACACGGTCTTCCGCTGGGACATCGGCTGCATCCAAAATGGTTTTAGCGGTTAATATCGCACTATAGTTAAGTGGAGCGGGAGTACCAGTAAGAGTACCCGCGCCAGTGCCCGTTGAGTTGAAGATAACCTGTGATGAGTAGTTAGCCACCGCAGCACGGAGCGCAAGGACGCTATTGTCAAGGTCACGAGCAAGTGCGTACCCAGCTTCACGAGTATATTCCGCACGAAGACCATAATTGCTTTGGACATTGATTAAATCCTCCAACATGAAGGACGACTCTTTGTACTCTGTGATGTCAATGAAGTAGTCGTTCTCTGTACGGGCTTGCAGGTTAACAGGTGTCTCCGAAATCTTCCGGTTGACAGCTGCACGAGAGATGGATGGGATGTGGAAGCGGTCGCCCTTCTTACCACGGAAAGGAATTGTCTTAGCATACTTAGCTGCAAGGAACTTCTGGTCGCGGAAGCGCTTTACCTCCGTACCCCATAGCTCCGGTACGAATACATCACCCGTAGACTTGGTAATTGCCTGTCCACGGTACTGCCCTTGGAAAGTCGGTGTCGAGGGGAACGACATAATTTATTACTCCTAAGTGTATTTACTGAGTGTGTTCAACGTGCTTTAGGGCTGAAACCCTTTTGGCATAAGACATACGTTCGTTAACTATGTCTTCCGGTAGCTTGTGGTATCTACCATTCTTCTCGTCTCTTTTGTAACCTTTACCGTAATGTTTTTCAGCGTACTCAATAATTAGTTGAGCTTGCTCTTGTTTGTCAATTAGGTATGGTTCCATCAGTCGCAAGAAATCTACTGCCCTGTTACCCCACAAACTCCAGTCATACTTTTGCCTGTGATGCTCCTTTTGCTTCGTAGCTAATGGGACTATTTCAGTACCAGGAACCAGCAGAGTAAAGGGTTTCAAAGATTTAGGAGTACACATCGTTACCCTGACAACTACTTCTACAAAATTGCAGTTGTACTTTTTCTTTAGAGCGCAGTATCCCTCACCTTCAAACAATCCGGCACACCAGATTGTTAACTCAGTAGGGTTGCTTGGGAATGACATGTGCTATCCTCTAGTTGTGTGTTTATCGAACTAATCGAAACTATGCGCCCATATCGACTTGACCGTTAGCGTAAGCGCTAGCTATACGGTCGGCGTTACGGGCGTATTCCTTATTTGACATACCTTCAATCTGACTCTGGGTAAACTGATATCTCGACTGAGGAACGTCACCGCTACTAGACGACCTGTCAAATCTGGGAACCTGCTTCTGTGGCACAGCGGGCGATTGCTGTTGCTCTAATTGCAGCTTTGCCCAGATCAACTGAGCGCCTTCAGGGTTGTCTAGTTTTGCCTGCATCTCCTTCGGGTACTGAGCGAATCGCTCTTTCACCGCTGACATCCTGCGGTTAAACTCGGAACGGTTTACGTCCCAAGCTTCCCGTAGATTGTCCTCTTGCTCTTTACGAGACAAACGGGCAAGCGTGTCAGTAGCCTGCTTGAAGTCCATCCCCGTGTAGGATTTGAACTGCTCGGCAAATTCTGTGAACGCTTTGAATTGCGCAGGGTCTACCTGTACAGGTGGTGGCGTTTGCGTCGCAGGAGCATTAGGTACATCCAACATAGACAGGTCAACACCATTGACACTAGGAGCTTGCTGTGTCTCTTGTGACACATATGTCTTACCTCTGTCACGCGGGTCATTGCCGCTGTCCATTGCTGGGCGTTGGTTCCAGAGCAATTCGCCCTGTTCCTTCTCCATTGCTGGTTGGTCTGTTCCGGTGTTAACTGTGTCAGGCATATGTTATTGCGGTGGTGGTACTTGTTGGTCTTGTAAGTTTAGGTACGGACCTATGTCGATACCCGTAGCTTTCTTAGCCAGCTTTCGTCCTCTGTCTGCCATGAGCTGGTTTGTTAGTCCCGTTCTTACGTGGCGGTCTGCCAGCAGCGCCGCTAGTTGAGGGGAGTTTGCCCCGTTTAGCATCTGCATTGCCGCTTCCGTTGACCCGTTGCTTCCGTCCGAACTCGGCATACTGGGAGGCGTCCCCCCGGTGGTTGGTTGCGCCGATGAGGTCAAGGGGCTTGTGGGTGACGGTCCTTGCCCGTTTAGTGGGGGCTGCGATGAGCTTTGCGATGGTACACCTCCTTCTGGCGGTACAGGTTGAGCCTGCATGATGTAAGACTCTGGGTCATCAAAACCAAAGTGCTGCACTAGGTCATACAGTATTTTATGGTAATTGATGCTGTTCGCCATCTGGGGTATACCCGCTACCGCCTGCAAGAACTGCATACGAGACTGAATGTAGTTCTCCCTGTCGGTGACATAGTCTGCACCAATTGGCTTTAGACTATAGTCCATATTAAGCGTATTGGCATCTACTTTATAGTATGCATAACTTCCGGTCTGGTCGCCCGCAACGCGCACTACTTCGTCTTCTGTGACAAATTGCTGCATTAAGCGGAACACTTTCTTAAGTATAGGAAGTAAGCTAGTGTCTTCAATATGTTTATGGAGGTTTGACAACCTATTGCCGCCTGCATCTCTGAGGGCTTGAATCTCAGCCGCAGTGACTCGCTCTCCACTTCGTCCTTCACCAACGCTGACCATAGAGCCAGTTCCGAAGGCTTTGTCAATGAACTTCTCCAATACTTCTGTCTCTTCATAAGTTACATTCCACTGTTGAGGTAGTTCGACGGGCTGCAAGTCGGTATGGTCGCCGACAAGGAACACTCGCCCAGGTTCGGAGTAGACATCGTCCGGTGCTAACACTCCGTCTGACTTCAACGTGAACATGGAGTCTATACTTATCTCTAAGCTGTCTAGGCGCTGGTTCGTAATTATGTTTAATTCATGCAGCATTCCCATTGCTGGCTGGACGACACCAATGGCGTAAGGTGTCTGAGTCAGCGGTGTGCATGTTCCAACAATAAATGGCTTGCCGCACCAGTATGGGTTAGTCTCGAAGCGTAGAAGGTAGTCACCCATAACCGTAGCAACAACATCATGATATGTTACCCCAGAGAGGTTTATATTCCCCCAATATTCAAGAATCATCACCTGGTCAAGGAGGTTTGGTGGAGGCGGAGGCGTGACACCCTGCGCTATCCGCACCGAGTCCTGGTTACTGTCCGACTGGGTGTAGGGGAGCGTAGTCACTACGTCCGTTGGGCTGACCCCGGTGTAAAAGCCCTGTTCAATCAGGTTTATGACTTCAGCCTTGGTCTTGAGGATGCGTCTGATAAAAGTACAGTCGTTAGAGTCTTTCGCACGCGGCTCAAGAAAGCACTCGAACATATCAAGAGTCTCGAACTCTGGTCTGTTCATTACGACCTTTGTCTGCTCCTGTACCTCCCAGTGGGTACGCTTGTCAATGTCAAGCGTGAACTCGTCCATCACTGGAACTCTATTCTTAATGTTTTTCTTCCATTTAATGGCTTCATAACGCCACGGAAGCGCCATAACAGAAGTACCACATACCAGAAGCTGCCTAAGAAACTGTTCATAATGGCTTCTGAAATTCGCAGCTTCCAACTTATTAGCTACATACTTGCGAATGACACGGGCAACTTCAGCGTAACCCGGCTGTTCTGGTTCTACGTTAAACCATTCGTTATTTGGAAATGTAGCCGACATGAGGTATCCATGTATGGTTTCTACAGACTCGTAGCATTTACCCGTACTGATACGGTGCCGCCAGTCGCTATTAACGTTACCGACAGTCTTAATGGTGTGGTTGCGCTGGTCTGTTACAGCAATAGGCGTTCCTAGGTAAAGCATCCAAGCTTCGCGCCATGTGTCCTCTACCATAAGACGCTCGGTCATCAAGCGCTTATGCTCTGCTTTGACATAGCGGACAATGTCGTCGTCTACTTCTGGGTGGTCTGTACCGTAGGTGTCGGTTGTAATGAATTCGTTAGACATTAGTTATACGTAATTAATGTATTGTTTACCTAGACCCGCCGTACTTCATATTGTACTGTTTACGGGGAGTTAGTACGTGAGCCTTCTTAGGGACGGGACAAGCTACAGCCCTTAGCATTTCCATAGTGTCCAAGCAGTCGTCATGCGCAGTCTCTCTGGGGAAGTACATTATTTCGTCATGCAGTTCCTTTAACCTTGACAAATTGTTAGCAAGGTATATTTTATTGTTTGCAAAAAGTGGCTGTAATCCCTGCTCTATTCTGCTCTTCTTTGACCCACTCCTGCTGTCCGGCTTAATCTCTCTGACAACTAGGGGGCGACGCGACCTGAACTGTTCCTTAATACCATAGACTAGTGCTGCCTGGAAACCGACAACCTCAATGTGAACGGTATGCATGTTCCATTTGTCAGTGAGGGTGTATATGTGTTCAATGGTCTTCATTGGTGCAAACTTCCCAACAACCATGTCAACTATAAACATGTCTCTGTTCTCGTCCAGTCCACCAACGGTTATGCATGTATTGTCAGCGTCATTAGCCATACTGATTGCAGGGTCTACTACCAAGTACAGCTTGACATGTCGCGGGAAAGGTTCGTTAGGGACATAGATGTCTACCATCATGTCCTTCACTTCTACCCTGTCTATATGAAAGTACTGTATTTGGTCGGACCGGAGGACGCTCGTTTCGTCGGTAACAATACGGTTAAGGTACTGGCTAGCGAAGCGTCTGGCGGACAACCTAGCTCGTATTTGTCGCAGTACAGTTTCATTAAACTTTTCCTGCCATATGAAACCATAGTCAGCATTGACACCGTTTCTGTAAATGTTGCGCAGAAATGTGGCATACTCTAGCTCCTTCTGGTTGTCTATTAAATAGTGGTAGAAGTCGTTAGCGTCGTACCGTGTTCCGAGTACGACAATTTCATTGCCTACTTCCTCTTTGAAGACAACTGGTATTCCCCTCTTGTCTAAGTACTTACCAACAGAAACAGAGCGTGCTGGGTCTAACACGCTCTCTAAGTCTTGCGTCCAGTCAAACACGCGGTCTATCTTCACCTGACTTGACACATTGTCGAAGTCAACTATGTCGTCCAGGATGATAAGGTCGCAGTGGTTTCCCGTTGTCTTAGTCCCAACGGAGATTGCTAGCAGCGTCGGTTCTTTGAAGACACCAGGGCGCAACACCTGTAGCGCAGTGTTCGTCCATATCAGCTTCTTGTCTTCCGTCTCTGTGAAGTCTTGGCTTCGCCGCTTCCGTCCGGCTGCATCCATTACAGGTATTAATCTGCCACCAATGTGCGGTCTCGAATTCCATACCAGTTCTCCTAGCTGCGGGTCTTCAAGGTACTGTCTTACTTCCCGAATGAAACTAGTGGCGAGCTGTAATATATTAGTGCCGACAATAATACGTATGTCAGGGTTACGATAAATACGCCATAGAACGTACAACGTCGAGCAAACAGTTGACTTGAGGTGCCCTCGTGGCATGAGGACCAAGCGTCTTTTATTGCTGTAATAAACTTCATGGTTGTCACTATATTTATGTCCTCTTTGCGTACTAGTAACGAAGCCTGCTAGCTTCTTGTGTACTGTACCAAAATTGGTACGTCCGCCATGGAACTTAATGAGGTCTGCGAATTCCCATATGTCAAAGAGGGCTTTAATCTTTTGGGACTGCAACGCTTGCGGGACAACTTCGTTACTAGTTCGCTTCAACATTTGTTATGAGTAGTTAACGATTAAGGCAGTGTTAGAACTACCATAAGTTAACTGTAACTCTTTGACACGACGAAGCCTTTCAAGCAACATTCTAATGTTGAACTCCGTGCTGTTACCTGCCGTAAACGCTACAGTTGTCACAGCACCAGCACCGTTACTTGTTGCAGTAATTATACTTGGTTCGTCTACCAATTGGAAACCTCTAGCGCCCATGACAAGACCAATGCCATAGAACAGAGAGCTTGGCTGGATTGCTCCGGTCGGCGACAAAAGGGAACCGGACGCGGCGACACCAGCATTAAGGAACTGGTAGTCCGCGTCGGACATTGTAATAGAAAAAGCGGGAACTGTAATAGCCATGTGTTTATCTTCCTAGGAAACTACCGCCTGCTGGCGCGTTGTACGGACTATACGACGCTTGGAACGTCGGACCACGCAAGACCATGTTCTGCGCTTGGCTGCCTGCTACTGCCGGGTTAGCCTGCTGTGTAACGTCCTGCGTTAGGTTAGTCTGCTGCTGTTGTGCTTGAGCAGCATACTTCTCTTGCTCCATCAGGAACTGGTTTTGCGTCTGCTGGTTCTGCTGCGCCAGTTGTTGCTGTTGTTGGAGATAACTATTTATGCCTGACAACTGCTGTGTCTGTTGTTGTTGTAGCTGTACTTCTTGCTGTTGCCCCTGCAAAATGCTGTTGTACTGTTGTTGTTGCTGTCCATAGTCTTGCTGCAACACATTAAATTGGTTTTGCAAATTACCGACAAGCTGTTGCTGCTGTGCGTACTGCTGCTGCGCTTGGGTATTGAAATAAGACAGAATGCCACCAGTCTGCGCATTAAAAGCATTTAATATGTTGGATTGATACGCTCCCATTTGGTTTACCATGTCGTTCATTGACTGCGCTTGCTGCTGCTGCTGCGTCGCTAGCAATGACAACTGCTGCCCATAACTTTGTGACAATTGTGTCTGAAAGTCTTGGAACTGTTGCTGGTAGTTGTTCTGTTGGTCAGATAACTTATTCATCATATCTTGGTACTGCTGGTTAACCTGCTGCTGGTACTGCTGGTCAGCGTTAACCTGTTGCTGCAAAGCTTTGTCAGAGCTACCACCACCACCGCCCATTTACCTGCCCTCCAATCTGTCTGCTATATAAGTAGCAACTAGCACAACAACGCATATCGTGCTGGAAAGCACAATCCATTCGACGGGTTCCATTACGGTCCTCCCAGCAAGCTAGTCTTGTTTAAATTGACACGGGGGTTAACCATCTTAGCTGCCTTGGCTGGTTGGGCTGGCTTTAGTGCGGGTCTGGCTTTGGGCTGCTTTGGCTTGACCGATTTGTTCCCTAATGGATTGGAGCTGCGCTTTGCTGTAGGTGGCTTTCGGGCTTTCTTGCTTTGTCCCGGATTGGGTGTCGGTGCTGCTGCTCCCAACGCTGCCATCTGCAATGGATTCATCCCGCTGTACATCTACCGTCTCCTTTTGTCCTACCTGTATATAGGGCGCTGTGTTCTTGTTCCAATCTTCTATTTCTTTGACACGTTTATCGCGCTGGAGCGCCTCTTGTATATTCTTTTGTCGTCCGGCTTCGAGGTCGCGTAACTCTTGCATCCGCTGTGCTTGTACGGTTTCTCGATAGGCTTTAGCGGCTTGGTCGGGCTCTTCGTATTGCTGGTACATGCGAAGGAGAGCTGCAGGGTCAAGGTTTGACATTGTTTTTTATCTGCTCCACTGAACTTTGTATTTCTGACAAACGCTGTGCGTTTTGTTGGGCTTGGGCTTGTAGTTGTTGTATTTGAGCGCCTTGTGTCGCTACCTGAGCATTGAGGGTTACAAACCCTCCCACTGCTGTGGCTATTATTGCCATACTAGCCGCAATTATGCTGCCATAGCTGCCTATCGTGCTGGAAGCACCATTTGGTCTGTGCTTTAGAGCGTCTACTTCGGCGCGTAGCTCTTGTAGTTCGTTGCTATTGTTGTCCACTGCTCTACTCCATGTACTGCCCTACTACCATTGTTATGCATAAATTTGGTGGGTGTGTAGACGCAATTTATCGCCCACATTCCCCCCGTTAGCCTTGCTCTGCATAGGTTTGCGGTGCGTTATGCATAGGTATGCGTAGGTTTGCGGAGGTTTTGTGCGAATATACCAACTCTCAGCCCTTATCCGCCCAATTCCACCTACCAATGAGTAGGTAGTCAAATGCGCATTGCCAAATATAGGGAAAACAAAGTTATAATCCCGTTCATTCAGTTCATATTCAGTTTTACTTAGATATAGGGTGCTGTTTTGACAACTAACAGCTATGTCTACAGCTAGAGATGTGCAGCAATTAACTGTAACGAGTTGTAACGAACTATGGACGTTGAGATTATGCGTAGTTAATGTAGATGCATAGAGGACGAAGAAAGCAACAAGCAACTAAGAACTCTAAAACATACATAGCCCAGTTGAGCTACAGACATAACGAACTACTTACCGCAACTACCGTGTCAGTCGACCGCTACTAAGACGCAGAACGAAGAGCAAGGACTTAGTTACTACACAACTCAACACAGCCACGTATAAGTGCGACACGTTGTATTAAAGAACTCAACCAAGCAACAGAATGACTTGTTGTAATGGGACAAGAGCTACTAGCCGCAGTGGGGGAATACATGGTAGCAGCAATGAGGTATAACCTCTGCTCGTGCTGGCACTGGCTGTCTTGAGTTAGAAATAACTCACACACAACTACCCAATAGGTAGAAAGATGACACACACTACAGTTGATTACTGCGTTACTTGCCAAGGACAACACATTGCTTGCTGCGCTACAGAAGCAGACGCGCAACGAGTGTCAGGTCTAATGGTATGGAACAGACATTACTATAGCTGTGACATTACACAGCAACCGCGCAAGCATTACGTATAACAACAACACACAGATTAGTTAGGTAACACACATGCTGACAAGACAGGAGAGGTTCGCCTACTACTTAGAGGTAGAGTTCGACCTAGATGCATACGAAGACTTCTTGCATGACCTAGACCACGAAGAATTCATGACTGAAGTTAATGAGTTCGACGAATACTTACAACATCAACTAGCAATGAACAGGGATGGACACACATATGCAACGCAGTTATTCTGACACAACACAACGCAACCTAGATGCAATGCTCAAGTATGAACGGCGTGAATTACAGTTAGTTAATGCACAACACCAACTGCAAACACTGTATTGTATTGGTAGTTCAGTAGTTAAAGCCCATGTTACATAGCGTACTTCAAAGTAGCTTTACAATGTAACCTTCAATGGTTACATTGTAAAGTGGATATGTAGTATTGTCAACAGGGGTATATGTTTTAGTTACAGCTAATTAATGCGAGTGGCTGAAAGCCTTGCTGTGTAAGCATCGCATTAATCAACTGTGATTACAACACTCACAGGTCTATCGGTTAAGCAGGAGTAATGACACATGAATGAAGAACTGATTGCCGTACTGAAGAAGATAGCAGCAGAGCTAGAGCATCTTAATGACAGACTAGATAGCTTGGCTGGCATTGAAGACAGACTGGCAGGGATAGACCACACTACAGAGCGGGGGCTAGACAGAATACTCAATACGCTAGACAGATTAGCTGACGAGGTAGCAAACAAATGACTGACACTATTACTACACACCGTAAACAACTCGAAGAGATAGACAGACTATTAGACAAGGTGGCTGACGCTATGGCTACACTGCCTGAGTCACGAAAGATAGACTTACTCTTCACTGACTTACTCGACGTGAAGAAACGAATGCAGTCTATCAAGTTTGTCATCAACAAAGACGGGAACATACAGATGCTAGGGCATGGCGAAGCAATAGCTAAGGCGACACCACGCAAGCCACTGCATGACTTCGCTCCACGTGAAGAGTGTCCTATATGTCACCAGACAAAGACAGTTAAGCTAGGTAGAAACAGAGCAGGACAAACACGCTGGCGTTGCAACAAGTGCTGGAAGAACTTTGTACCTGACCTACTATACAAAGCAAGCTAATGGAAGCAGAGCAAGCATTCATGTTGTCCAAGAAACTAGACAACATGACAACAGCAGACAGACAACAGTCATTGCAGTTAATCATTGCAGAACTAGAGTCCATCACAGTATGGAAGGAGCGAATGGTATATGGCAAGAGCGAAACAAACTAAAGGTGAATATCAATTGACCAAGGCTGAATGCAGGCTGGAGCGTGTCATGCCATTTGAAAATGGCGATATGACACAAGCAGTTGAATACTTGCTTGACACTATGGAGACACAGAACGACAGCATGTCAGAACTTATCTACGCGCTGCACGCGACTCTACAACGTGTCAAGAAGTTAGAGAATGACATAGAAGTCATGCGCTTAGTACCACGCTCCTAGGGCGCTGCTATGCGCCAGCATGATAGCTGCGAAACGACCAAGCGTTTTTTGACGCAAAAAATTTGTGACACATTTAAGTATTGGTTTGTTTCAAATCAGACAATATATGTCTATTAAATACTTAGCTATTGATATCGATTCATCGGTAGACTGATAGGTATTTAGTAGTATATAGAGTTTAGTAAGGAGTAATAGGAATGACACCCCATCAAATGGATGAGTTGCTTAAGAAGCATGAAGACAGACTAGACGCCATACGTGAGTATGTCATTAGTCTAGAAGACCGCATAATAGAGCTAGAAGCTATAACAGCGAGGTTATATAGTGGCAGCTCAAGTAGACTACGACATAGACCCGAATTCAGTGTCACCGAATTTTCTGGTTAACATTTACGTTAATGGCAGTACGGTGTACACTGGAACGTTTCCGACACAGGCAGCAGCTCAAGTCTGTGTCAACTCTTTTTTAGCCCTAGGCACTCCAGCATACGGCGGCACGGGTACAGCTGGTAGTGTCGGTGCCACAGACACAGAAACTGTTGACTCATCGTTTATAGCTAATGACACACAGAATACAGACGTAGTAGCTTCGACAGATAGCGAAGCTATTTCCCAATAGGAGGTTAACCATATGTCATTGAAAGTACAGCAAACAACTATAAACGGTGCGAAGGTAGTTGTCATAGCTGACCGTAATGGTGGACAAGTAATCCATGACGCTACTTATGCGGCTAGGATTGCTGCGTTCCCTGTTGACCCAACAGCAGCGTTTCAAATAACGTCACCAACACAAGTGTCAATACCAACGACAATTGACGAAAGCAGGACGCGCCTCAACATGAATTTGAGGCTCAATGATTTGCCTCCTGTAGTTAAGCACTCGCTATAGGGGCGAAGTAATTATAGTTGATTAATACAGAGCTACTGAAACCCTTGTCCCGCAAGGGTTTCGTAGTATGTACATCAATCAACTGTAATGAATGATGTACTGAGTTCAGAAATCCTAACTTTCAATTTACGTAATAACACGGAGCGATCCATATGAGACGCGCATTCCCGATGATGATGATGTTCTTGGCTGTGCTATTTGCTACACCCAATGCGGCTAAGGCAGACAATCCAACACAAGCTATGCTTGAGATTATGACTAGTTACTGTAATGCAAGAGAACAAGGAGTAAGCCGCGACCAATTAGACAGAGCGTTGTCTGAATACATGTTGCAGGGGAAGATAGACAAGAGCGCGTTTGACACGGTGATGGTGTTGGAGACACGCGCAGAACAGTTCGTTTGTCCTGAAGTAAATAACAGCAGCTACGACCCAGGCAGGCTACACGGTCATGCAATGAACTACGCTAATGAACAGCAGTACATTCATACCAAAGCCTGGGAGTATTAACTATGGCTAAATACCACGCTGAAGAAGGTGTCAATTACGAACGTAACTTTCTCATTGCCTACGCTAATGTGCGCAATGCTGAAGGTAGGTGTGTCAATCTCATACTAGAGTCAATGGAACTGGACGGTGTTGAGTTCGACGGTGACATCTTCTGCGAGGTGATACGAGACAAGCAACACAAACAATACAAAGTTAGTTGTTGGTTAGACGAGGGGAATGAAGAAGATGGAAGCGGACCAACCTTATGACGGTGCATCAATTACACGTCCTTTCTGTACCATTAATCAGTTTGTCCTTGAAGACGACCTCGACCCGCTCGAAGCATTAGCTATAGAGCAGACACTATACCAAGGCTGGCTGGCGCACAGACTACCGCAAGTTATTATGCCTGGTTGTCGATATGAAATAGATGTAGTTCGTACAGTGGATGACAGCAAGCTACACAAAGTAGAGTGGACAAACAACCAAGCAATTGAGACACATGGTAAACGTGTCACATATACATGCATTATTAAACCCCAGGAGGTTGACCTAAGTGAACGCCAACGTTAAGGTATACGACATCATCATGCTGGCTAGGTTGCGTGGTATTAGCAAAGAACTACGCAACGCTATGGGTCATGCAGCAGCACACGGTGACAGAGAACTGACAGACCAACTACTTTATGTCAAGATGGACATCGACAACATAACTTATTGGATGGAAAAGCAGCAGTGTAGTGACCTATACAAACCGCTGGCGTCTCTACCTTTAGACTGATAGATTCATAAGTTTGTTTAAACTTTGTAATAATTCTTAAGTAGGTGATGTAGAATGCTAGTGATTACAGAACAGACTGAGCATAGGGATTCATTCATGGCTTCGATAGAAAGGCTATTGCCTCCATTAGACCTAAACGATGAACGAGCGTTCATTGACACCTACCAGAACAGAGCAGTCAAAGATAAAGAGACTACCATTACTTTCAGCGAGCTACTGGAAGCTGTCAGGAACAGTGAGAAACTTTTTGAGCAATACCCAGTTGACGTACGCAATGTCAACAAGCTACTCAAGTCAATCTTCATTGAAGACGAATGGTTGATGCAAGACCCACTCATAGCTTGTATTGACAGCAAGTATTACCTGTACGGTGGGCGTCATAGAGTAGCAGCCATCGCTAAGTATTTCGACTCTCAGGTTAAGCACTATGCTGACAAGAGGCAGGCTGAGTACTTGATGAACATGATGCTGGTCCGTGTCGAGATAACAAAGATAGAGGACGAAGGAACTCTACTCCGTTTGATACAGGCGAACAATGCCAGCAGAATCATGCGGAAGCCAGAGTTATATCACCTGCAGTATCAGGCTTTAGGTGGAGACGCTGGCGATCATCAAGTAGGTAACGTAATACTCAATCGGGACATACTACCGTCAGATGCTAGACACTTGTCTGGTCAAGCTTTCGTGAGGAGGAGCCACCCCAAGCTACAGAACGTAACCAAGCAACAGATTGCGGAGTACGTGGGAGCTTGGATACTATACGATAAGTTGCCCGGTGACAGATTGAATAAAAAGCTGGAACCTAATGTCAATGCCGAAGCTTACAACGTCTTGATGGATATAGCTTGGGACAAGCTTTGTGAAATCGTAGAAGGCGAGAATGTTCTAGGCAGGAATGCCAGACAGCTAGCACTCGAAGTCATAGAGCAAGTAAAGGAGGCAGTGGCTGAGACAGCCCCAAAACACCAAGAGCTAGTAGGCGCAGGAAACAGCAAGGGCAATAGCTTCTAGCTCGCTGATTAAATGATTAGGGATAGGGGTATGGAGTACGAGACTATTGCGGCATGTGAATTCTTTGACACATCCAGCACGATAGATGAAGAGTGGTATCAGTTCATTGAACAACGAGATTACAACGACGACTACCTAGAGGATTGTCTAACAGCTAACGGATTGGACATCGATTTAATCCTTTCCTAAAAGGAAAAACGGTACATGCTCCTGTTAGACATGTACCGTTTATGACAATTGATAGGGATTAGCCCAATTGTATCACTAGCAACAATGGTGATGTAGTACGTCCAAGTGGTCCGACGCGGGCTTGGGTGTATTTGTTATGCCTGCTTCAGCGTTAGCCATTTTGTCTTTGCCTTGGTAGCGATAGCCAACTGAGTGGTCGATGGCGTGACCGCCACTAGCTAACACTGGTGTACCGTGTCCGTCACGCGGGTCGCGCTTACCGTAGCTTGCGTCTCCACCACCACCGCCACGAATTCCTACGCCAGCCTTAGCGCCCTTATAGTCTGACTTGGGCGCTCTGCCCATCCCTGACTTAGCCATACCTTAAATGCTCCATAATGGTCTACTACGCTTAGTCTAACCGACTAGGCGTTTTTTCATGCAAAAATTTTATGACCCAAAGGAGGGTCTGTTATGTGTGCATTCAACGTAAGTAATTTCCTCAGTGATGATAGTAACGATGACGACGAAGAAAAAATCGGTGAAATTTGGCAAATTGCTAAAACAGACTATGAGAGGTACGTTTCAGACGCTTATGATAAGGTAAAGGTTCTAGGTACTAGTGCTAAATTCTTGTATCTAAACGATTGGTGGAAAATGACAGGACTGCCAGAGTATAGATACGCAAAGAGGCAGCTGATTGATAACTTCGTAAAGTCACTAGATTACGACGAAGAAACCAAAAGAGTTGGGGGGATACACCTGAAGTACAAGACAACATTAGCCTGCATGAAAAGTATGGTGATGATGTCTAAAACAAAAGAGGGCTATGAAAGTAGACTGTATTTTCTCCACTGCGAAGAACAAGCCATCATAAACGCAGGGCTACTGGAACTTAAGACGGAGGAACTAGAGGCGTATAAGGCAAGAGTAGAAGAATACCCTAACTTAGCAAAGTTGTTTGAACAGGCACAGAATGACCCTAAGCTGTTGGAGGACAAGGAATATTACAGCGTAAGTCAAATTCTGAAGTACTACGGCTATTCAGTCCTGATACGTCCTAAGTCCATAGCAGTAAAAGTAGCTGGAGCTTACGAACATCTATACGGTACTATGCCAACTAAAAAGAATAACTCCAGGGCTAGAGGGTTTTCGTACCAGCGTAAGGATTGGTTTATAACTGAGTACATAGCAGACGCGTTAATCAGAAAGTACGAAAAACTGACAGGGAAACAAGCTTGTTGGAAGGGCGGTTTTCTACAATTAATGTAGGTCAGCAATAATGGTAGTAGTCCTCTACTACTCCCCGTAATGGCTACTACCCTTGTCGGCATCATCATCTTCTGCGACAACACTGCTGACCTAGAGACGGTTCGCGGTCAGGTTGTCACCATGATTAACCAGTCACCATCTAAGTTTGTTTACTATGACACTGAACTCGTTACTGGAACAACTCACCCATTTGCTTTGCTTGGTGGTACTGGTGGCGCTCAATATAGCACTAGCATGGGAAACCAACAGCTCAACCAGACTGTCAATCCCTCTGCTGGTCTGTACGTCGGTCCCGCTACTAGCACTGCTGGCTTGCCGTCGGGCGGATACATAGCCCGTGTCTACTTCCGTAACAAAGCTGACGCTGACACCTTCGTTGCTGCTCTAAGTCTGTGAGAATTAAGCGTACTGACCGCATTGAATACAAGGTTCATGAACTGGTGCTTGGTGAACCGACTAAGCGCCAGCAACGTTTCTTGCCTGACAACGTTCAGATATACGCTGACCTAGACAAGCCAGTGTCAGAAGAGTACTTCATGGTGCTATGCAACTGGATTAGAAACCTAGAGCGCAAGCACTATAAGAACTGCAAGTTTGACCTAGACGAAACGTTAGACCGTGTGTCAGAGTTCCTGCAATATGCCAGAGAAAACAAGCACATGACTGGCGAATGGACTATGGCTACTTGGCGTATCCAGTTCGCTAAGGTCGAGACACTGCGTGAACTCAAGAAGCTAAACATAGATGTGTTTGACCAAGAGTTGTCAATCACTGACAAGCTCCGGCATCCCATGACACGTTGGTTTACTAAGTTGTTTGCACTAGCAAGACGTATGTCTAACGCTGGTGTTCCCATGACAATGGAAGCTATAGCCGACGAATGGATGAAGGACGCGCGGAACAAAGGCGGATTAGCACGGGAGAACTTCCTAAGACAGTATGCTAGATGGTCACTCGTATTACTCGAATGCGCCCACACAGAACGAGCATGGGCAGAGCGCAGTGTCACAGATGGATTTGGTCACGATATTGGCGGTAAATTCTACACGTAGATTCCGGTGGCTAGTCAAGCTAGGCTGCTGGAGACTAGGTATACCGATACCCGCAGCGTGTCATTCCGCCATTGTCATACGCGGCGATGTGTATGAGCTGACCGACAGAGGTATATATAAGCACCCTGGTCGCAGCTTCTTTGACGACATGGGTTATGAACTCATACGCGCTCGGACATTTGTCACACCCTACGGCGCGTTATGGATAGATAGAATAAGGACACTTGCTCTTGCAGGAACTAGGCTAAGATATACAGACGTTCTTCGCCTCTTTCTAGGCATAACCCCGCAAGGACTACTCTGCACATCATTTGTCCAAGCCGTGATGGGGCTGCCCTTGTCACCAGTACCACCAACACCAGACGAACTAATCGAACAGGTCATTAACTATGAGCGACAACATCAGAGCTAGGTTGGTCAAGGAAACTAACGATACTGACATCTTGATGTGTATAGATGTACCCGTGCGTCCTATTGACGGATTGCTCAACTTGCTGCCAGAATACCTACGTTTCGGTTGGTTCGTTCCGCAGAACAAAGAAATCCCAATAGTCATCCATGAGACTAATAAGATTTATGTTGTGTTGGAACTGGATGACGTTAGCTAATATCACCAAATTATGACAATTGAATTAGGAGATAAACACCGTGGATAGGAATGACAGCCGAGCGGTGTCAAGGGAGCGCTGTCCTGAATGCGCCAAGCTAGGGCAAGACACCAAGGGCGACAACTGCATTGTCTATTCAGACGGTCACAAGCATTGCTTTGCCTGTGACTGGCATCAAAGTTCAGACGGCGACATTAGCTGGAAGACTAGCTACAAGCCACCGCTAGACAACGGCGCAATACCTGACATCCAGTCCAGAGGCTTGACAAAAGCAACCTGCGAAAGGTTTGGTGTCAAGATAATGGCAGCGCTGGACGAAGACGGCGACCCTATTTACACTAAGATTCCGGGCGCTACAGATGCTGACTGGGAGATTAAGTACCAGGGAACTAGTAAGCTCATGTTCCCGTACTACGACGCTAAAGATTTAACTACGCTCCGCACCGTTCACATCAGAGACTGGAGCAAACCAAAAGACCAAGGCTATCCATTCGACACGAGGAACGGCGGTAGCGTAGCTGAAATATCATTCTTCGGTTTGAACTGCCTTAACACCAAGTCTGACACCCTTGTCATAGTAGAGGGCGAGACTGACACCATGACCATCGCCCAGATGTTCCCCAAGCTGGCGGTGTTGGGATTCCCCGGCGGAGCTGGTGTCAGGTGGGCGACGAGGAGTGCTGATATATTCAGTAGCTTCAAGAGGATTGTCATCCTGACAGACAACGATCATGCTGGTGACAACTTCAAGCTGGAGTTGTCCAAGAAGCTGCCAGAGGAAAAGATTTATATAGGCAAGTACCCTAGGGGCTACAAGGACGCTAACGACGTCCTGGTAGCCTACAACAAACTGTCAAGGGCAGAGTCTAAGAAGGAGCTGTTTGACGAACTAGAGAACGCTATTAAGTATCCTGCAAAGCTGACACCGCCATTGATTGTCCCGCCAGAGCAGATGCGGAAATCGTTCTATGACAGGTGGCTGTCAAAAAAGCCCAAGCCCAAAGGGATAAGGACAGGATACCCGGAACTGGACGAAGTGACACATGGTCTTAAGCCTGGGTTCCTGTATGTCCTGGCAGGCGACACAGGCGTCTGTAAGTCCAGCTTGATAGAGAACATCGCCCTAAACGCAGCGCGTCTCAGTGGTGTCAAGAGCATGTTCATATCTACAGAGATGGGCAACGACCAAACCTTTGACCGGATCGTACAGGCTGACACTGGGCTACCGTTTGACAGAGACATGTTTTTCGACCCAACTCCACACGCTGAAACGCTGAAGAAGAGCGTTGACTTTCTGTCGGAGCTGATAACATTCCGAGACCAGGGGCCGAAGATTAACACTGACAAGGTGATGGCTACCATCGACGAGGCGGTAGACAACGGTATCAGATTGATACTAGTTGACCCAATCACTGGTACGACAGATACTGCGGATGACTATGGATGGGCTAAGCTTGAAAATTTTATGAAGGAGCTGAAGGCCAAAGCTATAGCCAGAGACATTCCTATTGTCACAATCAGTCACATAAGTAGGAACGGTACTAAGTCCGGCAGTGTGCCGGAAACCCAACACTTAAGAGGGTCAAATGGCATAGGTCAACAGGCAGACTTCATACTGGCTATAGGACGGGACAGAGAAACTCCAGTGATAGAATGCGTTGTCAAGAAGCTGGACAGGGTTACAGGTAAGTCCGGTAGCTGGAAACTATACTTAGAAAATGAACGCATTGTTAGCAAGTCTGACGTTCCCTCTGTCCTTGAAGTAAGACATGACAAACCAGCAGTCAAAGCCGACACCCCAAAAGAGACCGACCAATGCGAGACGGGAAGGGCAGTACCGGAGCAAGTTCGAGAAGAAGATAGCGGAGTGCAACCCTTACCTAGAGTACGAGACGATGACACTCCGGTATACGACATCCCACGACTACCTACCAGACTGGATTATCGACAGGTCGCGGGCTGTCTTGTTGAACAAGGAGCTGAAGCACTTGCACGACTTATCACACCAACGCCGGAAGACATTCTCGCTGGCAACTACGCGACGCTCCGAATCATGTACAAAGACGGAAGCGAACCAAGCCCACCAAGAGACAAGTGTCAATTCACGGAAGCGTTCAGCGCCGTCAACCAGCCTGGACACATCTATATGTTTCATCGAGGCAAAAGGATTGCTGTCATCCGAGGACAGGAAGAAGCTCTTAGCTGTCAAGCGTTGCCACCCGACAGCGGACATCAGACTGGTACTGATGGAGCCTTACCGGAAACTGACGAAGGCACCGAATAGCAAGACCTACGCTGACTGGTGTGAACTACACGGCTTCCCGTGGTGCGAAGGACCATACATTCCTACTGAGTGGTATTGGGATTATGACATGTGACAAATGGGAATTGCTTGGCATCTATGACGACAGCGACTTGACTGACACTGTCAAAGGACTTATTGACGACGACATCCCATACAGAGTAGCCACGCGAGGCGGGCGCTATCACATCTATACGCTTGTCTGTGGTGTAGAATAGCGGATGTAAGCAAGGAGAGTTGTTTCTTTCCCTAGCGGCGCTTCTGGTAAACGTGATTCCCCAGAGCATCGACTAGGGATTTTTTCATGCAAAAATTTTATGACCAAAAGCAAATGGAGGGCAAATGAAATATGTTGTTATCGACCTTGAGACAGACGGTTTGGGCAGGGATTGCAATATACATTGTGTCGGCTTTGCTTGTAGAGATGGTAATGAAGTTAAGAGCTACTGCAAACCTTGGAATGAAGGAGGACGGGACCTTGTTATTTTCTGGCTCACTATGGAAGACGCTGTGTTTGTTGTACATAACGCAGCTTTTGATATTGCTGTTCTGCGTCAAAACGGTATTAACATACCACCAGGACGCTACGTCTGTACATTCGTCATGGCATACCTCACGGACCCTGGATGCATTGACGGGCATAGCCTTGAGCGCTGGGGCAATGTAGTAGGTTGTCCTAAGTCAGACAAACCTAAGAGCTTTACATCTCTTACACAGGAAATGATGGACTACTGCCGTCAGGACTGTGTCACTACACTCAAAGTCTTCGAGTATCTACAGGGTATATACACCCGTAACGAACGTCTGCTAAACGTCTACAACCGACTAGAACTACCATATGTCGAAGTTGTAATGGCTCTGAATAGGACTGGAATGTATGTAGACCAAGCGGCGCTTGAAGAGTTGGACAAGGAACTTACAGCATTAATTGCAGCTAATGACAAACAACTCATAGCTGAAGCTGGACTCGTGCCGACAAAGGTTAGTTGGAACTATGAATACCAAGTCTATGTACCTGAAGAGACAATTTACCGTAATGGGGTGTATCGTAACCCTAAAAACCTTGAAAAGTACAAGTGTAACCCAATATATGACCATTGCCCGTTGGGACTCATTAGAGCGTCACAACCTGAAGTCATAGCATGGCTGCTAATGCGACGAGGCTGGAAGCCAACCATATTCAGTGACAATGGCAAGCCAAAGCTGGACGAGAAAGTGATGAAGGCAGCACAGAGCAAGTTTGACATAGTGTCACTCATTATGGAGAACCGCAAGCTGAACAAGCTCAAGGGAACATATGTCGACACTATGAAGGAGATGTCAGCCAAGGATGGGTTTGTCAGAGGACAATTCAACCAGTGTCGGACTGACACGACTAGACTGTCTAGTTCAGAACCGAATATGCAGAACATTCCAGCACGTTCTGAACTGGGTAAAAAGATTAGGAAGTGCATCATAGCGCCTCCTGGCTTCAAGATGGTTGTCGGGGACTTAGACCGCATTGAGTTAGTAGTACTGGCGTACTATCTAGAGCAGTTCACCGGCGACCATGGTATGTCAGATGAGATACGCAAGGGGACAGACATACATGCCTACAACGCTGCTCGCTGGGGCTGTACTCGCGACCAGGCTAAGACAGTCATCTTCCTAATCAACTATGGTGGCGGACCCAGCAGGCTAGCTGGTCAGCTAGGCATTAGCCGCGACGAAGCTGAAGACATCATGCGCGGTGTCCATGAAGCCATGCCGTCGCTCAAGACTTTAATGGAGGACACCATAGACTATACGTTCAGGAACAACTGCATTCTGAACGACATTAGCGGGCATTGGCTGACATACAAGGAACTGCGGAGCAACGACGAGGCTTTAGAGTCGTCTGCTCGTAGGCGTTGTTTCAACGGACTCATTCAAGGAGGTGCAGGGGCAGTATTCAAAGAAATGCAATTACGCATATTCCCGCTGATGATATCGCTGGGCGTGTTGTATTCATGCGTAGTTCATGACGAATTAGTTCTGTATGTTCCAGAATACTGTGCGTCAATGGTTGTCGAATTACTGAATGGAGAAGTACCGTCTCAGGACATACTTGTCACAGATAGAGGACCAATTCCTATAAGAATTGACTTTAAAATTTATGACAACTGGGGAGACGCGAAAGGATAGTTATGTTATAACTGAATCACTTGAGGGGAATTAAGCAATGTGGGAACCTGAAAATAACCTTGTAATTCCGGTGGAAGACCGGAAGAAAAACGCTGAGCTAGATGTCAGACCGTATGCAATGAAGACACCGAAGGGCTTAGACTACCTGCCATGGTCAGTGTCAGCAACATTACTTTACAAGTACAATTCAAACCTTGAAGTTGGCTACGACGAAGATGAACATGGAAACCCGTTCTTTGTCACACCATTCGGTTGTTATATTCGGGCGTACATATTCGATAAGGTTGCTGGGAAGCGAACACCAAGCATGGTATTCCCTTGTCGAATTGACAGACTTAAAGGTGAGTCGTCTACCGACTGGGCAAACAGACATAGAACTGACACTAACATGTCACTCATTGGTAACGACTTGCAGAGAGCTTTTGCGAAAGTTATTGCAAAAGAAGTAGGTTTCGGTTGGTCACTGTACAGTAAGTATGACGAGTCTATTGACGACGAGTTAGATAAAGACACCAAGGAACTACATGAAACGAGACCAGTTGCAGCTGCCAGAAAGTCAATTACCCGTGCAGAACTATTCTGACCTTAAAGAGAAAGTGTTCCTAGACTACATACACGCATTACGCGTAACTAATGTAGAACTGGAACTGGAGAACAAACAGCTACGAGACAAAATTGAACGGTTGACAGAAGAGAACGTAGTGAACGAAGAAAAATACCTGGAAAATTAGGACGGTAATTATGGCTAACAAAAACCCTGACCTGACTGGCTTCATCTACCTCAAGAAAAACAAGGGCATAGAAGGTTCCCCTTGTCTCAAAGGCTTCATCAAAGTCCCTCTGTCTTTCATTGACCGCTTCACGCACGAAGCCGACGAAGAAGGAATGGTTATGCTAGACGTAGCATTGTGGCATACCAAGAACAACGCTGAAGCCGTAGCTGGTAATGTGACACTGACTTACTCAGCACAGCAAAAGGAAGCTGCTCTTAAGTCTCAGTCCACTGCTAAGTCCAACGGCAATGGCAAACGTAAGTACCAAGATGAGGAGCCTATATTCTAATGGACAAGACAGCTTACGCTTACCTAGCAGAATGCATCACTTGGTTGTCAGAAGGCAAAGAAGAGGTAGGACAGCACGTTAACGTTCAGTATACGAAGTTAGTGTCTGAGTCCTTTTATAAACAGTTCTGCCACAAAGAGGGCAGTCATACAACCATCCGTGTCAGCTCACTAGGTAAGCCAGCTGTTCTCCAGTCCATGAACGTGTTGGGTTATAACGACGTTCCGATAGACTTGCTGTCCAAGTACCGCTTTCATATGGGCGACACATTTGAAGCGTACCTGATTGTCATGATGGACTGGTACTTTAGAACTAACTATAACCTCAAGCAGTACGCCCACCAAGCAGAGCTAGAGTTCAACGGCATTACTGGACACATAGACTTCGTACAGGAAACTCCAGCAGGAGCGGTTGTCATAGAAGCCAAAACTATGAATGACAACTACTTCCAACGCTTCACGAAAGCTCCAGACGACAACAGAGGGTATGTCACGCAGCTAGCAATCTATTCGCACTGCTTGGGCATACCCGCTTTCTGGGTAGCTTTCAACAAGGGAACACATGAATTAGCTGTAGTTGCACCTGAACCTAACGTCACAGAAGCAGCATTAATTAGAGCTAATAAAGTCATACCTCCTCTGAAGGAGATACGGAAGGTAGAGCAGATATGGAACCACTTTTCAGCTCCACCACCCGTCCCAGAAATCTACCGGAAAACCGAGACCGGACTTTATATGGTTCCAGAGTCAATGCGTTACAGTCAGTTCTCAGAGATGTTTTATGCCATAGGTTACGGTAAAGACAACTATGGACGACAAAAGCGCTATGTAGTGGAACCATATTACAACGATGCTACAACTGCTACAAAAATTTTGACTGATATGGGATACAGCGTCATATGAATTACGACCCGTACTTTGCAATAGTTACGCTGCACAGACCGATAGACGCACAACGCACGGCTTACTTAGCCATGCATCAATGTTACTCTGACCACCATGTAATTGAGACACATTTGGATTGGGTGAAGTGTGGAGAAATCGTTGTCGACAGATTGCTTAAGGGAAATAGAGGACATTATAGCCCGCTCGAACATTGTCATATCGTATTGTCCTGCGGCTACTTCCCCCATAGCATGGTGCAACAGCTTACTCGCCATCGCCTACTTAGCTTCTCGGTTCAGTCGTTCCGGTACACATCTGAGTCGGTTGTCAGAGTGGCTCGTGGGGATCAAAAACTAGAAGAGGTATTTTATACCCGTCCTTTCGACCAGCTTTACACCAATAGACAAGGTAAGAAGTATATCTATACTGCTGAAGACGCTGCGCTAGATAAGACTTTTTTCATGGATTTAGCTTTGGACTATAAGCGCAAACTTGATCTAGGAGTGTCAGAAGAACATGCTCGCAACCTATTACCTATGGACATCCGTCAGCATTTTGTTATGTCTGGCAACTTACGGTCTATGCTGCACATCCTCGACATGCGACACAAACCAGACGCACAATACGAAATCCAAGAGTTCAGCCGCCTGCTCCATAAAGAATTGACGGGCTGGGTGCCTGAAATTATGGGATGGTACGATAGACAGAGACTGAACAAAGGAATGCTAGCACCATGACAAATGATGGACACACTGTATGGACTGACTTCCGGTTAAACCGCCTTGCCGCCGACGTCGAAGCTAATACAGCAACCTGTACGGAGCTGCGTCTCACAGCAGAAGCATTGCTGCAAGTTGTCACCATACACCAAAACAATTTCGAGACAGTTTCACGAGACGTTCTAGGCTTACAAGTAGAAATCAGACGACTTGTGGAGGAGTTGCGGGGTAGGAATCAGTAACTCCTATCCTGTTAATTCCCTAGTTTGTACCCCATGAAATAGGACTGACCTGATCCTCCTATTATCGTATAGGAGGTACTCGAACCGCTACAGTTTGTCTGAACTTTAACTGTTTGTCCTGCTAGAACTGAAGCTATACAACTTACATACAATGGAAAGTCTTCTGTTGTCCCGTAAGTTGTATATACTGCTTGAGCTATTGACGTTGAGTTAATCAACAGCTGTATCTGAATGTTAATTCCAGATGCACTAGGTGCGTTAATGTGACAAAGAGAAGCTAAAAAGTAAACTCCCCCTTGTCCTGTTGGACAGGTGAATATACTACTGGTTCCTATAGCGCTGTCTGTGTCAAGAGACACTACGCTTAATACTACTGTTCCTAAAGAAGTACTGTAGGCATTATTAGTAGCGTTGTACACCAACCAAGCAGGTCTGTAGTTAGCGTTGGTGTAAGCAGTAGTTGCTACCTTAGTGCTGTTGTCACTCTTAGCTTGAGTAGTAGCTGTGACACCATTGCCCAAAACAAATGACGCAGACAAGGTTTCAGTACCCGACGTTAATTCATTATGGACAAAAGCGTCAGTAGCTACTTTGGTAGTGTTGTCGCCAACTGCCTGAGTAGAAGCTACCGTTCCATTGCTCAATGTCAGAGCAGCAGCCAGGGCGTTAGTGACCCTGGTGTTCGCGTATTGGCAGGTAGCTAGCTGGGTTGTGTTCGTGTTGTCCGTTGCAGTCGGGGCTGCCGGGACACCCGTAAACGTAGGACTCGCTATAGGTGCCAGTGTCGACAGAATATTGAACAAAGCGCCACGAGTGGCACCGAATACAGTATCGCCGCTCCAGCCCGTTGGATAAGCTCCGTTCGACAGGACAGACGTAATCCCGCTTGACCCAGGACCGATACCGTTCAGATCCGCTTCTTCCTTCCACCGTACCGTCCGGTCTAGTTCCTGGTTCCATAATGTACTGCTCAACCTTTGCCCATATGTAAGGGGCGATATAACAGCATCCTGGGTTTTGCGCTGGAAGACAATTGTTGTAATACTTGTCTGGCTAGTACCAGTCCATGTCAGTGTTGTAGTGCTGGTCTTAGACCAACCGTTGACAACTGGTGTTGGATTGGCAGCTTGAAACAGTGTCCCGTTCTGAAACACGTTGAAGTCGTAGATGTTCAGATTAGGGTCTAGGTTAAGAAGCGAGGGCGGTGGTCCTATAGTTACGGTGTAGCCGTTAGGTACGTTACCGCCCACAGGGTTAACAGAGACGTTTGCTGTGGGCATTTATACCTACTCCTATAAGCTGAGGATAGCGGGCAGAATGTAATTGTTGACAACGTATGTACAACCAGCAGGTGTCAGATTGTGTCCATCAGCTGTGAAGTAAATTGTGTTTGTCCATGGAGTAGCAGCGCTATTACTGCTAATTGATGGGAAACCAATGTTGACATCACTAGCTAAGTCAATGATGACGTTAGGAATGTTTGTCAATGCACCAGTTACTGCGTTACCTGCAACACCGGAAGTGCTGGAAATTGTGACGCCACGTATGTTATTAGCTAGGTTGTTCAGCGCTTGGTTCAAGGCAGTCTGTGTTGTCTGAGAAGAAGCGACACCATTATAGGTAGCTTGTGACTGCGCAAATGGAGTAATTACAGCTACTTTATAACCCTGTCCTTGCATTGCACCAATGTAAGTATTGAGAGAAGTAGCAATAGCTGCGCTGTTGTCACCGTTGTTGGTGAATGCGTCGTAAGCTCCAGCAAACAATAGAATAACGTCCTTGTTTAGGAAGTTAAGCTTAGCTGCAATGTTGTTGTTTTTGTTGGTAGAACCGTTAACTGTAGCTGCTGTGCGCTTAGGCAGAGATGGGTTGACGCCGCACCAGCTAGACCCTAGGGACGACAACAGTAGGTTAGGAACTGCACTACCCATCTGCGCGTTGCTTAGGAACATTCCAGCGAACAAGTCATCACCGTCAAATATAATTCGGTTGGACACGTTCATCAACTGGAACAGGTTGAAGGTAGCTGACAATGCTTGAATAGCTGTGAGCGAAGCGTTGTAAACCGTGAAGCGTCCAACAATGTTTGTCTGAGCGCGACCGAGAATACCAATACCTGACGCGCCAGCACCCAGTCTTCCGCCAGTAGCAGCCGCAGTAGTTAAGGCAAATGTTGTCGTAGTAGCCTGTCCGCCAGTCAGTGTCACCGCGTTAGCAGCAGCTATGCCCTTGTAGCCATTGACATACATTGTCGGAACCGTAGCAGCGTTAGAAACAAGTACGCATACTGACGGACCAGTTGTCAACTGTAGCCCAGTGTCCGCAGCATAGAACGCTGCGGAACCGGAAGCGTAGGGACACCAGGACATAGACTGACCGTTTGTCGTAACACCTGCTGCGTTTTGGTTTGGTAGCCATGCTACGCCTAAACCGTTCTGAGCTGCCGTGTTAGCGTCTGTACCTAAGTTTACAACGCCCATTCCCAAAGCTACGTTGAAACCACCCGTTGGGTATGACTGGTTGTTAACACCAAAGACTAAGCTACCTGCCTGTTGGCTAGTAATGCTCACCCCTGCTGGTAGTGTCATGTCCACTGCGCTAGCACCGGGGAAAGTTAAGCCATTGCTAACTACAGAAGCTTTGGTGTTACCAGTACCATTTGTTGACACTAAGAAAGTATTGCTGTTGACGCTGTCGTCCGGTGTCGCTAAAGTACTACCGTTCCATACATAGTCAGCTAACATGCTGGTTGTAGGGTAAGGGAGCGGGTTGAACACGTTAGCGTTAAGCGGGTAATTGACCAAGCTATTAATTGTAATGACTGCGTTAGCTGCCAGTGTCGGACCAACGTACTGCATGGTGTTGTTGCCCAGCTTTACGAAGTTACCGGGTGGAACTGACACACCATTAATAGTTGCTGTGAAGTCTGCGACACTAGCCAACGGACTAATGTTCGCTTGCGTTACGTCGAAGACGAAATTAGTCCCGCCCGCGACTTGTGTCTGTGTTACTGAACGTGGCATTCTGTTTTACCTCTTGTGTGTTTACCGAACGTAAATGGAATTTAGCTAAGTATTTATTAGCTATAATCTCGTCGTCACTTAGTTGACCCGGACGCATTGGGCATACCTCTACGTAACTGCAAGGCTTCTGTTAATATTTTAGTCATCTCTTCCGCTCCAGGTAGCGGCGCTTTGTTCTGAATTACAGTTAATTGCTTTACTACCTCTATGGCTTTGGACGGCGGTATATGGTTCTGTACCATCCAAGCCATAACCCTACCTCTGTCTACTGACATCTGGTACCAGTTGTCGATGTTCTGGTTAATGGCTTTTGTCCGTCTGTCTAGCTCCGCCTTTGGGACACCTCCTGTTAGCTGGTCATTCCTCAACGCTACCTGCGCGTTCTGTATTGACTTGTAGACATCATCTACAGCTTTGCCATACTCGTCAAATGTGTACTGCATATTCGCCGCAGGTCGCACGTAACTTAACTGTAGACCAGTACCGCGTAGCAATTGCCATAGCCACGCTTTCTCTACTGGCTGAATGTTCATGTCCGTGTCAGACCGCTGTGTACCAAATACACTTAATTGCTCCGGTCTGACAATGTTACCGTGAACGTCGTACATCTTTGCGTAGCCGAAGACACCGCCAGGGTTTACATCGTTTATGTCTTTTGTAAACGGTACGGCTGCTGACAACAGGGCTGCTGCTGCTCGGCTCATGGGGATGCCCAGGAAGGTGTTGCCCTTAGCTAGCGGGTTGGGTATGTCCCGTCCTTCGGGGTGCAGCTCCTCTACCATGTTCTGCAACCATGTCCCATTGGTAGCGTCGTTAAGCCAGTCTACCCAAGTGTCCTCACCGCCGATGCCCGCGTCGCTTAGCGCTTGGTCTCTCTGTCGTTCAGCGCTACCACTGTAATTGCCCCCATGTCCTGACAAAGACCCAAAGGCGTGCCAAACCCGTTGACCTTCGTCATTAATGAAAGAAAGTGCGTCAAGTCTAGGGTCATAGCTTGTTGCTCGTAGGAATACATTAACACCGTCTACTGGTCCTTTTTGCACGAGAATGGGAAAACGCAAACCGTCAAAGTCTCGAACACCGCCTTCAGGTATGCTATTAGCACCTTCGTACTGGTTCCATGCTGACAATAACCTATAGTATGCGACATACTTATAAGGCTCTGCTAACATGTTGCGTATTGTCAGCGGTAAGTTCTTCATGCCCCAGGTAGCGAATGGCTTCAACCAGGTTGTGACAAACTTACCCGCTGTTCCTGTGTCAGCATAGTTAGGAAAGTATTCACCAATATGACCCATAGCGTCTTCAAATTTGTTAAACCTCTTAGGCATGAGGGCGAGGTTATACATGCCGTCTGCACGCTCGCCTACTGTCTGAAGCACCGCGAGTTTTGCAGCAGCCTCCATAGACAAACCGACGTTGACAAATGGAGCGATGGTAGCGTCGACCGCTCTCCCGATTAACTCGGACCCGTAATGAATTCCCTTTAGCGGGTCTTTGAATGCGTCGCTGTACGCCAGAAAGTTCCTAATCGCCCCCGGCAATTTAGCCGGGTTTATTGCTTCACCACTACTATGACTGACCAACCATGGAGCTATAGAACTGTCCGTGTGCAACAAGGCTCGTTGCATGAATTGACGATGGGTGAGCATCTCCCCGTCGAACTTGATGAATGGCTTTGCGTTGTCGAAGGAGTCGAATCCCGTCTTCATCACTTGATGGTAGTCGATGTAACTTCCCAGGAAGCGGGACATATCCCCTCCGGCTGCTACCGTATTAGCCATGCTCTGCCAAAACATCCTACCGATGAATAATATTTTGCTCGACAAGTTGACACTACCCTTATAGAAATGATGCAGATAACTCCAGACCCCGCCAGCTTCAGCCAAAGCGCTTGGGCTAGCTGCGACATTCATCACCGCCTTCCACTGGTCCGCAGCTACCCTATGAACGTACAAATCACTTGCAGGTATGTCAATCCCAAATTGCTTGGGATTAAGACTGCCGACATTAACGTAGCGGCTTTTGTCTACAGCACTGAGACTGTCATAGTCGTCTTTCGTGATTGTCCACCCAGCTTGAAGACCGTCCTTGATGACTGTCTTCGTAGAAGCGTAGTTAGCCACCCCGCGCTTAAGCCCTTCTGTGTAAGTCTTTATGGCTTCAACGGGGTCGTTACGCCATATTTCGTTAATAAACTTATGCGGGAGTTCATACTTAGTGACAAGGTAGTCATAAGCTTCACGGCTAGACATTGGCAGCTTCGTGAGTACCCCACTGTCAACGAGCTGGTCTACCTGCTCTGGTGTAGCGGACTGCTGGAGGAAATTACGCCACTCCCTGGGGTCGTCTGACAGAACCATTCGCTTTATTTCGTTTGATGAAGTTCCCAGAAATTTAGCTGCAATCTCTGCGTCTTCCGGCATATAGTGATAGGTAGACCGCATTCTATTCCAAACGGTAGAGAGACCGTTCTGATTGTATGAGCCACCTTTACGAAGTTCACTGTCCTCTATGCCTGAGAGTTCTTTCGCAAGGTCAGACTCTGGTTCCAGAGTACGCATGTAGAACGACATGTCCGGTGTTGCGATGCGTGGAAAATAACCCAAACCTTGCAGCTTCGATATATCGGAAATGCCCATCGCTTTGCCCAGAATCCGAGCTTCATCGAATGCAGAAGCTATGTCAGCCCCGCGTTTCACCAGCCCTTCATAGTCGGCTTGAGACAAGCCCATCTGTCGCATTCGGTCAGCAAAGTCCGTATAGCGACGACCGTTAAATTGACCGACAAGAGTCGTGTCGCCGTAGACTGTTTTGGACTTAGGTATTTGTCCAATTTCTACGGCGTCTCTCATTAGGAACTGTTTCTCTACTTCAGAAAACTTATACTTAGTAGATAGGGACTCAATGTAATCTCTAGCCGCTTTGACTCTTTGTAATGAATTATATAGACCAGCCTGTCTCAGATAGTTCTGCGCCAACTCACGAGCTTTTACAATCTGTTCGTGCGCTAAGCCTGGGACTGACTTACCCAGACCGATTAGCATGTTATGTGTCTCGCCTAGAGACGCAGCTAGGAATGAACCAAGTCTGTCGTACTCCCCAGGACGGAGCATTACGAGGTGAGCCATCTCGTGCTGAAGTAAGTCCTCAATTCCGGCGCGAACTGCGGCGACGTTATCGGCAGCGTCTTGGAGATTGCCAAACATAGCATTGCGTTTGTTCACCTCAATTTTGCGCTTCGCCAGATCAGACAATTCGTATGGATCGAAGTCGCGCTCTTTTGGTGTTTCAGTTCTTGTCGGATTATTATTGCAAAATACACTCATATGTCATCTACCATTCACACGGATTATTCTGACCCTCAGTTGTGTGACTTTCAAAGTCTGACTTCCAGTCAGCTAGAAAGTCTGCCTTTGCCTGCTGTGCCGCAGACAACCGCTCCGGTTCCGCGACTTGTTGAAGACGCTTATCTGCTGACAGCAGTCGATGCACTGCGCGACTGCCTTCATCTTCTACTAGTTGTAAGTCCTCCTTCGTCTTGTCAAGTAACCGCGACTGGAGAGTTATGTTACTCTCCATTTGATTCACTTGCGCTAGCGGCGATTGAGGGTGTTGGGAACTTACCAAGCTATCAGCGTTATATCGTGAAGCGGCTTGACCTAGTACGTCGTTTGCTACGCGAGCTTGGCTATCCAATAACTGCGCATTCCCTGACAGAAGATTGACCTTGTCACCATCCGTGATCGCGTCGAAGCCCATGGAATGCAAGGTTAGTGAGCTAACCTTGCTTACGTTGTGCAGCGTCTCTTCGTCCGTTACACCACTGGCGATTAGACGTTTCTCCATTTGTGTAAAGTAATCCCCAAAGGGAGTGTCACCTTTAATGGACTTGGTGAAGTTTGCTATCTCGTCCTTGTTTACTCCGCCGACTTCTCGTAAGATCTCTCTAAATGCATTTTTGACCTGATTAGCCACTGCGGGTCGAAGGGGTACCCTAGTGTCAAGAGGTGAGTGGGTGGATAGCTTAACTTCGTGAACTGTTCCAGCGTCGCTATATAATCTTCCAGACACTGCTGGTAGATTATCTGTTGCTTTAGCATCTGCAAAAGTACGCGCCGTCTCCACATCAGAAACAACATACGTGCCGTGACCCCACTCATGGCGACCGCTACCATCAGCCCAGTTAACATCTGGTGTCCACTCCTGTACTTTAGTTCCGTGAAAAAATGACCGACCATTCAAATCAGCAGCCAGTTCCGAATTCGGTAAAGCGACTCCAGCGTACTTTGCTGGAATCTGGGTTTCCAGAGGGCGCGGTACCGTTGGCAACATTCGCCGTCCGATGTCAACCGTTGAATTTTCTAGCTTTTGATATGACAAATTCAGAACCTGACTCTGCTTCGTCACCTCGTCCTGAAGATGATTCACTGTCGCAGCTATATTCGCTGCTTGGCGCTCTGCATTCAGCTTTGCTTGAGTCTGGATTGTCGAAGAATGAGACTGACCAACTTCTGTATCCGGTATACGACTACGTTGCAGGTCTCTTAACGCGTCTGGACGACCAACAACGTCAGGGTCAGTAATGTTGACACGCAGGTTATGCGCCAAGTCCGTTGTCTCCGCTTTGGCTACTTCATTAGCTTTGTCAATGATGTAGCTACCCGGCTTGGACAATGGCGACACATCCATCGAAGTGTCAGGGTGAGCTGTGTCTACTGACACAGCCAGAGGATTACCGTCGCCAGCCAGCACGTTAAACTCTCCGCCAGCCAGTACGCTCTTGGGAATTTCAGCGCCGTAGGGTGCAAATATTGTCTTGTATATAGGGTCAGTAGCGCCGCGTTCTTGCAGCAAGGTATCTATCTGACCCCAACGTTTTAGTGCGACTGCATCTTTCCCCAAAAGGGGAGCGCCGTCGGGACCAGGAATGACACGGGCTAACCAGTCCATTTCGTCAATAGTACGTAGAGACTTATTCAGCATCGCCGGGTCTACCTGCATCCCAGGCTTCATAGTGCTTAGGGCTGACACTATATCGCTGTTCTTCTGCACACCCGTTAGAACATTGCCGCTAATAACTTTCCTTGCTAAGTCCTCCGTGGACATTTGGGCAGGATGAACGTATTCAACGTTATTGTTGACATTGTTTACAGCTTCTTCTAGTGACAACTTATGGTTATTCATCCAGTCTGTCACTTCGCTCATGCGCTCCATCGCTTCAAATGGAGAGTTGAATTTAAGCCCTAATTTTGCAGCAGCTTGCGTTATAGGTGTACCCGTAATGACAGGCGTTGGTGACGCTGCCAGCGTCGTTGTAGGCTCTATTTGAGCTTTGGGGACAGATGGAGTTACCCTAATAACTTCCGGCCCGTCTACCCCCGGCGCGGGAATTGACACGTACTTTATGTCTCTTCCTGTTCTAACCGCCACAGGAGCAGGAAGCCTGACAGGGGCTTGTGTCGGTGTTGGTGTAGCAGCTCCAGCACCAGTTCCCGCTTCAGACACAGGCGTTTCAGTTCGTCGCCGTGGCATGAGCTTACCAGGTTCTTGAACGTTACCCGCTGGTATAGTACCCGCCATAACTTCGCTGTTGACACTGGGCTTTCCTTCAGTTACAGTTGGCTTTATAGAAGTATTCTCTACACTTATTCCAGGTCCCTCACCCTCTGGCGGGACCATTTTTATAGGATGATTTAACGGTGACGAACTTTCACCTATTGCTGGTAACGCGGGACGCTCCGGTGCTCCTACTAACTGTTTTGGGGTGCCAGCTTCTGGCGCTGTTGGCGGTTCTGTACTTAATGGAACCAGACGACCTCTAGGCTTAATCTTGTTGTAGACAGCGCCCAGAGCTTTGTTGATGGGGTTGATTTCGTCTACGTTGTGGTAGACTAGCATATCAACCGCCATCCCAGCCCAGAAGCGTGGGTCAGAAATATTACCACCGGAACCAAATCCGAATGCGTGAGTCTTGTCCTGTGTACCGGAGAAGGAGCTTTGCTCACCACGTAGCGCGTTTAGGAAATGACTTCCTTTATACTGGGGTGTCGGCGCTATTGGTTCGACAGGTTGTAGGGAGGCAGACGGAAGTTGGACATTATTACCGAAACCAGCACCAAGTACAGACTTACCAGTTTGTCCAGTGTTGTTCATCAAAGGCTTGCTAGCCCAGCTCAGCCCCTGGTTGAGATATTTGACACCACTGTTGTAGAGATTAGCAGCATCATTGCCGAAGTCATGAGTGAGAGCATAGTCAGTAACACCATGCATCCATCCTGGGGTCACGCTGTCGATAGCTCTGGCAGCGCGGTTGAGGACGCTATTGAACGCATCTCCGACGCGACCATAAGGTGCTGGGTTAGTGTTGCGCAGGTCTGCCACAGCGCCAAGGACAGCGTTCGGGACAACACCAAGAGTGTATAGAATACCACCAATAGGACCATTACCCGCTTCACCGAACTGTCCTTTTGTCGGGTCAAACGGGTTAGTGCTGGGAGCGCCCCAGCTTCCCAACCAGCCCCAGAACGTTTTCATCATTGACCCAGTAGCGTCTGGGCGGTACTTGGTAGGGTCAGTAATGGTTTGCGGCTTAGGCTTCATCAGCCCCATGTTCAGGTTGTCATTGCTAATCTCCGTTAGTTGCTGCCTGAACTTCTGGTCCTCCTGGTCTAGATTGTCGCTACCCTGCTTTTGGTACCAAGTCGGGACATAGTTATGGGCTAATTCCTGCTCACCCAGCCCATGCATCGTGTCACTACCTTGCTTTAGTAGGTAGTTCATCGGGTTGGTATCAGCGATTACCTGCGACGGGCTAGGTTGCCCAGAACTGGGAGCTTGCGGTATTGGGTCGCCTGGGGACAGAGTTGGGAAATTCTTGGGGTCAAGAAAGTTGTTAGGGTCGCCCTGGTTCATTGCGAACACGCTAGGGTCCTGACCGGGCATCTTTGACACTGGCGCTCCAGGGAATACCTGGTCGCCGCCCTGCGGTCCTGTCGGTCCCTGTGGCAGCAATGCATTAGTTTGCTGTAATGACTGCTGCATCATGTCACCACCCTGCTGATCCTGGGCAGGAGTGCTAGGCTGTGGCAACTCTGTCGCCGTTTGTGGTGGCGGAGCAGCTATACTATGCGGCGCACCACCTGACATATGAGGTTCAGCAACTTTAACTACGGGTAATTGCTGATGCGGTTGCTCAGCATTCTTTTGCTCGTAGTTAGTGACAAGGTTAGGATTAGTTGGTTGGTCAGGCATCGTGTATGGGCTGTCCGTAATGAGGAACGGTGGGCGAACCGCTCTGCCGCAGCTTGTCACAGACACGGCAGTCTGTATGGAACCTGGTGTGAATAGGACGTGTCAGCCTGTACGCACGGTCTATGTCATAGCGTCTACCCGTAGTACGCCCTAAATTACGTAGCTCCTTATTAAAGTCTGACATAGCTAGTAGAGTCCTGGCAGTGTATAGCTTCTATTGTGACTCTTGTCGAAGCTCTTCATCCAGCCATACATATTCAGGTTCAAAGCTTTGTCATAGCTGGCAGCACTAATGCGCGTAGGGTCACCACTGTTTAGAGCTGACACTAGCCCTTGTCCACCCCAGATAGCGCCCTTAACCCAAGCTATGCCTTTCTGTAAGTCCTTCGGGTTAAATTGCTCCAGGTACTTCTGGACATAAACCATTTGGCGCTCAGGCGGCATTGACCACAGTTCTTCTTTTGTCAGACCCCACTGCTTAGCGTCTGCGTCTCCGAAGCCGATGAGTCCTCCATAGCCAGAAGAGTTAGAAGCGGTCGGTTGTCCATTGCATTCAGAGTCAATGACATCCGCGAGCCATTGTCCAGGAATGCCAAGGTTGTTAGCAGTCCGATTAAGAGCCTGACGAAATGCGGGGTTACGACGAAGCCACGAATAACTATAGTCCGCGTCAAGGTCATTTTTTCCGGCAAACCCTCCGCCACGGTCAAACCCCATATCCAACGGTCGAGTGTTAGAAGTAGCATTCTGTATATCGACACCCTGAGCAAGAGCATTTTGAAGGGCATAAACTTTACCATTTAGGACGTATAGTCCCGCTCCATAGTAGACTGCGTTCTTAGGAATTTTGGGGTGCTGGATGAATGGGTTGTTTGGTGCTTGCCAACCGGACATGTCTCCTCTAGGACCAGGAGCAACTGTATCCACTGCTCCTGCTGTTGCGACATATGACAAAGGGTTGACTGTACCGTCAAAGCCAAAGTTCCTAGCGTCCCCGCTGGGGTTACTTCCGTTTGCCGGTACAAAGTATTTCCTGACCTCCCAATCTAAATGAGGTCCTGTAGACAATTCGCCGGGGTGAGGTTCTCCAACTGTTCCTAGCGGCTGCCCAGCGCCGACCACATCACCAGGATGTACATTAAGGGAGCCGTCAAGATGAGCAAACCTGTGAAGCATTCCAGCCCTATCAACAAGGTCAACTGTATATCCGTAGCCATCATACCAACCTGCATGTACTATTTTCCCGTAAGTATAGCTGACAACCTGCGTTCCTGCCGGAGCCGCTACGTCTACACCTGCATGTGTCAGCCCTCCTACTGGGTCAATTCCAGGAATAGCTCTGTGCTGTCCGTACGCAGTAGTAAATGTCACATTAGCATTGGGTAGGAACGGAATAACGGCTTTGACACCATTGGGATTGTCTGGTGTCACTCCGATGGTGGTGCTGTAAAGGTTAACTGCTTTGCCTTGTAATGCGCTGGTTGTCGGTGTAAGTTCTGAGGTGTATTTGTTCTGGGCGCTCCCGCCCTTGTCAAAAGGGCTAGGAACTCCTAGCTGGTTCCCTGGTGGAGGAGCTAGCGTGTCCTGCATCTTCTTGATGAAGTCCTGATTGGACAAAGCATGTTGCTTCATCCTGGCGTCGATGTCCTGGTCTGTACCATAGAAGCCCATGTTCTTCATGAGCTGCGCCCTGCGATCCATCTCAGTCTGAGCGTCGCGTACCTGATTGTCCAGCGCTCCCAGGGTTTGCCCTTCCAGGTTGATGATTTGCTGCTTTTGCTGATCTGACAAAAGTCCTGGAATTGTAATAGGTTTGCCGTCTGGTCCTGTTGGTAAAGCTCCCTGCGCCAGCAACATGTTCTGTAGCGTCTGGTTGTTCAGCATGAGACGCACCAAGTCATCGCCAGTGCTAGCCTGAATCTTGGCTTTCTCTGTCATCAAGTCGCCAATCTTCTGCTGCTGTGTCGGCACCCATTCACGGTATTGCCGCAGCTGGTCAGCCTGCGCTACGGCAGCTTTGACAGTATTGTTTTGCTTCCATATGTCGCTCTGTAGAAAGGTCTGTGCTGCCGGGTCGTTGTTGTAAATCTCCCAGGTTAACTGAGGTAGGATTGTCTGGTCAACAGCATGGAGCATCTCATTAGTAATGATGCCCTTGTTGCCCAAGTCCCTGATGTCCTGCTGCTGCTGGAGGATAGACTTTGCATAGTCCTGGTTTGACAAAGGGTCTTCCGGCTTGAAGTCCGGTCCCAGTCCGGCTGCCATAGCAGCGCTGTGAGTCATCCGGTCGTAGTCTATCTTGCTGAAGCTGTTGCCTTTGCCGTCTTTGCCTGCTGACAAATAGCTTTGCGCTAGCTGCTCTGTTGCTAGGTACTGCGTGTACTTTGCTTGGTTGTCTCGTATCTCCTGTAGCTTACCAGCGTCGCCTTTAGCAGCGTCAGCTGCGCTTTGATACAACGTTGACGTGACAGCGATCTTGCCCCAAGTATCTAAGGTCTGATCGCTTGACACTTTGGAGATAACGTCCTGGAAGTCCTTCAGTGCTTGAGTCTTGTCAGCAAACGGAGACCCCAATTGCGCGATAGCCCCAGCAGCAAGACCTTGGTACTGAGCGGTTGCTTGCGCTCGGTACTGGGACATGATCTGCTGGTTGACCTCATACATCCTGTCATTGTTCTGCTTGATATAGTCCTTCGCTGGCTGAAAGGAAGACTCTATCAGGTTCTTGACATCTGTCGGGTCTAGGTTGGCGTATTCCGGTTTATGGATTATCTCTAGAACTTTTTGCTTATAGTAGTCCGTCCCGAACTGCGGGATAGTGTTGTTGAGCTGGAGTTCGTCAATCTCTTCTTGCGCTCTGGCAAGTTGGTCTTGCGATCGGAGCTTATAGGCTGACACTGCTTGTTCAGTCTTTAGCTCTGTCATAGCCTTGTACTGCTCAGCCTTCTGCCCCTGGAAGGCTAGCTGGTTCTGGACAAACTGTTGCCCCGCTTGCCCGATAGCTTCATAACCTTTTGCCAGGTTTGCCGCTTTGCTTGCCTGCGCTTGCGCAATCATCGCCGCGCTATCTTGCCTTGACACCATTGCCCGACCAGCGGCGTCTAGACCGCTGTTGATGTCGGCAATGTTCTGCTTCATGTAGTCGTCGTTTTTGTTGAAGCTATTGGCTATTAGCTGTCCGGTTTGTTGGAGTTCGTCGATTCCGTGATTTGGAAACTGCGTAAAGTCTCGCGGACGGAGAGTGTTAACTTCTGTATTTCCAAGTTGACTTTGTCCTCCCTGCATCTGTCCGCCAGGGACTGCCTGTACTTGGAAACGCGGTGCGTCAATCCCGACAAGCTGTAAGGGCGATTGTCCTGATACATCTTCCATAATTTCTTAACCCCCGAATAGAGAAGCCGTAGACCCGCTAAAGCCACCTGACAAATCACCACTGCCGAAAGAAGTATCAGGATTGAGATTGACACCAGCGCTATAGCCGTAGTCTTGACCGCTAAGAAAGCCGCTGTTGGAAGATGTTCCGAAATTGGGAGTTCCGTAATTGAATATTGGGTTTTGAGAGTATTGCTGTGCATATTGCCTTTGTCCCTGAATCAATTGGTTTTGCTGATTTTGCTGGTTGTAAATGTTGTAGCCCTGCCCCAGCAGCCCGATAAATTGCTGAGCGTTGCCAGACCCGATTGCGCTTTGCTGTGCTGACAAACCAGCTAGCTGTGCCTGCAACTGTTGCTGCACTGCCCCGCTCTGCATGGCAAATCCTGACCCTGCCATAATCTGATTGACTGCTGCCGCATTCGCGTCGGATGCGCTGGCTGCCCGCAATCCTAGTTGCTGTGTCTGGATTCCGAGGTCGTTCATCTGACCAGTGAGCAATAGATTATTGATGTCTGCTGCTGTCGCGCTCTGTGTGTACTGGTTCTGCATTCCCAGCAAAGAATTGTTGACACCAGCATTCATCTGTAGCTGGAGGTTTGACAAACCTGATTGTCCTTGTAACTGAGCTGACTGTAATTGCGCTTGCAAGCTATTCTGTCCAAACGCAAAGTCAGCACCCTGGTTTGTCATCTGCTGCTGGAGCGCTGCTAGATTCGACTCTGGTCCGTACATGCCCTCGCCAACCTGAGCTTGCTGTAGCTGCGTCTGGGCAAGCCCTTTCTGTAGTCCGGCTAGACCAGTTGCCGCGTTAGCTTCTCTTATTGACTCTCCTGCTGCTTGGTTGGTGTTCTGCATCTGCTGGGCAAGTTGGTTTCCACTAGCCATGCTACTGGACTGGGCTTGACCAATGCTAGAAGCGTCAGTACCAGTGTTAATGCCATTGCTGGCAAACATTGCTTGGTTAGCCAGGTTACGTAATTGCGCATCAGTTATAGCTGTTTGTTGTCCCTGCATCCCTTGAGCCAGTCCAGACAATTGTCCGGCGCTCTGGTTCAAAGCTCCCGTAGCGTTTTGTGCCGCTTGCCCCTCGGCTGCGTAAGCCGCTCCCTCTTGCTGTGTCGATTGTCCCAGATTGCCCAGCGCTGCACTCTGTTCCTGGAATGCTTGAGTGTTGCCAGCCTGCTGCTGCTCAAGGGTACCGATGTCCGCCTGTAGCTTACCACCCTGAATTGCCCCCAGACCCATCTGGGTATTGTAGCTATTCTCTGCTTGCCCCAGCAATGAATTGTAACTATTCTGTGCTTGGGACAATCCGGTGTTGAAGTTACTCGTGCTTTGCTGCAACTGGTCAGCAAACGTAGCCTGCTGCTGTTGAATCTGATTCATTATCTGCTGGGCACTAGCTCCTTGCAGAGCGTTTGACAACTGAGCTTGACGCTGCATCTGTCCCAACTGATACTGATAGTTCTGATATAACTGAGCAGTCTGTATTTGCTTCTGCTGTATGTATGCCTGCGTCTTAGTGTCTGCTGCTTGAGCCTGGAGAGACGCGGCTTGAGCTTGTTGTTGCTGCTGCTCAGCATTAAAACCGAATATAGCCTGAGCGCCGCCTAGAACGCCCCCAATCGCGCCTGCTCCCATAGACTATTTAACTCCCAAAACGGAACCGTTAGCAACCAAGAACTTAGTTACTTCTTCCATGAGGGAAGCAACAGCTTTAACTTTGGGGTCTTGAAGGACAGGGATTAATGGACTGATTTGGTCGTATTCGACTTCAATGTCGCCCACAATCTTAATCACGTCAGACAATTTCATATTCCAGCTCCGTCTAGTTGTAGAAGGTAATTACCCATCGCTGCCTTAGCAGTCATCACTATTGTATCTACACCAGGGGTACCTACGCTCTGGTGTTGGTCAGTAAATGTGACAATTACTTGGTTTGGCGTGTTAGGAACATTGACCGTAATAGCTCCCGGAGTAGCCACCGCATTGTAACCCGACAATTGAGGGTACGTCGTATTGAACGTGTTGGTAAACACATATAGCTGTGCCAGTGTCGGGAGGATAGACGGACCGTTAATCTGTATGGTTAGTTGCTGATTGACAACTGTATTGCTCTGCGGTTGTGTCATAGTCCCGGCACCTGTACGCCAACGTACTGAGCGTTTCTACTTACCCGTCCCAGCCAATCAGCTTCAAAGACTTTCTGGCTTGGGTCGTATGCAACTATAGCTAAATAATACTGCTTCCTATTCTCTAAGACACTAGCTATTAGGTTGTTGAGGTGCCCCTTTGAGCAGTAGTACAACACTTCGTTGATGGTCATGTGACCGCAGACCCCGTCCGGCGTGACGCCTACTAGTCCTTGAAGCGTTTTGACAGAACGGCTGACACCGCAATTAACAGCGTAGTCAAAGAGAACACAGCTAAGAGACTTATTAAAGTTAGGTCCGCCCACCAAATTGTAGTACCCAGTGCGGTAGATGTCTGTGTATTCATCAACTGTAATGTATGCGACGCTCCGGGCTGGTAGTCCTTTACCATAACGGTAGCGATTGTATTCGCCTTGGGTGATGCCATAGTTAGTTGCACCGCCGTAGTCATTGGGGTCGTCACTATAACCGCCTTCCTCCTTCAATGTGAACTGGAGCATCCATGGGAAGTTATCAACTATAGTTGCTGTCATTCTAGCCTCCTTGGGACTGACAAACCGAAGTAACCAGTTATAACTGCTGACAATACTATCTGCTGCGACGGCGTAGGACTGCCAGTCTTTAGACACAGTGTCACGACAAAGAGAACTACGAAGGCTCTTATGCATTCAATCACCAGCGTCACGGTGCGTGTCCCAGACACTTTTGCCGTCGCATTTCCAGGAACCGTCACCGTATAGTTCGTAGAT
>Ga0213881_10000245_pt1 | contig 41598 bp, 35 predicted proteins | sample BarmaccoBMER_R08_FD_160104 | JGI IMG/M metagenome (GOLD analysis project Ga0213881, IMG submission 160104) | Barbacenia macrantha exposed rock microbial communities from rupestrian grasslands, the National Park of Serra do Cipo, Brazil - ER_R08 ...
CCTGCCTGCCGCGGCCCAGTGCCTTGAGCACGCGGATGCCGGTGGCCGCTTCCTCGATCTGCGTGGCCAGGTCGCCCTGCTGGTCCTGCACCCTTCTGGACAGCACCCGGTAGCGCTTCTCGAACCGCAGGCATACCGGCACCACGGGTGCGTAGACGGCAGCGGTGGTCAGCCCGAGCCACCAGCTGAGGTGAATTAGCAGGATGATTACCAAGAAGAACTGCACGACGTTGGTGATCAGGAAGATCAGGCCGAACCCGGCGAAGCGGCGGATCGCCGACAGGTCGGTCGTCGCGCGGGACAGCAGCTGGCCCGATCGCCACTCGACGTGGAAGCACATCGACAGCTTCTGCAGGTGGGCGTAGAGGTCATCGCGGATGGTCTTCTCCATCTGGCTGAACGCGCCGGCCTGGATCCAGCGGCGGACCAGGCTCATGAGGGCCTCGGCGACGCTCAGGCCCAGGGTGGCCGCAGCCAACGGAATCAGCAGGCGCTTTACGCCGTGGGCAATCGCCCCATCGATGACGGATTTGGTGAACAGCGGGATAGCGGTCGCGGCGGACATGGCGGAGAATGCCGCAGCGAACATGACGATCAGCTGAGCACGGAAGAGTTTGAGATAACCGCGGAGTGCCCATAGTGCGGCGATTCCTCCCCGGTCGCGCCCCGGGCTTGGCGCATGCTTCATCGGCGCGGAAGAGTCTGGGGACATGTCACGAAGGCTACATGTGCGACTCAGATTGCCACACGCTTTCTGGTCCGTAAACAGCTCTGCGACTACGACATCCGTTGGCAGGTGCGGGCACATCATGCGCTAATGGCGTAAAGGTGCGATCCGGTGTAGATGTCAGTTGAGATCGAGGCGACATGGCAAACGATGGATCTCCAATATCGGAACTGCCTGATACCGCCAATCACATGGGCGGAACCTCACCTCATATTCATCTTGTTGGAATCGGTGGATGGGGCATGAGTGCTATCGCGCGCCTTTTCCTAGCGAAAGGTTTTGCCGTGTCAGGTAGCGATGTGAAAGAGTCGGCAAATGTGGAGGCGCTGAGAGGGCTTGGAGCGCAGATATCCCTTCGTCATTGTGCAGCTAATATTGATGGTGCGATAGCCGTGGTAATCTCCAGTGCGATAGGAGACGGCAATCCAGAAGTCAGGGAGGCGAGAAGGCGAGGTGTGGCGGTCCTGGGGCGCGGGGCCGCTTTGAATATGTTGATGGATGGAAAGACGGGTGTGGTAATAGCCGGCACCGCGGGCAAGAGCTCCACATCTGCTATGCTTGCGAAGGTTATGCGACACTGTGGCGTTGATGCGTCCTACGCTATTGGCGCCAAAATCCACGATTCCGGCACGAATGCCGTCCTGGGCGCCGGAGCAATATTCATTGCCGAAGCCGACGAGAGCGATAATTCCTTCCTTCTGCTGTCGCCCGATGTCGCGCTGATTACAAACGTGGAATCGGATCATCTGGATTTCCATGGAACGACAGAAAAATATCGGCAGGCATTTGAACGCTTCGTAGACCGGGTCTCCCAAGGAGGCCTGTTGGTGGTGTCGGCAGATGACCCTGGCGCTAGAAAGATAGGCAAGTATGCCCGGGGTCGGCTCCGCGTGAAGACTTTTGGGGAGGCTGAAGATTCTGATCTCCGGATCACTGATATCCGTATAGATAGGAAAGGGGCCGTTTACCGTGTACTGACTGATAGCATCCCCGATCTGGAGGTAAGGATCAAGCAACCGGGCCGGCATATGATTCGGAATTCGGCCGGCGCAATGCTCGCGGCTCTCGAATTGGGCCTGCCGGCCGAGAGCGTAGTCGAGGCACTGGAAGAATATAAGGGAATCGGTCGCCGATTTGAAATGATCGGCTGCGAAAGGGCGGTTTGCGTATATGACGACTTTGCGCACAGTCCGACGAAAATCCGTGAACAGCTGGATGCCGCCAAAATCCTCGCCAACGGGGCTAAGCTCTGGAGCATTTTTGAAGCGCCTCGCGTGAAAGGAGAAGGAAGTCTTGTCGTCGACTTCACATCGGCTCTGGATCAGGCAGACGAGGTATTGCTTCTGGACGAGTCAGCCGCGCTTGATGCCATACCGGGAGGCGCTGGCGCTAATAAGCCGCTTTGGCTGACCGATTTCATCGTGAGAGAGTTCAAGTCGTCCGGACGCGACGTCCGTGTCTGCCCGGGACGGGCAGACGTGGTCGCAGCGGTATGCCGGGAAGCGCAAGCGGGTGATGTCGTCGTGACGATGGGTCTCCGGGATCTGTCTGGCCTGGGAGCGGAGATAATCCGCGGACTGAGGAAGCCTTCAGCATCTGGATAGCATTGCGGCGCGCCTCGCGGGAGGATGGATAGTGCGACGAACCGCATGGGACGAACTGTGCGTTCGAGCGAGGGTCTCGCCCGGAGCAGCGGCGATCCTGGGCGTCGCCGGTAACGGCGCGATATGGAGCATGACGTACCAGGAGCTCAAGGACCAATCAGAAAAGCTCGGTGCGGAGATAACGAAGCGAACAGCACCTGGAACGCTGATAGCCCTCGACGAAATGACACCGGCAGCCGGCGCCGTCGCGATGATGGCAGCCCAGCGCGCTGGCCGTGCTTTCCTGCCGCTCAACACCGAAGTACCCGTCCTACTGCGCCGAGAGATCCTGGCGGATGCTCGGCCAGCATTGCTTCTCACCCAGACGGACCGCGGGACACTCCGCGGCGACGGAGTCAAAGCCGCGCGAGGGTGGACGCCACGATGTGACCTCGACGGCGTCGCCTACGTTCTGTACACGTCCGGATCGACCGGCAGGCCGAAAGGGATAATGGTTGCACATGAGGCATTGATGCAGCGGCTTCATGGACTGGCGCAGGTACCAGGATTGAGGGAAGGCGAGTCGATAACCGCGATCACCGCGCTCTCCTTCGATATCTCACTTGCTGAGATATTGCTGCCGCTGACCGTAGGCGGAATTGTTATCTCCGCACCTGCCGCGGTTCGTTCCAATCGAGAAGCGTTCGTCGAATTGATCGATCGCTTCCGCCCCGATGTGATTCAGGGTACCCCCAGCTTCTGGCGCCTCGTCCTCGCCTGGGGGTGGCGAGGCTGCGCCGGAGCCAGGATCTGGTGTGGTGGCGAAACGCTGACACCGTCACTGGCTGAACGAATGCGGCCGAAATGCGCCGAGCTATGGAATCTATATGGTCCCACTGAAGCGACGATCTGGGCAACCGCCGCACGGATAGTCGGGGATGAATCGATTTCGCTTGGCGATCCGCTACCGGGGAGCGGGTTGCTAATCGAAGATGATGCCGGGCACCGGGTGACGAGCCCGGGTCGGCAAGGTGAAATCTGGTTGTACGGAGCTGGCCTTATGAAGGGATATCTTGACCATGACGAGCTGACGGAACAGCGATTCGCGGCTAAGGATACCCCGGACGGGCGAAAAGTCTGTTATAGAACGGGCGACCTGGGGCGGCTCGGAGAGGACGGAGGCATTGAATTCCTAGGCCGTACTGACCACCAGATCAAACTACGAGGACATCGCATTGAGCTCGGTGAAATAGAGGCTGTACTCGAGGAATGTCCGGGTGTGTCGCAGGCCGTCGTGCTTGTAGGTGCGGCGGACCAGCCGGACCGGGCACACCTGGCGGCGTTTGTAGTGATAGACGATGGAACAACCCCCGCAGGCGTGCGCCGGTGGGTGGCACAGCGGTTGCCGCCGATTATGCGGCCAAGCCGAATATTGCCGAGGCAGGTGTTGCCGCGTACCACAGCGGGAAAGGTGGACCGGATACGACTCACCGAGGATCTGCGCGGAGCGGACTGAGCGACTCGTCATCCGAGTCGCCTTTGCCGATGACATGCGAGAGGATTACGGTAGCCAGGCTGTCATCAAAGAGATTATCGTTCTGTGACGTTAGCCTGACGACCGTGTACGGACACAAGGCGAGCCACGGCATCCAGCCGCTACCCTCCTTACCCATGATCACGTGGGTCGGCAACTTCTGTGCGCATGGCACGAGCAATGCGTTTCTGGTCGCCACCAGAAACCAAAGCCATGAACGATGTCGTGCCACAAAGTCACTCATGTACTCCGCGTGCTCAGCGGAGTTATGATCTGAAGATTTTTCGAGCGCGGCCGTGTAGACCTGATCTATGAAGCCGAGAACAGCAAGAGGATCACTTTCTATGTCGATGTCAGGGTCGATCTCGGCGCCGAAGACTGTTCGATATTTTGTAAGTTCGGATGCTATCATCCGATTATCTGGCCATGACGGCTGCACGAGAACTGCCGAAATGTCATAGTCGCTGGCGAGCGCGCCTGCCACGAGCATGGTCAAGGCCGCGGTGCTGCAGTATCCGACCAGGCTGGCTCGCTGGCCAGGAGCAAGTTTTTCCCGAAATGCAGTGGCGTACGCCAGCGCCAAGATATTCAGATCAACATAATTGCTACTCTTTTCCAGATCAGCCAGGGGGTCAAAATCATATATCTGGACGTCGGATCCATGTCCGCAGAGCATTTCACCGAGGCGAGGGGCGGCTGAGAATTGCAGAAAGTCAATGACTGCTGCCATATTTCCGCTATTGCCTGTCAAGTGCCGAAATTCTGGCTCGAATCCAAGATCGCTCATCGTTGCTCACCGTCCTGGTGGTGCCAGTGTTATTTTTTGGGCAAGTTAAAGTTTCCCGCATAAGGCAACTTCTATCAATGCATCGGATGAGGTGTATGTGCGGTGACGCAACACAGAGAAGAGTACGTCGATAATGAATTCGAGGCACCGCGGGGTGAGCTTGAGGAATTGGTTGCTCAAATAATCGCGAACGTGCTCGGTGTTGACCGTGTGGGCCGGACGGATAGCTATTACGATTTCGGCGGTACGTCCCTGCAGGCGGTCCTGATCTCTGCCCGGATCGACCAGGAGACGGGTATCCACGCTGGTCTTGCGTGGCTCTTTGAGACGGACGTTGTGGCCGATTTCGTGAAACGTCTCGAAATGGTCCGTCCACGCGTCCCGCCGGCGGGACAGGCAGACCAGTGACCTGGACCTTCGATCGGAGCCCGGCCTCTTACATCGCCGGAGCGGGCTTCCGTGCACTGAAGTTCCAGTACCTGGTGTCCGCTCGCGGTGCCTCATCCCTGAAGTTCCCCGTCACCGTGATATCCGTGAAACCTGCCGTCGTCAGCAGGTTGCGAAACTCATCCAGGTTCCAGTGCTGGAAACAGAATCTGTGCAACTCTGTGGTGACCAGCTCGCCGTCGTCCCACTTCGCGTACCGCGCGTACCTGACGGTTCGGTTGAGGAACGGGTCGTACTCGACGATGAGCGTCTCACATGTATAGACGTATTGATCGCGCGCCCAGTGTTCGATTATCGGCAGGGTGCCTTCAATAAACAGAGGAATTGTCACGTCGAGGAGCAGGCGTCCACCGGGGACGAGCGAATCGCGAAAGCACTCCAGCGTGCGCAGCGTCGCATCACGCCCTTCGACATTGCGAATGGAGCCGCGTGGCATGATTACTGCTTCGTATGTCTCCGGAACGATGAAGGTGGAGATGTCGGTGGCATGCAAGGTCGGCACGAGGTCACGCTTCTGGCAGTGTGCGCGGCAAATCTCCAGCATGTCGGGTGAATGATCGACTCCGTCAGCGGCGTGTCCGGCCTCCAGAAGCGGGATCAGAATACGGCCTGTGCCGCAAGCGGGTTCCAGGATCCGTCCGCGTATTCCATCCGCGGCACGTATATAGAAGTCCACGTCACCAACTGTCTCGCTGAGCGGATGAGCAATGTCATAGACTTCAGCGACCAAGGCCGAATGGCTCCAGCTCAATGTGCTTTCCTCTCGATCAGATGACGAACCGCTCAATGGAGAATTGAATGATCGGCGATGACTCGTCAATGGAAGAATCCATCAGTGTGGTGACGGTCACGCGGGAGCGTCCGACGTTGCTACGTCGGGCGATGGCGTCCGTCTACGCACAGGACTTCGTCGGCGAGATTGAACACGTTATCGTCATCGACGACGATCCCGGCGCCCTCGTGGTGATTGACGAGGCCCCCACTCGTCCCGGGCTGCGGATCGTTACCAAGATGGTGCGACGGCCGGCACGTGAGATCGATGCCCGGCCGGCCGACCGGCGCAGCGGCTACCCGCGACTGGCGCGGCTGCTGAACATAGGGGCACGGACCTGCTCGACCGCCTGGGTCGCCGTCCTCGACGATGACAACGCCTATGAGCCCGGCCACCTAAGCAGCCTGCTGGAGTGCGCCAAGGCTAATCGTGCGCGAGCCGTCCACTCGGGCCGGCAGCTGTTCTGGGCGGACGGGTCACCCTACCTCGACGAAAAATGGCACACGGTCGAAGACCTCGCGGAAGCCACCCGGATCTACGACCTCATGTGTGACCGCGGCGTCAGGGTCCGCGGCACGAACATCCTGCTGGACCGTGCCGACCCGATCTCCGCAGCGTCGTCCTTCCGGCCGAGCAGCGTCGTGATGCCCGAAGATCCGGTATTCCTGGTCGATGAGAACGTGTGGCTGTTGCGGCGCGAACTGCTGCTCGAGGTCCCGGTGCCCGAGATCTACTCAGAAGAGGATTACCAGAACAATACGGCGCCCGACGACAAGTTTTTGAAGGAATTGCTGATCAGGCGCGTACCTATCTACTCGACCGGCCAGTCCACCGTCCGCTACTACCTGGGCGGTATGTCAAATAATCGCACCCGCGCCCGGGGGTCCACCGCGAGCACCGGATGAGTCAGTGGGGATTCCACGGGTGTACGCTGACGACGGTAATACCGGGAGTGCTGTAGTAGGGATCAGCCGCGAGCTCTTTCCTGACCGCGGCTTCATCGAGCTTGAATACCAGCAATGCGCCGCTGTCGTCCGTCCAGGGACCAGCGGCGAGTAGGTCACCGCTCGCGTACAGTTGCCTGACTCGTTCGCGGTGAGCCGGACGCGCGTCGAACCGTCGAGGATCGTCACTAAAGGTCAATTCGACGCAGATGACGTCCTGGCCGGCGACCATGTCGCGGAATTCTGCGGAGACCTCGCTGGAACTGCGGGACATAACACCTTCCTGCCACTCGAAATGATAATACGTTTGCACTATAAAGAGCCGGATGATGTACCAGCAAAGACCGCGGAAGGCGGGACGATGCTGGACGCTGTTCGTGGAGTCATCTAACGTCAGGAGTGGACGAATTCGAATCCCGCTCTACCGCGAGTCGTCCTAATCGCTCTGAACATGTCTCGATATTCCCATCCAGGCAGCTGAGACGGAACGATTGTGAGTGATGAGCCTTAATACCTCTCAAGGACGCATTGACGCCCCCATGGGCGAGCTTGACGAGTTGCTGGCCCTGGGGTGCGGAGAGCCGCTGCCCGTGGCCGGTCGCTGCTCAGTACCCGAGATGGTCGCGGCCGTCGCCCGCAGGCACCCAAGCAGGACAGCCGTGGTCGGCCGCGGACAGTCGATCGATTACGGCACGCTTGACGCCTGGGCGGCCGGGATCGCGACGCGGCTGGCCGCCGCGGGGATCGGCCGCGGTCACCATGTCGGCCTGGTGGCGGAGCCGTCACCGGCGGCGGCCGCCGCCGCCTTGGCGATCCTCCGCCGCGGTGGCGCATATGTGCCGGTTGACGGAGCACAGCCTGATCAGCGGATCGCCGGGATGCTGTCCGACGCGCGCGTGGCTGGCGTAGTGGTGACGAGCGAGACCCGCGATCGCATCGTCCGGCTCAGCGATCGCGTGATCGTGGAAGCCGACACACCCCAGACGCTGTCGGTCGGCCTCGCCACGGTGCCGGTCACCGCGGCGGACGCCGCCTACCTCATCTACACCTCGGGCAGTACGGGCGAACCGAAGGGCGTCCTGGTCGGGCACGGTCAGCTGACCGCGTCGACGCTGGCTCGGCGCCTCGTTTACCCGGATGCACCTGTCTTCCTCCTGGTGTCGCCACTCGCCTTCGATTCTTCGGTGGCCGGCCTGTGGGGGACGCTGTGCGCCGGTGGCCGGCTGGTCGTGGCGAGCGCCGCGGAGGTTCGCGATCCGGAGCGTCTGGTGATGCTGGTCGCCAGACACAGCGTGACGCGGATGCTGTGCATCCCCTCGCTGTACGGCACTGTGCTTGATGCCGCCGAGCGGATAGGCATAGGACGGTTGCGGTCGTTGGAGACTGTGATCGTCGCGGGCGAGCCGGTCCAGCAAGAGCTCCTGGATCGCCACTTCGCGTTGCGCCCGGGCCGCGCACTGGTCAACGAGTACGGACCGACGGAGGCCACCGTGTGGGCGAGCTACCGTCGCTACGATGCCCCGGGCCCGGTTTCGATCGGCGGCCCAGTGCCAGGCACACGCCTGTACGTACTGGACGATGATCTGCGACCGGTACGGCGGGGTGTCGAAGGCGAGCTGTTCATCGGTGGCGAGGGTGTCGCCCGCGGGTATTTCGGCCGCCCGGAGGAGACCGTCCGTGCCTTCCTACGCGATCCGTTCGCCACGGTGGAGCACGGGCGCATGTACCGTACCGGCGACCGGGTGTGCTGGGACGAGGAAGGCATGCTCGACTTCCGCGGAAGGCGTGACCGTCAGGTCAAGATCCGCGGGCATCGCGTCGAGCTCGGTGCCGTCGAGGCCGCGTTGCGCGCTTTGCCGCAGGTCCGCGACGCGGTCGTGGTCACGGGGCAGACGCGCCACCTCGAGGCATTCGTCATCGCCGCGCCCGCCGCCACGGCCGCTGACCTGAGGGCGCGCCTCGCGACCCAGGTCCTGCCCGCGATGCTCCCGGCCCGGATCCACCTGGTCGAGGAGTTCCCGCGCTCGGTCAACGGCAAGACCGACCACCGGGCGCTGGCCGCTATGGCGCGGGAGACCACTCCAACCCCGGCCCTGACCCCGGCGGCGCCGCTGCCGGGGGATAATCCGTCAGACGACATGCAGGCGCTGGTCAGCGCCGCGTGGAGGGAAATCCTGAAGACCACCGAGGTCCCGGCGGACGTCAACTTCTTTGACCTGGGCGGCCACTCGCTCAGGATGTTCGAGCTTCAGGACGCGCTGGAAGCCAGCACTGGCGTCCGCCCGTCGATTGTCGCGCTGTTCCGTCACACGACCGTGTCGGCCCAGACGAAGTTGCTTCGCGAGCTGCGGGTCGCGGCCGATGGCGGGTCCGCGGGCGGCACCGCGTCCGCGCATCGCGGCGCGGCCGCCCCGATCGCCAGGTCGCTCGGCTGCCCGATGCCGCGCCCGGAGGCACAACTGCGGCTGATCTGCTTCCCGCATGCTGGCGGCTCAGCCTCATTCTTCCGGGACTGGGGCGAGTGCCTGCCGGACATCGAGGTGCACGCAGTCCGCTATCCGGGGCGGGGTGAGCGAATTGACGAGCCGACGCCGACCGATCTGCATGAGCTCGCCGGTGAGATCGCGGCCGCCGCCGAGCCGCTGACCGACCGTCGGCTGGCGCTGTTCGGCCACAGCATGGGAGCGGCCGTCGCCTTCGAGGCGGCGCGGGAGCTCGAGCGCCGCGGCGTGAGCGTCGCGCACCTGTTCGTGTCGGGCTCGCGTGACGATACCCGGCCCATGGACCTTGGCGGGCCAGACGACGAGGACGCGGTTGCCGAGCAGTTGCTGGCGCTCGGCGGCACCGACCCCGAGCTGGCGGCTGACCCGGAATTCATCGAGCTGGTACTGCCGTACGTGCGGGCCGACGGGCGGATGTTTCACGCATACCGGATGGAGCCGGAACCTCGGCTGCGCTGTCCGGTAACCGCGATCGTCGGCGATTCGGACGGCGACGCGGATCGCCGCCCCTGGCGGCACCTCACCGAGGGTGGCTTCGCTCAACACGTCGTGCGCGGAGACCATTTCTACCTGACCGCGGACCCGCCCAGTGGGCTGATCCGGCGTTACCTTCGCCACGACCGAGGAGAGTGAGTATGGATACCGTTGACGTGGTGACCTCGAACGTAGCTAGCGACCCGGCCCTGGCGCGGTCCCGTGATCGCCGGTACGTCTGGCACACCTGGACACCGCTCGAAGCCGACCGCTCCGAGTTGATGCTGTCCTACGGCCGAGGCTACCGGGTCTGGGATGTTGACGGCAGGGAGTACATCGACGCCTCCGGGCTTAACGCCGTGTGCGGATACGGGCACCCGGATGTCTTCGGCGCGATCAGCAACCAGCTTTCTCGCCTGCACCACGTCGACATATCCGTGGCAAGCCATGAGTTGCTCGGCCTGCTGGCCGAGCGGATAGCGTCCTATCTGCCTGAGCGGCTGAGCAGGACGCTGTTCGTGAACAGCGGCTCGGAGGGGTTTGACGCCGCCATCCTGATCGCCGCCGCGTATTCTTCATACCTGGGCGCGGAACGCACCCGGATTGTCACCTTCGCCCGCGGCTACCATGGGTCAACGGTGATGAGCCGGACCCTGTCCGGTCTACCGCCAACCGGTCATTGGCTACGCGACCCGGTGCCGGTCACGCACGTCGAGCTACCCGTAGGCTCGTCGGCGCTGCGCCGTCCCGAATCGCTGCCGTTGCTGACAGCGGCCTTCGAGCACGCGATCAACGTCGGCGAACCGCCGCTCGCGGTGGTCGTCGAACCCTTCCTCAACGTTGGCGGCGGCATCGTCCTGCCGCCCGGCTTCCTGCAAAGCGTGCGGAAACTGTGCGACCTCGCCGGCGCGCTGCTGATCGTCGACGAGGTGTTCACCGGGTATGGCCGCACTGGCCGCATGTTCGCCTGCCAGCGCGAAGACGTGGTACCGGACATCCTGGTGTCAAGCAAGGGGCTCGGCGGCGGTTATGCCGCCATCGGCGCGGTCACGGTGCAGCAGCGCATCTATGAGACCTTTGGTAAGGATCCGGTCATCGGAGGGCTGCGTTACGGCCATACGACCTCGGGTCACCCGGCCGCCTGCGCCGCCGCGCTGGCGACTCTGGACATCATCGACGCCGAACAGCTCGCCGAACGGGCTGAGCGGCTCGGCGGCATCCTGCTCGGCAGGCTCGCAGCGCACGTCGGCGTCGCTGACGTCGTCGACGTACGCGGCCTCGGACTCGTGCTGGTGCTGGAGACAGCCTCGGCGCAGGCCGCGGGCCGTCTCAACGCAAGCCTCGCAGCCCACGGAGTGCTGTTCCGCCAGCAAGGCCAGGTTCTCATGGCGGTGCCTCCATTGATCATCGATGAGGAGGGCATCACCGCCATGGCCGATCGGTTTGACCGGGCGGCTGCCACGCTCGGGTGATGGACCGGTCGCCCCGCGCGAGATGTCCGGTGATCATTGACTGCGATCCCGGACATGATGACGCCATAGCGATTCTCTTCGCGCTGGCCAGTCAGGAAATCGACGTGCGCGGTATCACCACGGTCGCTGGCAACCAGACGATAGAACACACCACGCGCAACGCACTCACCGTGATCGGCCTGGCCGGGCACGACGCCATCCCGGTCGCGCGTGGCGCGGTCGGCCCGCTGCGACGGAGCCTGCGGATCGCCCCCGACATACACGGCGACACAGGCCTCGACGGGGGCGGTGACCTCCCGGCCCCGGCCATGGCGCCGATCGTCGCGGACGCGGCGGAATACCTGACCGAACGGCTGGAGCCGGGTGTCGTGCTCGTCGCGACCGGACCGCTCACGAACGTCGCGATCGCCCTGGGCCGCCATGCGCGGCCGGACCAGATCATCTGGATGGGCGGGAGCGTCGAGGAGAAAGGCGACGTCACGGACGCCGCGGAGTTCAACGCCTTCGTCGATCCGGACGCGGCGGCGGCGGTGTTCGCCGCCGGCGTCGAGCCGACGATGGTCGGGCTCGACGTCACCCATCAGGCGCGAGTAGGTCCTCGGTACCAGGAGCGGCTGCGTGCCGCGGGCCGGGCAGGACGGTTCACCGCCCGCCTCCTTGACTTTTATGGGGCCGTCTACCGGCAACGGCACGGATGGGACGGGCCGCCCGTACACGACGCGCTCGCGGTCGCGGTCGCCATCGATCCGGCTCTTGTGCGCACTGAGCATCTCCACGTGCGGGTGCACACCGACGGCCCGGAACGCGGCCGGACCGAAGTGGTCAAAGATCAAGAGCCCAACGCGCACGTAGCCGTGGAGGTCGATACGGCCAGGTTTCTCGACCTTTTGTGCTCGCGGCTGGAGTCGCTGCCCTGATGCCTCAGTCCGGAGCCGCCAGCATTCTCGGTACCCGTATCACCCGGGTGGAGGATCGGCGCCTGCTCACCGCGGGGGCGACGTATGTCGAAGACCTGCGGTTGCCGGAGCTTCGCGGCGCGGCGTTCGCGACGTTCGTCCGGAGCCCTCTCGCGCACGCGCGGATCACCGGCGTCGACGCGTCCATGGCCCGTGCCCAGCCCGGCGTGGCCGGGGTGGTAGTCGCGGACGACATAGGCGGGCCGGACCCCCGGCCGACTGGGCCGGATGCGGAACCGTTGCTGGCCGCCAGCGTGGCGCTGTTCGCGGGCGAGCCGGTCGCCTTGGTCCTGACCGACGATCACTACGGTGGCGCGGACGCCGCCGAGCTGGTGAATGTCGACTACGAGCCGCTCGAAGCGGTCGTGGGTATCGAGGCCGCGCTGCGTGACGAGGTGCTCGTCTGTCCCGGCGCGGGCTCCAACGTCGTCGCCCGCGGCGGCACGGAGGCATCATCCGGCCTGTTCCACGGCTGCGATGTCGTCGTCGAACGCGTCCTGGTAAACCAGCGGGTCGCCGCCGTCCCCCTCGAGGTGCGTGCCGCCGCGGCGGTGTGGGAAGACGAACGTCTCACCGTCTGGCTGAGCACGCAAAACGCCCAAGCCTGCCGGGATACCCTGGCTCGGCGGCTCGGACTCGCCCCAGCGGCGGTCCGGGTGATCGCTCCCGATGTGGGCGGCGGATTCGGCGCCAAGATCGGCGTCGACCGCGAGGCGGTGGTGGTCGGATGGGCCGCGCGCCGGTTCAGCCGGCCGGTGCGCTGGGTGGAGACACGCAGCGAGAACCTCATGGCCATGACACACGGCCGCGCGCAGCGGCACACCGTGGGGATCGGCGGTACCCGGGATGGCCGGATCCTCGCCTACCGGCTCGATATCGTCCAGGACTGCGGCGCCTACGTCCGCATGGGCGCATCCCTTCCCGCGGTAACGGCGCTGATGGCAGCCGGCGTATACGGTGTCCCCCGGGTGGAGGCGGCCTACCAGGCCGTCTTGACGAACACCGCACCGATTGGCGCATATCGCGGAGCTGGGCGCCCAGAAGCCACCGCGGCGATCGAACGGGCCGTCGACCTGTTCGCCGCGGAGATCGGGATCGACCCGGCCGAGATCCGCAGGCGGAACATCATCCCACCGGATCGGTTTCCGTACACCACGCCGACCGGGGCGGTGTACGACACCGGTGAGTACGCGAAGGCGCTCGATGCCGTGCTGGACGCCGCGGGCTACCGGCGGCTGAGGGCCGAACAGCGTCGGCGCCGCGAGCGCGGCGCCGAAACGCAGATCGGCATCGGGCTTGCCGCCTACGTGGCGGTCACCGGGGGCGCCCCCACGCTAGGGGAGACGGCCTCGCTGACCATCGGCGCCGATGGTCGCGTGACCATCCGCACCGGCAGCTCCTCGCAGGGACAGGGCCACGCGACGGCCTGGGCGATGCTCGTGCACGACGAGCTTGGCGTGCCAATGGACGCCGTCACCGTGCAACACGGCGACACCGCGGCGATCCCCGATGGCATCGGCACCTATGGATCGCGGTCCCTTCAGCTCGGCGGCACCGCGGTCGGCAAGGCCGCCGCCGAGGTCAAGAAGCTGGCCCGCGCGCTGGCGGCGCGGGAACTACGGGCAGATCCGGCCGGCGTCGTACTCGACACCGCGACCGGCACCTGGAACGTAGCCGGCACACCGGGCAAGAGCGTGGGCTGGGCGCGGCTCGCCGAGCGGGCCGGGCCGGGTGGCCTGTCCGCCGCTACCAGGTTCGCCGCCAGGCACGGAACCTTCCCGTCTGGCGCGCACGTGGCGGTGGTGGAGGTCGATACCGCGACCGGCGCCGTACGCCTGGTCCGGCATGTGACCGTCGATGACGCCGGCCGGGTGATCAACCCGATCCTCGCAGAAGGACAGCGCCACGGCGGCATCGCGCAGGGCGTAGCGCAGGCCCTCATGGAGGAGATCGTCTACGACGAGAGCGGCAGTCCGGTTACGGCGACGCTCATGGACTACAGCGTCATCACGGCCGCGGACCTGCCGAGCTTCGAATTGATAGCCATGGAGACGCCCACGTCCCGCAACCCGCTGGGCGTGAAGGGCATCGGCGAGGCGGGCACGATCGGTGCTGCCCCGGCCGTGCAGAACGCCGTGGTGGACGCGCTCGCCCATCTCGGAGTACGGCATATCGACATGCCCGCCACACCAGGCCGCGTCTGGGCCGCTATCAGCGAAGCGAGGGCGAATACCGGGCGTGTAAAATTGGCGTGCCAGCATATCCCGAAGACCGCAGAGGAGTCGTAATGCGCGGAGCGTTCATGTCCATCGAAGACCGTTTGCAGGCCTGTTCGGAGGATGTGGCGCGTGTCTCGCAGAATGCTGAATTTGGGAATCCTCGCACACGTTGATGCCGGTAAGACGACGCTGACGGAGCGGCTGCTCTACTCCGCCGGAGTCATTGACGAGCCCGGCAGCGTCGATAAGGGCACTACCCGGACCGATTCACTGGCGCTGGAGCGTCAGCGGGGGATCACGATCAAATCCGCGGTGGTCTCATTCACCGTCGGTGACACGACCGTGAACCTGATCGATACGCCCGGCCACCCGGATTTCGTGGCGGAGGTCGAGCGCGCGCTGAGCGTTCTCGACGGCGTCGTGCTGGTCATCTCCGCCGTTGAGGGCGTACAGCCGCAGACGCGCATCCTGTGGCGTGCCCTGCGGCGCCTGCACGTCCCGACGTTGTTGTTCGTCAACAAGATCGATCGCCGCGGCGCTGAATACGCGCGCGTGGCGAATGACATCGCGCAGCGACTGACGCGGGCCATCGTCGCGATGGGCTCGGTGCGGGGACAGGGCACGCACGGAGCCGCGTTCATCCCGTTCGAGGCCGCTGATACGGCTTTCCGGTCAAGGCTGGCCGAGACGCTGGCCGAACGCGACGATGCGATCCTCGCCGCATACGTCGATGACCACGGGGCGATGTCGTACGACTGGCTGCACAAGAAGCTGGCCGAGCAGATCAAGGACACGCAGGTGTACCCGGTCTATTCCGGGTCCGCCATCACTGGCGCGGGCGTCGGTTCGCTGATGCATGGACTGACGGACCTGCTGCCGACGGTCGACCATGATGCCACCGGGCCGGTCTCGGGGCGTGTGTTCAAGATCGACCGCGGAGTCAGCGGCGAGAAGATCGCCTACGTCCGCATGTTCTCCGGCACGATCACGGTCCGCGACCGCGTGCGGTTCGGCCGCGGCGACGAAGGCAAGGTAACCGCGGTCAGCGTCTTTACCGAGGGCACCTCGATGCGCGGCGATTCGGTGACCGCCGGCCAGATCGCCATGTTGACCGGGCTGGCCGAGATCCAGGTCGGCGACATGATCGGGACACCGCCCGCCGCGGCGGACCAGCATCATTTCGCGCCGCCGACGCTGGAAACAGCCATCGTCACCCGCGACCCGCGTGACAAGGCGCGGCTGTTCGTCGCCATGACCCAGCTTGCCGAGCAAGACCCCCTCATCAACGTCCGTCAGGACGACATCCGGCAGGAGATCTATGTCTCCCTCTACGGGGAAGTTCAGAAGCAGGTGATCGAAGCCACGCTGGCGACCGACTACGGACTGGAGGTGGATTTCCGGGAAACAACCCCGATCTGCGTCGAGCGGCCTGTCCGCACCGGTATGGCGGAGGAAAGCCTGCACGCGCCGGCGAACCCGTTTCTTGCCACGCTGGGATTCCGGATCGACCCCGCGCCCGATGGCTCAGGTATCGAGTTCCGGCTCGATGTCGAGCACCAGGCCGTGCCGCTCTACATCTACAAGAACATGGAGAACTTCGCCGCTGCCATGGAGCAGTTCGTCCGGCAGACGCTGCGGGAAGGCCTTTACGGATGGCAGGTCATCGACTGCGTGGTGACGCTGGTCAGGTCCCAGTACAGCGTTCCGGACGGGCCGCCATCGAAGCGGGGGCCGCTCAGCGGTCCGCAGGACTTCCGCAAGCTCACGCCGCTGGTCGTCATGGCGGCGCTGAAACAGGCCGGCACGGAGGTCTGTGAGCCGATCCACCGGTTCCGCCTGGACACGCCGGCCGACACGCTGAACGTCCTGCTGCCGGTGCTCGCGAAGCTGCACGCCGTCCCTGAGGTGTCGGCGACCGAGGGCCTGTGGTGCACGCTGGAGGGGAATATCCCGGCCGCCCGGGTTCACGAACTGCGGCAGCAGATTCCTTCGCTCACGCGAGGCGAGGGAATCATGGAATCGTCCTTCGACAGCTACGAGCCCGTTCGCGACCCGGTCCCGGCCCGGCCGCGTACCGACGACAACCCGCTCAACCGCGAGGAATATCTCCAGCGTGTCACGCGGGGCGCGGTCAGGGACAAAGGTGAGCAGCGGCAGCCGGGCGAGTTAAAGCCCGGCAGTAATATTCTGAAGACCTAATGGGCGTAAAAATCGGATTTCTCACATTTGGTTCCTGGAAGACCGAACCCGGTTCATCCACATGTACGGCAACCGATGCACTGTTGCAGACGATTGAGCTGGCACAGGCCGCTGAGGAGATCGGTTTCGACGGTGCGTTTCTCCGGATCCACCATTACGAGCAGCGGCTGGCCTCACCGTTTCCGCTGCTGTCCGCGATCGCGGCCAAGACGAAACGGATCGCGATCGGGACCGCGGTCATCGATATGCGGTATGAGAATCCTTTCCACCTGGCAGAGGAGGCTGCGGCGGCCGACCTGATCAGTGCCGGGCGGCTCCAGATCGGACTGAGCCGAGGCGCGCCGGGAATCGCGGTTCATGGCCCGGAAGCTTTCGGCTACCAGCCCGTTGACCGGGATCCCGACGCGGACAGGGCGCGGCATATGGCCGAACTCTTCCTGGCCGCGATCAGCGGTGCGGAGGTCGATCAGGCCGATCCGAACCGGACCCGCATCCGTGGTGGGCTGACGATCCAGCCGCAGTCGCCCGGTCTGGCCGAGCGGATCTGGTGGGGTGCCGGTACCCGAGCGACCGGACAGTGGGCCGCCCGCTTGGGGATGAACCTGCAGAGCTCGACGCGGATGATGGAGGAAACCGGCCTGTCATTCGACCAGCTCCAGGAACAACAGATCCGCATGTACCGCGAGGCGTGGGCGGAGCAGGGACATGAGCGCGCGGCCCGGGTGTCGGTCTCGCGCAGTGTCCTGCCGGTCACCGGCGACCTGTGCCGTGCGTATCCCGGCTGGCGGGCACAGGGTGAGCAGACCACGGTGTTCGCGGGCGTGCAGGCCCGCTTCGGGAAGACGTTCGAGGGAGAGCCGGATCTGGTCGCCAGCGAACTCGCGGCCGACGCGGCCGTGCGTGCGGCGGATATGGTGCTGTTCACGGTGTCGAACGAGCTGGGCGTCGATTGCTGTACCCGCATTCTCGAGGTGATAGCCGAGCACGTCGCGCCTGCGATCGGCTGGTCACCAGGCGGTGCGTCAGGAGACGGTATGCCGCGAGCGACAGCGGAACTGGCCTGATCCTCACGACAGGTCGAAATGTGAGATCCACCAGTCCAGATCGGCTCGTTCCCTGGCACGCTTGGCCGGATCTGGATGCTCTGTCACGTCGAGAGCCTTGTTCCAGCCCATGAGGGCAAGTCCGGCCGACAGTGCCAGCCGGGTCGCCGTCGCGTCGTGAAGACCGCCGGACAGCTCACGGAAGCGGACGAGTACCTCCTCGCGGCTGGGCTGGATCCGGCTCCCGTGCCCGGCGAGGAACACGCTGAGATCGATGGCGGGCGGCCCCCAGGCGGCCAGCGCCCAGTCGAAGAAGACAATCTCATCCGGCATCAGCGAGCAGTTCACCAGCCAGGGGTCGCCGTGCAGGAACGTGGACGGAAACCGGCCGAGCCGATCGGCCAGACCAGAATGGTCGTGATGCACCGCCCGGACCGCGGCGCTGATGTCGGCGGGAACAACCTCGTGGAATCGCTGCCAGCCGCGCAGGACGAGGCCGGGGAAATCGTGGTCAGCCCGCACGGCGGCGATCTTCCCCGGGTAGAGGTTGCCGAGCATGAGCGGCAGCGGGCACAGGGGCGCCGGCCGCGGTCCGCTCGCATAGGCACGATGGAGGGCGCTCAGCCCGGTCAGCACTCGCTCGACTTCCCCATAGGTCGCGACATGGTCACCGGGGATGAGGCCAGCCGATACATCCCGCATGAGGATGACCCATTCATCGCCCTCCGCCCAGGCTTCCACGATCGCGTGGCCGACGCCTGGCGGCAGCGTCCGGAACGCGCCGGACAGGAACAGCCGTGGCTCCCGGCCGTGCCCCCCGGTGGTCTGGGTCACGCGGTCGTATGCCGCGCTAGTGCGCTTGACCACCAGCGCGGATCCGTCGGACAGGCGTACCTTCTCCAGGCGGGTTCCCGAGCGGCCGGCTTCCCCGATGGGGATGCGTTCAACCGCTTCAGCGATGGCTTCGGCATACATTTGACGACCAAACATAGTGTGCCGGGCGCACGGGTGAACACGCGGGCGCGTGCCGCTGTCCCGCCGGCGGGACAGCGGGCGTCCTCCTAACACCGCGCCACCTTCAGGCCCAGCGATCCGGCTCGGTCACCCGGCCAGGATCACGCAGATGTTGCCGGTCCGATACGGCAAATCTTTAAATGAACGAATCCGAGACGAGCAGCAAGGTGGATGAATGCCTGACCAGGCGCTGCGCCTTATTTGTCCGCAATACCGGCTCCCCGGCACGACCATGTCGCAGAAATGGGAGCAAGCGGCCTCGATGGGCTTCGACGGTATAGAACTCTCCGGACCGGCGACTGCGATTGCCGGCCGGCTGGCGGAACTTCACGAAGTCCGCCGCGACGGTGCCGTCTTTCCGACGGTGAGCGGAGGAGGCCGGCCATTCATCGGGGAGCTGGATCCCGAGGCCCGGCGCGCTGCCGTTACGAACATGAAGCAACTGCTGTCGGCGATCGCCGAATTGGGCGGCCTCGGTGCCATGACCCCAGCCTGCTTCGGCGTGTATTCCAATGCTCTTCCGTCGCTGAAGCCACGGGACGAGGCGGCTGGCCGCGAAACGCTCATCGAGGCACTGGCGGAACTCGGGCAGCACGCCGAGTCCTGCGGCGTGATTCTCCTGCTCGAACCGCTCAACCGCTATGAGGATCACCACATCAACCGGCTGGACCAGGCGCTCGAACTGATAAAGGCGGCCGGCTCGCGGTCGGTGAAGATCCTTGCTGACATCTTTCACATGAACATCGAAGAAGCGGATCCCGCGGCTGCTATAAGGCGCGCCGGGGCGGAGATAAAGCACGTGCAGCTCGCCGATACCAACCGCCTGGAGCCGGGAGCCGGCCATCTGGAGTTCACTCCCATTTTCCACGCGCTGAAGGAGGCGGGATTCACTGGATACTGCGCTCTGGAGTGCAGGCTGAGCGCGGATCCGCACATCGTCCTCCCGCGGGTCGTGAACCATCTCAGGGCGATCTGGTCGGTGGCGGGCAACGGCGGGACGATGCCGTGAGGCCGCTTCAGATTGGTCTCCAGCTTCCTGGATCCGAGCGCCGCGTACGGTGGGAGGAGTACGTAGCCTTGGCGCGGGCGGCCGAGGAGGCCGGCTTCGATTCCATCCGGGTGGGCGATCACCTGCTTTATCGCGGCACGGGAGGTGGCCGGGAACGTGGGCCGCTGGAGGCCTGGACGTTGCTTGCCGCCCTCGCGGCCGTGACCTCACGGATCCGGCTGGGGCCGCTCGTCGCGTGTACCGCGTTCCATCCGCCGGGAGTGATCGCGAAGATGGCGGCGACCGTGGACCACATCAGCGGCGGGCGGTTCATACTCGGGCTGGGGGCCGGCTGGAATGAAGCCGACTTCACGCCATTCGGCCTGCGCTACGCCAGCTCGGTGTCGCGGTTCGCGGAGTCGCTCGAGATCATCCGGCGGGCGCTTTGCGGTGAGCGGGTCACGGTCAGTGGACGCTTCTGGTCAGTCGATGGCCTCATCCTGGTTCCGCCGCCGGAGCATCGCATCCCACTGATGGTCGGCGGCTCGGGCGACCGGATGCTCGCGATCGGCCTGCCGTACGCCGAATGGTGGAACAGCTTGTTCGACTGCTACGACAATACGGCCGAAGGTTACGCCAGGCTGCATGCCCGCATCTCACGGGCCGCCGAGCGCGCCGGACGCGATCCCGGCGAGATCGCGCGCAGCGCGAGCGTACGGGTCGACCCCGGCCCGGAGCAGCAGCCTCCCGCGAACGGTATCCGTCCGCAGACCCTGGCCGGGTTGCCCGGTCATCTGCGCGCGCTGGCGCAAGCCGGAGCGGATGAGGCGGTCATCGTCATGCCCTCCACCACACAGCAGACCATCCGCGCGGCCGGCTCCGCGCTCGTCGCGCTGGGAGAGCCGGCCCAGAATGAACCGAGGAAGCTGAAATGATCTACGAATTGCGGACCTATACTGTACATCCCGGCAAAATGACGCCGCTCCAGGCTCGATTCCGGGATCCCGTATGCGAGCTTCTCGAAAAGCACGGCATCACGAACGTCGGCTACTGGACCAATATGATCGGCGGTCGTGACGACCAGCTCGTCTACATGGTCGGATTCGAGGACCTCGGCCAGCGGGAGCGGGCGTGGGACTCCTACGGCGCGGACCCCGAATGGCACCGGGTACGGGCTGAGACCGAGGCGAACGGGCGGCTTGTCCGGTACCGGGAAAGCCGTATCCTCAGCCCGACGGATTTCTCGCCGCTTCGCTGACGCGAGGAGCCGAAGCCATGCGACCGCTGCGCGCCGGCATCGTCGGATGCGGCGTCATCTCGCGCGAGTACGTGCGGACGCTCGCGCCGTGCCGGCAGATCAGGCTCGTCGGTGCCGCCGATATCCAGCGGCACCGCGCGGAGGACCTAGCGGAGAGCTTCGGCGGTAAGGCTTATCCGACGCTCGATGCCATGCTGGCCGACGACGACGTCGACATCATCGTCAACCTGACCATCCAGACCGAGCACGCCGAGGTGACGGAGCGAGGTCTCGCGGCAGGCAAGCACGTCTACAGTGAAAAGCCGCTCGCCCTTTCCTACGCGCAGGCGCGCGAGCTGCTCGCGCTTGCCGAGCACAATCGGGTACGACTGAGCTGCGCGCCGATGACGTTTCTCGGCGAAGCTCAGCAGACCGCGTGGCAGGTGATCCACGACGGCCGTCTCGGCACGATCAGGATGGCATACGCGGACATGAACTGGGGCCGGCCCGAGACATGGCATAACGAGCCCCGGCATTACTACGAGGTCGGCCCGCTGTACGACATCGGTGTCTACTCGCTCACCGTGCTCACCACGTTCTTCGGCCCCGCGCGGTCGGCGACCGGACTCGGCCGGATCCTGGCCGGGGAACGGGTGACCGCGGAAGGCGACCGGTTCCAGGTGACGAATCCCGACTTCGTCGTGGCCCTTATCGAATTCGGCAACGGTGTCGTCGCGCGGCTGACGACCGACTTCTATGTCGGCCACGCCACCAAGCAGAAGGGCATTGAATTCCACGGCGACCTGGGCTCCCTGTGGCTGGGAAATCCGCAGCACTTCAACGCCGCGGTCCAGTTCGCCCCCTATGGTGGAGAATTCGAGCCGGTTCCCTATATCCGCGATCCGTATCCCGGCACAGAGTGGTCCCGCGGCCTCGTCGAGCTCGCCGACGCGATCATTGACGAACGCCCCCATCGGGTGACCGGTGAACACGCGGCGCACATCGTTGAGATCCTCAATGCGATAGATAAGGGCGGTGACGTCCAGATCCGGTCCGGATTCGCACCTCCCGAGCCGCTTCTCTGGTAAAGCGGGTTCCAGCCGCGAGATTATCGAGATAAGGCAACTGGTTCCCCTCTCGCTCTCATATCGAAAAGGCGGACCCGATGACTACAACGGTACTGGCCGATCAGCTACGGCAACTCGACACCGACGGATATGCGATGCTACCCGATGTCTTGCCGGCTGGTGAATGCGATTACTGGAGCGTGGTGCTGGACCGGATATGGGAACGCGAGCATGACAAGCCGCATACTTATGACGATGAGCCGGGAGTCCGGTACGTAGAGAACCTGCTGGAGTATTACTCCATGTTCCAGCGGTGTGTCACCGAGGAGGTGGTCGTCGCGGCGGCCGGCGCGATTCTGGGTCCTGGAATGCGCTTTTCCCTGATCAACTACCGGCGGACCGAACCCGGCTCGGGCAACCAGGCGCTGCACTGCCAGAAACTCGCCCACGGCAGCCCGCCAAGGGCATGCGACGCGATCTGGTGCCTCGACGAATTCACCGCGCTCAACGGGACCCGAGTCCTTCCCGGCAGTCACGTCGACAACCATGCCGTCCTGGCCCGGCTGGATGATCCCCTGGCCCGCCACCCCGGTGAACGGGTCATCCAGGCCTCCCGCGGGTCCGTCCTGGTCTTCAGCGCATCGCTGATCCACGGCGGTACCACCAACCGCGGTACCGGACCGCGCCGGTGCATCCTGACCCAGTTCGTGCGGGCCGGCCAGCAGCCCCGCTTTGACTGGTCCCAGCTGCCCCTGCCCATCCAGCGGCAATTCCGGCCCGATGCCGCCGGACTGCTGAGCCTGCCGTCGCACGACGCACTGGCTCAGCGGAGTAACCACCGCCGTTCGTGATAAATGGGTTTATCAGCCGAGCTGAGCGGTCAGGATGGCTGTCTGCCGCCTCAGCGTACGACCGGAGAGCATTTCGCGGATCGGCACGCGAACGCCAAGCTCCTGCTTGATGCGGCGCACCAGGTGGGTCGCCAGCAGCGAGTCACCGCCCAGTTCGAAGAAGTCCGACTCCTCGTCGAGCCCGGAATGACCGAGCAATTCCTCCCAGAAGCGGGTCATCAGCGCCGACGGATCGGTAAGCCCGGCGGGCAACGGGCTCGGCGGCCTCTCCGGGGGGACGACCGGCACCGTACTGGCCGGCGCGACGCCGGCTTCCGGCGCGATCCATTCCGGTCCGTGGAACGGGTACCCGGGCAGGCGCGCGGTTTCACCATCGGGGGACAGCGCGTCCAGCGAGATGGGCTGACCCAGAGCCCACAGTTCCCCGAGGGCCGCGTGCACCCCGCCGTCGACCGGGCCGTCGCGGCCGGGCGACAGCGCGACCGCCGTCAGGGCCGCCCCATCGATCATGGTCGAGAGCGTCTCGCCGGGGCCCACCTCGACGAGGACGGCGCCGGCGAAGCGGTCCGCGATGGCGTCCATGATCTCCGCGAAACGTACCGGCTGGCGGGCCTGCGCAACGAACGACCCGGGCGACAGCGGCGTTCCGGCGGGAAGGAGCCGTCCGGTCGCGTTGGCCGCGAAAGGGATCGCCGGGCTCCGGACGGTGATATCCGCGATCGCCTCGGCAAGCGGCGGCAGCGCCGGCTCGATCGCGGCGGAGTGGAACGCGCGCTGGGCGCGCAGGCACTTGGTACGCACGCTGTCACCCAGCAATGCCCGGAACTTCTCGACTGCTTGGACGGGCCCCGCGACCACGCAGCTCTCACGGGCGTTGATCGCCGCCAGCTCCAACTGCAGGCCAGACTCGGCCACCAGCCGCAGCGCGGCGGCCTGCGAACAACCGAGCGCAAGCATCGAGCCCTCGGGGCAGCCCTGCATCGCGCGGCCGCGCGCGCTGACCAGCCGGACGGCGTCGGCCAGATCGAGGACGTGGGCGACGCAGGCGGAAGTGATCTCGCCGATGCTGTGTCCCGCGACGGCCGCGGGTCTCAGGCCCAGCGCGCATAGCGCCGTGGCGGCGGCGTACCCGACCGCGAACAGCGCGGGCTGCGCGAGTTCCGTCGCCGCCACTTCCGCCGCCGGGTAGGTCTCATCCCACAGCGCACGGCGCAACCGTGCGGCCAGGGCCGGGTCGAACAGAGAAACGCAGCGATCGAGGGTGGCCGAGAAGCCGGGGAGCGCCTCGGCGAATGGTCGGCTCATGCCGGGATACTGCGAGCCCTGCCCTGGAAACAGGAAGACCGCTGGCGCGGGAGCCGAACCGGCGAGCGCTCGCGTTACGCCGCGACCGGTGCCGAGCCGCTCCGCCGCCTCGGCACTCGTGCGCGCGACGACGGCCAGGCGCTGAGGCAGCGGCGCCCGGCCAGCGACGAGGGTCCGTGACACGTCGGCTAGATCAGGGTCGCGCGCCGCCAGGTGGGCGGAGAGCCGCGCGGCCGACCGGGACAACGCCGCAGCGTCAGCAGCCGACAGGACCACCAGCCTCGGCCGGGCTGGGACCGGCCGGCTGCTCGTCGGCCGGTCCGGTGCCTGCTCGATCACCAGGTGGACGTTGGTTCCGCCGATACCGAACGAACTGACGCCGACCCGCCGCGGTAGCGGCCCCGTCCAGGGCCCGGCCTCCGTCGGGATGACCAGCGCCGCCCCGTCCGTGTCCAGCATCGGATTCGGCTCGGTGAACCCCGCGATCGGCGGAACGATCCCGTCCCTGACGACCAGCAGCGCCGCGATGAGGTTCGCGACGCCGGCCGCCGCGTCGAGATGACCGACGTTCGCCTTGACCGCGCCCACCGCGACCTGGCCGGGAGCGGCCCCCGCGGTGCGCAGAGCCGCGCAGGCGGCCGCCCATTCGATCGTGTCGCCGATCTGCGTCCCGGTACCGTGTGCCTCGAGGTAGCCGATGGACGAGGCATCGGCCCGCGCGGCCCGCAACGCGGCGGTGATGACTGCCTCCTGACCGGCGACCGACGGCGCGTAATAGCCGGCTTTGGCCGCGCCATCGTTGTTCGTGGCCGTCCCCAGGATGACGCCATACGGCCGCTGCCCGTCGGCGAGGGCGTCGGCCAACCGCCGCAGAACCACGCAGGCCACGCCCGAGCCGGCGACCGTTCCGTCGGCGGCGGCGGCGAACGGCCGGCAGGCGCCCGAGGCGGACAGCACGCCGCCGGGTATGTGGAGATAACCGGCCTGCGGGAACGCGATGCTCGCCGCGGCCACCACCGCTTGGTCGCAGTCGCCGTCCAGCAGCGCGCGAACCGCCATGTGGACGGCTACCAGAGAGGAAGAACAGGCGCATTGCACGCCGAGTGCGGGGCCGGTCAGCCCGAGCTTGTACGCGATACGACTCGCCATGAAGTCGGGCTCGGTACCGTGCAGTGCGTCGTCGAGCGTCGCCGGGTCGAGTTCGCCGCGAGCCAGCATTTTCCGCAGGTAGCCGCTCGGCGCCGCCGAAGCGTACACGGCGGTCGTGACGGTCTCGCGCAGTGGTGCGACGCCGGCATCCTCCAGCGCCGTCCACACGGTCTCGAGCATCAGCCGCTGCTGTGGATCGATCATCTCCGCCTCGCGCGGACTGATGCGGAAGAGCGAGTTCTCGAATCGCGCGGCGTCGGCGAGGTGGCCGTGGACGGGAACATAATCGGGGTCATCGAGCAGCTTTCCCGGCACGCCCGCGTCCATCAGCTCATGCCGGTCATAACGCCTGGTAAGTACCCGGCCAGCTGTCACCGCGGACCACCACTGGTCAATGTCCGCAGGGCCGGGGAATCGGGCTGACAGGCCGGTGACGGCAATGTCATGGGAACGATCGCGACTCATTTCACCATGCTTTGCTGGTCTCGGGGATTATCCAGATTGTGGCACTGGACGGGATATCAAAGCCAGGTGAGCGATGCCTTTTAAGCCACGACGGCGGCTGGCTTACCGAGTCCTTGGCTTACGCAAACATAATGCTGTATAGCTGATTTAAGTCACGGTGTCGTGTTATGAGATCGCGGGTTCAGCGGAACATGACAAGAGAACGAGCGCAGAGTGGAGATTACTATGCTCGGGACCGTCGCCGCCCGCCAGTTGCTCGCAGCGGCTTCATCGGTCATGCTGACGATCGAGAATATGCCCGACGAGCCAGTGCGGCTTGGCAAGATTTCGAACCTCGGCCTCAATGAGGCCCGGGAAATCATGGGTCGCTATGTGCGGCACGGGAGTGCGATCATACGGCTGGATTCTGAGACAGCCAGTCCCGACACTCTGGTGTCATTGGCGGAAGCGCTGGGAATGGATGAGCCGTTCCTGCCGCCCCTTTACACGATGAACGGCCACAGTATGCCGAAAGTGACTCGCATATCGGCAGCGCTGAACTCCGGCACCGTGGATGCCGAGCATCCCTCATTCGGCCGTACCCAGGAGCAGCGTCTGCACTGCGACGGAACGCTTCAGGAGATCGGCTTCATCAAGACGGGCATGCTCTTCTGCGAGTCTCCGGCGGCCGAGGGCGGCGACACGACGCTGTTCAACTCATCGGCCGCGTATGCCCAGCTCGTCGACGAAGACCTGCCGGCGGCTCTCGCGCTCGCGACCCCCGGCGTACTCGTGCGGCGTGCGAACATCAACGAGTGCGTCGACGAGAACGCCGGACCGGCGTTCACCGTCCAGGACGGTCAGCTTGTCTGCGGCTATTCCGTTACCGATACCGATGAGTGGGTCGTACCGGACGTCGTCGAACCGGCGGACCTGCGCCGCGGCATCGAGTTCCTGGACGACGCGAGCCGGCCCGGCAGCCCTTACTACCGGCGGCTCGCGCTAGGCCCGGGCGAGGCCATCATCCTCGACAACACGCGTATCTCGCACGGGCGGACCGCCTACCGGGATTCGCCGGCCCGCCACCGCTGCCTGTATCGCAGCCTGCACCTGGAACATCCGCGACCTACCAGGCGACCGGACCTTGATCGCTGAAGAATCCGCCGCTCGGGCCGTCGTCGGGCAATGTCGCGAGCCCGACGATGACGCGCGCGGCTTCGGCGACGGTTCGTGTGCCCTGGAAGTCGTTCATATCGGTCGCGGTGTAACCGGGCGTGGCGGAATTGATTTTTATGTGCGCGAGCCCGGGATCGGCGGCGAATGCCTTGGCGTAGTGGATGGTGAGCATATTGACCGCGGCCTTCGCGGCACAGTACGCCATCCGGCGTGAGTCATCACCCGGTATGCCGGCGCCGCCAGCTGTCAGTGCCAGCGATCCGGTGGTGCTGGAGACGTTGACGATCCGCGGCGCGCGCGCCTGGCCCAGCAACGGCAGCAAGGTGTGGATGAGTGTCACGACGCCGAAGACGTTCGTCTCGAAAACGGAGCGCATATGCGCGGCCGTGGTGCCGGCCGCGCTCGCGCCGACGAAGACACCCGCGTTGTTCACGAGAACGTCGAGGCGCCCATGATCGGCGCGCAGCCGCTTCTCCAGCGTCGTGACACTGGCCATATCCGTGACGTCCAGCTGTACCGGAGTGACCTCGACGCCATCGCCGGCGAGATCCAGTGCGGCGTCACGGCCGCGGTCCGGATCGCGGCTGCCCAGCAGTACCGCCAAGCCGCACCGCGCGAGCTGCCGTGCCGTCTCTTTTCCGATGCCTTTGTTGGCCCCCGTCACCAGGGCCAGCGCCTTATCACCGGTCATCGTCGCGGGGCGCGCCGAGCAGGCGCCGCAGCCAGGCGACACGCGCGGCGTCCGCCGTTCGTGACACGATCGCGTCCGGCACCCACTCGTCGAAGCTGTGGAACGCGCCGGACCAGACATGCAACTCGGCCTGGCCGCCGGCCTGCCAGATACGGGTCGCATAGGCAACGGTCTCGTCTCGCAGTGCTTCCACCGAGCCGACGTCCAGGAACAGGGGCGGGAGGCCGGAAACGTCAGCCTCCCGCGCTGGCGCCGCGTAGCAGCTAACGTCGCCGCTTCCGCGCCGGTCGCCAAGCAGCGCGGTCCAGCCGGCGAGATTCGACCGGCCGTCCCACAGCCCCGCGCGTTCCAGTTGCGTTATCGAGGGGGTCTGGCAGCGATCGTCGAGCATCGGGCACTGAAGCATCTGGCCGATCAGGCGAGGGCCGCCCCGGTCGCGGGCGAGCAGGGCGGTGCCAGCGGCCAGGCAGCCGCCGGCGCTGTTTCCGCTGATGACAATCTGGTCACCGGCTATTCCGAGTCCGGCGGCGTGCTCGGACAGCCAGACCAGGCCCGCGTAGCAGTCCTCGACCGGCGCTGGGTCGGGATGCTCGGGAGCGAGCCGGTAATCGATCGCCGCCACGGCGAGCCCCAGTTCCCCGGCCCGGCCGAGTTCGCGCGCCAGCTCGATCGTCCGATGGTTCCCAGCCACCATTCCGCCGCCATGGGTGTTGTAGACGCACGGATGCGGTCCTGGCGTAGCCGTGGGCCGGCAGATGATCAGCGGCACGTCGGGCGCTCCGGCCGGCCCCGGAATGAGCCGCTCCTCGAACTCGAAGGCGCCACCGCGCCTGATGGCTTCGTCGGAGAGTGTTCCCGAAGCGGTACGCGCCCGCCGGTCCGGGATCAGTTCAGGCGTCAACGGCATCGGCATCTCATCGAGGATCGCACGCAACGGCACCGACAATTCTGGATCGAGCGGAGGCGGTGGGCCTTCGCAATATGAGGAGACGATTTCAGTCAATGTCAACTCCTGATTCGACCGCCGATGCCTTGGTAGCAATTAGGTGCGGTAGCAAGCTACCGTCCTTTTTATCACTTCACGACTTTATCGTTCACGCCGTCGGCTATTCGTTCGCTCATAGGGAGTGGAATGTGAAACCGGACCGGGACTGGATGTCGGGCAGTCCGTTTGCTCTTGGGGATGAAGGCCTGCACCAGATGGTCGCCCGCATCGCGCGATCGCGACCCAGCGCCACGGCCGTCCGCTCGGGTAACACGGCCGTGACCTATGCGGAGCTCGACCAGACCGCGGACGAATGGGCGTCCCTGCTCAGCGGCGCCGGCATCGGCCCCGCGCACGTGGTGCCCATCGTGCTGCCGCGAAGCACACGGCTGATCACCGCGCTGCTCGCGATGCTGAAGACAGGAGCCGCGTACTCGCTGCTGGACCCATCCTGGCCGCGGGACCGGCTCGTGGACATGATCCGGCGGCTCGACGCGCCGCTGGTGGTGGCCGAACCGGGGAGCATTGATGGGAGCATCGATGCCCAGTGGACGCCACATTCGTTTGCGGTGCCTTCGTCCGCGGTGCCTTCGTTTGCGGTGCGGTCGGCGGGGGCGTTCCGGCCGGTCGCCGTCGATGGCTCGCATCCGTGTTGTGTCTTCTGGACATCGGGCACGACGGGCACCCCGAAGGGCGTCCTGACGCCGCACCGGGCGACTGCGCGCCTGTTCCAGCCGGGGACATTCGCGTCATTCAACGCCGATACGGTGATACCGCTGGCCGCGCCCGTGCCGTGGGATGCGTTCTCCCTGGAGCTGTGGTCCGCCCTGCTCTCCGGCGGCACATCAGTGCTGCTGGACGACCCATACATCGCCGCCCAGTCGCTACGCGACCTCGTCGCGGACCACGGGATCAGCACCGTGTGGCTGACCAGCAGCTTGTTCAACATGGTGGTGGACGAGGACATCGACGCGTTCCGCGGCGTCAGCGAGGTGATGATCGGCGGTGAACGGCTCTCACCTGTCCACGTGCACCGCTTCCTCCGCGCTCATCCGGCGATCGCGCTAATCAACGGCTACGGGCCGGTTGAGACCACCGTCTTCGCCACGACACACCGTATCTCGGCCGCCGATTGCGACCGGGACGACGGGATCCCGCTGGGCCGGCCGGTCCCCGGCACCCGGGTGTTCGTGCTCGACGGGACACGCGTGTGCGAGGTGGGTGAGATCGGCGAGATCTGCGTCGCCGGTGACGGGCTCGCGATCCGCTATCTGGGCGACCCGGAGCTGACCGCGGCGAAGTTCCCCGATGTCGAGCTGGACGGTGAGCGACTTCGCATCTACCGGACCGCCGACCTCGGCATGTGGGGGGAGGACGGGCTGCTCCGGTTTCGCGGACGCGCCGACCGGCAGCTCAAGATCCGTGGTCACCGTGTCGAGCCGGCTGAGGTCGAGCGCCAGGTGCAACGGCTGCTGCCGTCGGTGCGGGCATGCCGGGTGCTGGCCCGCCGCGACGCGCTTGGCGCGGCGGACAGGCTGGTCGCGTTCTGCGTCCCTCGGCGGCCGGGCGACCCGCTGGAGAATGCGCTGCCGGCGTTGCGGTCCGGGCTTGTCGCCCACCATCGTCCGGTCGCCGTCGTGAGCGTCGATTCCCTGCCCCTGACCGAGCAGGGAAAGCTCGACGAGCGGACGTTGCTGGCCCTGTTGCCGGACACCGATCCGGCCGTGTCCACGGACGGTTGCGGCACCTCGAGACCCGCGGCAGTTTGCGGCACCTCAGGACCTGCGGCCGGGTCGCGGAACGAGCTTGTCCGCCTGGTCGCCGGGACGTTCGCGCAGGTCCTCGATCGCGCGTCAATGCCCCCCGATGTCTCGTTCTTCGAGGCCGGCGGTAGTTCGCTCGGTGCGGGGCGCGTCTGCGCCAGACTCGCGGCCCGGCTCCGTCGCCGGGTACCGATCTCGTGGTTCTATGAGCACCCGACTGCGGGCGACCTCGCCGGCCAGCTGAGCTCGGCTCCGCTGGAGGGCGCGCCAGCGGTGTCCGGTGGTGGGCTGGTGTCCGGCTGTGGGTCGGTGCCGTTGACGCCGATGCAGCTGGTGTTCTTGATGCGGCACCTCGCTGATCCGTCGGATCTGACCTCGCACTGCGTGCTGACCTGGGAGATCCGCGGAGATCTCGACCGCGTCGCGCTCCAGTCGGCCGTCTCCGCCGTGCACCGGCGGCACGAGCCGCTCCGCGCCGCGTATGCGCCGGACCCGGCACCTGCCGTCCGCCTGGTGGACGTGCCCCCGCCGGATGTGGCGATGCTTCCCGCGCAACCGTCCACCGACCTGGCCGTGCGGACGCTACGCCGCGAACTGGCAAGCGAGCTGTGGCCGGTCGATGGGATCGTCTGGCGCGCCGCCCTGGTCCCGGTCGAAGACGGACAGAGGACATTGTTCGGGGTCGTGCTCCACCACATCGCGTTCGACGGCTGGTCAGAGTCCGTACTCGCACGGGATCTGACGACCGCCTACAACATGGCGCGTGACACCGGGAGGGCGGCGCTCCCGGCGGCGCCGTCATTGTCGGCCGCTTACGATGTCGGCGCGCACTACGACAAGGTGGCTGTCCGGCATGCCCATCTGATCGATGAGCTGGCGGGAATCCCGGATCTGCGCTGGCACGGAACGGCATCGGGCGGCCCTCCGGGACACCTGGAGTACACATTGGGCCCCGAAGTCGTCGCGGGTATCGAGAGCTTCGCCGGCGCATCGGGCGTGAGGCCCTTCGTAGTACTGCTGTCCGCCTGGGGCAGGAGCCTGGCCGAGGCGACCGGGCAGGACGACTTCGCGGTCGGGGTTCCAGTCGCGCGGCGCGAGACCGCGCTGCTGGACGAGGCGCTCGGATGCCACATCACCATGCTCTGCATTCGCCTGCGCGGCACGGCACTCAGCGTCGGCTCGACGGGCGTCCGGGAAGCTGGGCGCACCGTCGCGCGGGCCCTCGCCGCCCAGGACGTCTCGCTCACCGACCTGTTCCGCCGTACCCGCCGGCCGGGAAACGCCCGCCCGCCGTTGTTCCAGACGCTGTTCGCGCTCCAGGACAACACGCCGCCCAGGCTCGACCTCACCGGGCTGCGCACCAGGTTCATCAGGCAGCCGTACCTGGACCTTCCGCTCGAACTCCACGCGGAGCTGTGGCCCGAGGACACCGGTGAGCTGCGCCTTGTCGTCTCATTCCGGCGCGACGCGGTTCCCGATGTCGTCGCTGGTGAGTGCGCGGATCGCCTCAGCGGTCACCTGTCCGCTCTCGCGTCCGAAGGAGCGAGCCTATGACGGTGGAGACCCTGGAGCCGGCCCTGCTCGCCAGCCCGGAGTTCCACGCGGCCGGGGACCGGCATCGCCTGTGGCGGCGTATGCGGCGCGACATGCCCGTGTACTGGCATCCTCCCGCCGAGCTGCCCGGGTTCTGGTCGGTAACCCGGTACGACGATGTGCGCGCTGTCTATGGTGACCCGGCGAAGTTCAGCTCCGCGGATGGCGTCCTGCTGCGGCCGGCCAGTCTAGGCAACGATCCCGGCGGCGGCCGGACGCTCGCCCTTACCGACCCGCCGCGCCATCGCAAGCTCCGCTCGCTGATCGCGGCCCGGTTCAACGCCAGGGCTGTCCGGTCCATGCAGGGCGTACTGCGCGCGCAGGCACGCGCCGCCGTCACCGCGGCGATCGAACGGGGCAGCTGCGACTTCGCGCAGGATGTCGCGGCCCGGCTGTCGATCTCCACGATCTGTCGCATCATGGGGATGCCCGAGGGCGACTTCGAGAGCGTGTACCGCTGGACGCATGAGGCGTTCAAGGCGCAGAAGTCGCTGACCACGTATCTGCCGATCATGAACTACTTCATCGATCTCATGTGCCAGCGAAAGGGCGTCGCCCCCACCGACGACGTGGCAGGGCTGCTGGCCCACGGCGCGGTCGACGGGACGCCGCTGACCGAAGAGGAAATCCTCCTCAACTTCGAGAACCTGGTCGGCGCCACGGAGAACGCCGGGCTCTCGATGGCGACCGGGATGCTGGCCCTCCTCGAGCACCCGGACCAGTGGCAGCGGTTGCGGGAGGATCGCCGTCTGATCCCGAGCGCCATCGAGGAACTCCTGCGATGGGCCAGCAGCGCCACCCACAGCATGCGCACCACCACCGGCCCGCACGTGCTCGGCGGCCAGTCCATCGCCGCGGGAGATCGCGTCGTCCTGTGGCTGCCCTCGGCCAACCGCGACGAGAGCGCCTTCCCCGACCCTGACCGGTTTGACCTCGGCCGCCAGCGGAACCGGCACGTCGCTCTGGGCGCCGGCGAGCATGCCTGTATCGGCGGTAGTCTCGCCCGGCTTCAGCTCGGTGCGCTGTTGCCGGAGCTCCTCGACACGGCGCGCGAGATCGAGCTGGCTGGCCCGGTCATACCCGTGCGCTCGATCGCGGTCAGCGGGCCGGCGCAGCTGCCGGTACGCATAATGGCGAGGTGATGTGCTCGGCGGTGCCGTTCAGCGCGCGGCCGGGACGGCCGTCGCGGCCCACCGGTACGCTTCCGGCGATCGTGACGCGTTCGACCCGGCGGTGGACCGGACCGTAGTCGTAGATCGCATAGTGCAGCGTTGCCTGGTTGTCCCAGATTGCCAGGTCACCGGCGCGCCAGCGCCAGCGCACCGTGTGTTCCGGACGTGTCGCGTAATCTTGCAGGACCTGGATCAGGTCCCGGGAGGCCTGAGGCGTGAACCCGACGATGCGACGGGCGAACCCGCCGAGCAGGAGGGAAGGCTCACCGGTCTCCGGGTGCACCCGGACGGCGGGATGCTCGGCCTCGAACACCGTTGCGATATAGTCCAGCCGGGCGGCGACCGTGGCGTCGGTGTAGTCGGAGTCGTTGCTGTGCACGACGCGCAGCCGGTCGGCCAGCTCGCGGAGCTCGCCGGGCAGGTAAGCATAGCCGGTGGCCGCGTTCGCCCAGATCGTGTCACCACCGACGGGCGGGATGACCTTTCCGTACAGGAAAGCGAACGCGGGCGGCCGGTCGAGGAAGGTCAGGTCGGTGTGCCAGTGGTTGGCCCGGGTGCCGTCCCGGGAGTCCAGCGTCCGCAGGGCACGGCGGTCGGTCGGCGCCTTGAAGATCGGATGCCCGACGGTCAGCTCGCCGAACCGTCGCGCGAATGCCACCTGGCTGTCGTAGTCGAGGCGCTGGTCGCGCAGGAAGATCACCTTGTGCTTCAGCAGCGCCTCACGGATCGCCGCGATGGCCATGTCATCAAGGGAGCCGGCGGCGTCGATGCCGCTGATCTCGGCGCCGATGTGGCCGGCTATGGGCTCGAGCGTCAGCGCGGACCTGACAGCCAATTCTCCCACCTTTCGTCCTAGGGCAACGGGGGACAGGTCGCGTCATTCGTGACCGAGCACGGGATGCGGGACGTAGGGCTCTTCCAGCCGTCGCATATCGTCATCGCTCAGCTTGAGCTGTTGCGCCGCGAGCGCGTCGGTCACATGGCTGAGCCTCGTGGTGCCGACGATCGGGGCGGTGACGCATGGCCGGTGCAGAAGCCAGGCCAACGCGATCTGGGCGGGTGGGACGCCGCGCTCGGCCGCGACATCGGCGACACGGTCGACGACATCGAAGTCGGCTTCCCTGGCGTACATCCGGTCGCTCATCGAGTCCGACCCTGCCCGGGTCGTACGGCGCTCGCCGGAACGGGTGCGGTTGCCGGTCAGCAGGCCGCGCGCTAGCGGGCTCCACGGGATGACAGCCACCTTTTCGTCGGCGCAAAGCGGGATCATCTCCCGCTCTTCCTCGCGATACACGAGGTTGTAGTGGTTCTGCATGGACACGAAGGGTGTCCAGCCATGAGTGTCTGCCGTGTGCTGCGCTTTCGCGAACTGCCATGCGTACATGCTGCTGGCGGCGATGTAACGGGCCTTTCCCGCACGGACCACGTCGTGGAGCACCTCCATGGTCTCGTGAATCGGTGTGCGGTAATCCCATCGGTGGATCTGGTACAGGTCGACATAATCCATCCCGAGCCGCCGCAGCGATGCGTCAATTCCAGCGATGATGTGCTTGCGCGACAAGCCTCTGTCGTTCTCGCCAGGTCCCATTGGCATGCCGACTTTGGTCGCTACGACGATCTCTTCGCGTCTGAACATCTTGCTGAGCAGGCGTCCCGTCGCCTCCTCGCTGGCGCCGTTTGAGTAGACGTCCGCGGTGTCGAAGAAATTGACGCCGCCTTCAGCGGCCGCCTTGACGATTGGCTCAGCGGCGTTCTCCGCCACGACCCATCGCCGGTCGCTGTCATTGCCGAAGCTCATCATTCCGAGACAGATGCGAGACACATGTAGGCCCGTCGGGCCCAAGTTGACGTATTCCACCAGACCGCCAGGGGAGATGGGGCAGGGTGCCCGTAATCCGGGCACCCTGATGACCGCGCCGTACGAAGATCGACGATGATGTCATCGGCTCGGCGTCGGAGGGCCTTCGCCGGGTCGTCGGAACGCCACTAAATCAGCAGGTTCCCGGGGGAGAAGAAGGCGAAAGCGGAAGCTGTCACCTTGTTGATCTCGCACCTGCTTACCGTGCCGCCGGCCTGGTCACCGGAATCCGGGCCGAACATGCTGACCATGCCTTCCGCCTGCTCGCGAGTGTCCCAGATCGTCAGGGACAGTCCGTGGTCGCTGTCGCTCTTGTTCAGCCAGACGCCGGACCGGAATCCGGGCAGCTTTTGCACGGCCGGAACAATTTGGTCCCGAAGCAATTGCCGGCCTTCTTCAGATGATTTCCCATTGGTGTCGACCTCAATGAGGACAACATGCATCGGGGATTCCTTTCCGTTCGATGAGGGATCTATGGGCACATGCTTCGGCGCGCGGTATTGCCCTGTCAAGGTGAGCGCGCCTGCCGGGGGCCGCCAGATGAATGGAGGTACCATCTACATCGCGACGTCATCCTGTCCCGCCGCCCAAATGAGGAGATACGTGGGCGCTCCCAAGATGCACGCAGACGAGGTGGACGTCGATGCCGGTCTGGTGCGGCGGTTGCTGGAGAGGCAATTTCCGCAGTGGGCGGGCTCTTCGCTCCGGCCGGTGCGCTCCGCGGGAACGGATAACGCGATCTACCGGCTCGGGCACCGGCTGGGCGTGCGACTGCCCCGCAGACAGTCGACGGTCGCACAGGTCGAGAAGGAGCACATGTGGCTGCCGCGGCTGGCGCCGCATCTGCCGTTCGCCGTCCCGGTACCGCTGGCGATAGGAGCGCCCGGCGAGGGGTATCCATGGCCCTGGTCGATCATGCCATGGCTCCCGGGTGAGCCAGCAACGCCTGGTCACCTCGCCGATCCGCGCCGGGCCGGAGCCGGCATGGCTCGATTCGTCGCCGCGCTACAGGAGATCGATGCCGCTGCCGGACCGCCGCCAGGTGACCACAATTTCGGTCGCGGGGTTCCGCTCGCCGACCGAGATCACGCTACCCGTGCGGCGATTCGCGAGCTGAGCGGCATGCTCGACCCCCAGCCCGTGACCACGGCGTGGGACGCGGCGGTTCGTGCCCCGGTATGGCAGGGGCCGCCTCGCTGGATCCATGGGGACCTGCTGCCGGGAAACATCCTCATCGCCGGTGACCGGATCAGCGCGGTCGTTGACTTCGGCGGGCTCGCGGTGGGCGATCCGGCCTGCGATCTCATGGTCGCGTGGACGCTATTCTCCGGCGACAGCAGGCAGGCGTTTCGCGACGGACTGACGGTCGATGACGCGACCTGGGCGCGTGGGCGCGGCTGGGCGCTGTCCTGGGCGCTCATTTTCATCCCGTACTACCTGGACACCAATCCCTCCGTCGTCCGCCAGGCTTGGCGCACGGTGCACGAGGTTCTCGGGGACTGCCAGACGGGCGGCCCGCCGATCGTGCGTTCAGGCCGAGCGGAACCTGGATCGACTGAACTTGGCGGCCCCGGATCGGCCGACCATGAGGCTCGCGCAGCCGAGCAGCGCAGCGGAGATTGTTAGCGCTGCCGGTATTCCGGTGAGCCCGGCCACCAGGGCCAGCGTGAACCCGCTCGCGATCTCGCCCATCGTCTCGGCCTGTCCGAGGAAGGAGTGCATGGTCGCGCGAACCTCGCTCGCGACGCGCCCGTTGACCCAGATCATGCCGACTGCCCGGGTCACGGGCAGCGTGACGCCGAAGACGAGCAGCACGCCGAATCCGCCGATCAGCCCGTTGGGTGCGTTGGCCAGTGCGAGCAGGGCGCCGAGGCCGACGAGACAGGCGAGCGCGTAGATCCGCGGTGCGGCGCCGACGATGTGCGCCTCGATGACGCGGAGCGCGATGACGCCCAGCGTCAGCGAGCCGATCCCGAGCGCCGTATACCAGAGAACTTGAGGCTGCGGATAGCCGATATCGACGAGCCTGCGGGGGAACAGTCGGTCCGCCTCGCCCGCACCATAGACGATCATCGTGGCCGCGAACACCAGCATTATCTGGCGGTCGCCGCGGGCGAGCGCGATGCCCCGGGAGAAGACCGACAGCGTCGCGGTCCACCGTCTGCCGCGGATGAGGCTGAAGTGGTTCTCAGGGAACCACACCGCGACGAACACCCCGAGAAGGATCATCGCCGCACCGGCGCCGATGATCGCTGGGCTGAGGCCGCCTGCCCAGCCGAGTACGCCGAACGCGGTCATCCCCACCGCGCCGCCGCCGAGATCCCATCTGGCCCGCGCCGCCAGCACGGCGGCGATGCGATCGGGGCAGTCCAGCTCGTCGGTCAGCCAGGCGACGTCCGCGCCGCTCAGGCACGCCCAACCCAAACCCCACAGCACCTGTGTTGTCAAGAGCAACGGGAACACGGTGACGACACCGGTCATCATCATCCCCGCGCCCAGGAAGAAGTGGCCGAGGACCATTGGCCACTTCCGGCTGAACGCGTCGGACCAGACGCCGATCGGGACGTTGGCCAGCACAAGCGTGATTCCCATGGCTGTGCCAAGCAGGACCAGCTCGGAAGGGGAAAGATGGGCGACGACGACGAAATAAAGGCTTGCGGCGAGCCAGTAACCCCGATGGAATATTGCCCGCATGCCGGTCCACCGTAGGAAAATAGTCTTGATGTCGGCCGAGCCGCCCCATCGCCGGACGGCGGATGCCTTCAATTCGCCATCCCTCTTGTGCTGAGTGCCGCCCAGTTCAGCTGAGCGGAGAATGTGTCCAAACGGGATTCAGGAAGGAAGCGATAATGGTGAATAGCGTCTCGCTGCGAGGAAAGGTTGCCATCGTGACCGGGGCCGGCACCGGTCTCGGCAGGGCTTATGCGCACCACTTCGCAGCAGCCGGAGCCAGCGTAGTAGTGAACGACTTGGGGGTGCCAGTCGAAGGCGGTCCCCGCGACCCTGGACCAGGCAAGCGCGTCGCCGAAGAGATCTCCGCGGCAGGCGGCAGCGCGATTGCCCATTTCGGCGATGTCTCGAGCTGGGATGACGTGAGCACATTGATCAAGATGGCGATCGGCGTATTCGGCCGCCTCGACATCCTGGTGAACAACGCCGGCACCGTTACACCCACCAAGATCATCCCGGATATGGAAATCGATGAGTACGACCGCATGCTGGATGTCCACCTGCGGGGCGCATTCTGCACCACGATACAGGCGACCCGTTATTGGCGCGACGAGTACCGGCGTACGGGAGAGCTGGTCGATCGCTCCATAGTCAATGTATCGTCGATCTCTTTTCTTTCCGGTGCACCATGGCGTGTCAACTACGCTGTCGCCAAGGCGGGTGTGGCAACCCTCACCATGGGGACCGCCTCCGCCTGCGCGCCATTCGGGGTGCGCGCCAACGCGATCTGCCCTTCCGCCAAGAGCAGGATGACCGCCTATGCCCCGCCCGGATCGGCTGAGGTCATGGCCGACAAACTGCCTGAGGACAACGCGCCCCTCGTCGTCGCGCTCGCTGGATCGGCCAGCGCCGGAATCACCGGTCAGCTCCTGGCCATCGACGGCCGGCGCATCAGGGTGATCGCCGCGCCGCGCGTTGAGGCGGAGCTGCACGCCAGCGAGAAATGGACGTCCGATGAGATCACCCGGCAGCTCGGCGAATACTTCGCGACACCGCGAGAGGGCTACGCGTGGCCGTTTTCCGAGCGCTGGCGTGGCCTGCTGGCGACCCTGGTGTTATGGAATGCGGGGTCACGGGATCACGGCCAGCAGGTGAGGTCACGGGACCACGGCCAAGCGGAAATCCTCGACGAGCCGCGCGATTCCTTCTTCAATGGCGATACTGGCCTGCCATCCCAGGACATCTCGCGCCCGGGTCGGATCACCCACGAACGAGGTGACATCGTAGGGCCGCGGCGGCCCCAGTTCGATGCTTCCGGAACCGGCCGCCGCGATGGCAATCCGCGCCAATTCGGAGATGGTCACTCCGCGGCCGGAGACGAGATGAAGCGGGGGCATCGGTTCATCCCGCGCCGACAACAGCGCGGTCGCTTTTTCCAGCGCGGCGGCGACATCATCGATATGCGTGAAGTCGAGAGTGGTTTGGGCACCGTCGATGCGGAGGACGCCGCCGTGCGCGGCAAGCCGCGCGAAGGCCGGCGCTACCCGGTCGGCGTAATCCGCGTTGGATCCGTAGACGCTCGAGAACCGGACGACCGAAGCCATCAGGCCCTTGAATCTGCTGTGAGCGACGCAGCGCTCGACTTCCACCTTTGATCTCGCATAGACGTTTAGCGGCCGGAAGGCATCTGACTCCTTTACGGGCAGGCTGACTGCCTGGCCATATACCTCCCGGCTGCTGGCTACCAGCACCCATGGCGCATCGCGGCCCATCGCAACCGCCGCATCAAGCACATTGCGGGTGCCCGCGATGTTGACCGCGCTACAGCGCTGCGGATCCCGTTCACCCAGGATCACCCGTGAGACCGCGGCGAGATGAACCACTCCGGTGCAGCCTGCCATGGCCCGTGCCACCGCGCGGTAATCGGTAACGTCCCGTCGGCTCTGCATCTCTAGCGCCGCGATATCGAAACTCACGACTTCATGTCCGACGGCGATGAGTCGTTGCCTAAGCGCGGAGCCGATCAGGCCCTCAGATCCGGTGATAAGGATGCGAGACAAGAAATCTCCCATTAATCGTCTTAAGCGAATAAAGGCGTGTCCCGCCGGCGGGACAAATGGTTGTTTGTCGTGGCGTCAGCGCGAGCGTGGTTGCCAGGACGGTCGGCTACGCTCCAGATGCTGAATGATTTGACCATTTTACATTCTGCACGCCCGGCCTTCACACCCAAGCGTGAGAATTTCGGACGCTGACTTTTAGCGCGTCGTTGAACGATCCCGCGAACGCGTGATGCCGCTTAAACTACGCTCGGTCCAGCGGGCGATTGGGGTAGGTCGTGCGTCCTGGGGCTGCCGCGCTGGTGGATGATTCCGGGTGACCGGGGCTTCGGGGCAAACTGGTTTGGTCCTCGCGCGGAGCGGTGGGCATGATGCGTACATGAGTGACTGGCACAGCGATCCAGACCTTGTGTCCCGCGAATATGCATCGCTCGATCGCCACGAGGGCAGACGGTGTGACCGTACCGCTTGGCTGTGCGGCATCGAGGAGTACGTGACTCTGCTCGGCGCGGTCGCCGAGGCGCGGCCGCATCGCGTGCTCGATGCTGGATGCGGTGTAGGTTACTGGGCGTCCCTGGTCGCGGCGCCGGAGGTCGTCGGCGTGGACCAGTCGGAAGCGGCCGTGGCCGCTGCGCGGGCCCGGGGGCTCAAAGCGTTCCGGGCGACCCTCGATGACCTGCCATTCGACGACGAATCGTTCGATCTGGTGATGTGTAATTGGGTTCTGTACCACCTGCGCGATCTCGATCGGGGCCTTCGTGAGCTTACGCGCGTTCTTCGTCCCGGCGGCCATTTTGTCGGCGGCTACACGTTGCCTGATCATCTTGATGAGCTCTGGTCAGTCGTCGGCCGCCGACCGACAACCGATCCGGCCTCGGACGCCTTCGACGGGCATAACGGTGCGCGGTACCTGGCACGCTATTTCCAAAGCGTAGAGCGCCGGGATACCAGCGGTAAGGTGATGTGGGAAAACCGCGAGGCAATGAGCACCTATTTCGAGGCGTTCGGTGAGCTGCTCGGAGAACTGAAGGTTCCCGCCGGGCCGTACCCGTTCTATGCTACACGCCGTAACTGCGTGTTCGTCGCGAAAAAGGCACTCTGATTTAAACTTTGGCTTTGTTTGGAAACCGGTATTTTCACTCTACCACTGGGGGCTGGGCTTCGTGCCCCCGAAAGAACGGAGGTTGTGGGCCACAGGCTCGCAAGACCACCTTTCCGGAAGTAAGTTATCTTGTCCTGCAGGCGCGTCATTGTTTTGTAGCTGCGTGTGATGGGGTCTGGGTGGAGTTCAGGCGCAGTCGGGAACCGGTGGTATCCAGGGATTGCCGGCGAGCGCGGCGTAGATGGCGGTGAAGATCGCGACGCCGTGCTTGGCGGCGGTGGATGCGTAGCCGCGGATGGCGTACCGGTCGCGGGTGGTTTTCTCTGAGCGGAGCCGGCCGCTGATCTTCTGCTGGGTCTTGGCTGGCCGCAGGTCGCGTTCGGCCTGGTTGGAGGTCGGCGGTATCGCGGTGTCGGTGAGGAAGCGCAGCACGTCGGCTTCCCGGTTCTTCAGGCATTCCAGCAGCAGCCGGCCGGGGTGCTGTTTTGCTTAGGCGCCGGGTACGCGGCTGACCTGCGACAGGCCGACGTTGACGGCGTTGCGGAACAGCTTGAGGTGCCCTGCGGTCATGTTTGTCTGGCACCTGGTGCAGGCCCTGGTCGCGGGCGGTGTTCGCGGCGTGGATGAGGCCGCGCATCTCGCGGGCGATCTGGGCCGGCCAGTGCGCGTCCGGGTAGATCTGGGCGGCGTCTTCGATGAGGCAACGCGACACGCTGAGCTGGTGTTAGACGGCGCTCAGGATTCCGATGATCCGGGGGTTGTGGCGGCATTGGGGATGCCGATGGGGGTTGGTGGCTGAGCCGGCTGGGGGTGTCTTG
>Ga0213881_10000246_pt1 | contig 41555 bp, 40 predicted proteins | sample BarmaccoBMER_R08_FD_160104 | JGI IMG/M metagenome (GOLD analysis project Ga0213881, IMG submission 160104) | Barbacenia macrantha exposed rock microbial communities from rupestrian grasslands, the National Park of Serra do Cipo, Brazil - ER_R08 ...
GGCGAGCTGCGCGGCCACCAGGGCACGGTGCGCGCGCTCGCCTGGGCTGAGCTGACCGGCCGGCCGGTGCTGACCAGCGCGAGCGACGACGGAGAGGTCCGGCTGTGGGATCTGTCGACCCGCAGCTACATCTCGACGGTGTCCAGCGGTGCGCGGCCGAGCACCCATATCGTCTCCGACCGGCCGAGCACCGCCGACACGCTCGGCAGGCGCGCGATGGTCGATGCGCTGCAGGACTTCCTCACCGACCCCGACACCGCGCCGCCGATCGTCGTCGGCGTGCACGGGCCGTGGGGCTACGGCAAGACCAGCGTGCTCACCCAGCTCCGGGCCCGGCTGGACCCCGACCAGCCCGACGTCGGCTGGACGGAGCCGCGACGGCCGACCCACGAACTGGTCTGGGACGACCCCAAAGACCGCGGCCGGCTCACGGCACGGGAAGCCTGGCGGCGCTTCGAGCGACGCAAGGCGCCGATGACCGACAGGCTGGGCTGCCGGCTCAAGGAGCTCGACCTCGACCGGCCACGCGAGCGCACCCGCATCTCGGTCTGGTTCAGCCCGTGGATGTATCCCACCAGAGAGGAGCTGTGGGCCGGGTTGGCCCGGGAACTGCTCACCAGCATCACCCACCGGCTGCCGCCGGAGGACCGCGAGAAGCTCTGGTTTGACCTCAACCTGCGGCGTACCGACCCGGAGGTGATGCGCCGGCGGATTTTGAAGTCGTACATCCCGCGGTCACCGGCGGGGATCGCGGTGGCAGTGCTGGCCCTAGCGGTCGTCGTCGCCGCGCTGGTCGGGGAGGCGTATCTGCTGTGGAGCCAAGCCCTGCAACCGGTGCTCGCCGGGCTGCTGGTCGGCTTCCCGCTGATTGGCCTGCTCGCCAAGGTGGCGTGGACGGCGTTACGCGGCACGGTCAAGCACGTGCTACCTCCCGAGGTGCTCAGCGGCCCGGCCGGGGCGCCCTCGCACGACCGCAAACGTTCCTCCGAGGCTCGCGATCCGCTGTACGAAAGCGAGGCCGGCTACCTCTATCTGATCCAGCACGACGTCCGGCACATCGTGCGGCTGGCCACCGCGGAAGAACCGATCGTGGTGTTCATCGACGACCTGGATCGCTGCTCCTCGGAGATCGTCAGCTCGACCATCGAAGCGATCAACCTGTTCATGAACAATGCGTTCGGGGAGTGCATCTTCGTCGTCGCCCTCGACCCGGCCACTATCGCGGCACACCTGGAGGTCAGCCACGATGCCATCCGTCGCCGGATCGAGGAGCGACCGGTCACCTACGCTCACCTCGGCGACATCGGCTGGCGGTTTATGGAGAAGATCGTTGATCTGCCGATCCGGCTGCCGCGACTTCCCGACGAGGCCGTGAGCGCGTACGCCGCCGCGCTGGTCACCCCGGCCCCTGCACCCCGGCGCAACGGCACACCGACCACCGCAGCGCAACCGGCGGTGCCGTCGCCGGCTCGGGAGCGGGCCACCGCGGCGCAGCCACCGAACGTGTCGCCGCCGCCCGGTGCGGCGGCGCTGCCGGAGCCGTCCCCGTCCCCCACCGGCAGCACTGCGGCCAGCACGGTGACGGCGGCGTGGCCGCCGTCACCGGTCGAGGCGATCACCATTGCAACTACGGCCGCCGTGGCGGACACCGTCGAGCGGATCGAGACGATCAGGGACGTGTCCGACGCACTGCGCGACGCCATGCTGGAGCTCCCCCGGCGCAACCCACGGGAGATGAAGCGCTTCCTGAACCTGTGGCGGTTTTACCTGGGCGTGGAAAGCCGCGCTGACCAGCTACCGTCCGACGTCGAGGGCATGGTGGTACACGGCAAGTCGGTCGCCCGATTGGTGCAGATCATGCTGCGCTGGCCGAAGTACCTGGACCGGCTGGGTGAGCTGCACGCCGGCCGGACCGTACTGGCTGATCTGCTGGCCGCTGCCGACGACCCCGAATCGTGGCGCGTGGCACTCCATCAGGCAGGCATGGCCTCGGCTGAGGCCGAGCTGACCTCCCTGCGGGAGCTACTCGCCGGCAGCGACCCAGAGCTGGCGGAGCTGTCCAAGCGCTACCTGTAGGCCGCGGCGATGGCCGCTGTCTATAACGGTCAGTGCAGGCCCACGAGGGGAATGCGCGATAGGCCAGCTCGCCCTAGGTATGCGGGATTTACTGATCTGCAGGCGTAGGCCGGTGATTACGCGGTATCCAGCGCCGCAGCAACAGCAGTGCCAGCACGACAAGCACGATCGCTGCCGCGGGAGCGGGCCGTTGCCGTACTACCTGCGTCAGCTGGCCAACACGCCCTGCGACTGGTTCAGGGACCTGTGCCCGGGCCTGTTCGGTCAGCTCCCTCGCCTGCCGCGTCAGCCCGCTGGCGCTGTCCTGCACGGCTTCCGTACCGTCGTGCAGCTGCCGCGTCATGTGTCCAATCTTGTCTTGCACGGTGTCCTTGGTGCCTGACCACGCATCCTTGACGGCGGCGGGCACCTTCGCTTTGTGCGCAACCGCCTCCACCTTGCCGGCGAGCCGCTCACGACCATGGGCAATACCTTCACGGATTCCCCGCGACGCGTTGCTCAGAGACGTTCCGACGGCAGCTGAACGGGTGACCTCAGGCGACGAAGTAGACATGGTGAACTCCCCTCCTTGAATCGCGGTCATCATGCTGTTAACACTCAGTTACCCGTCTTCACCGTCCGTAAAACACAGATCCGACAAACTTCTGTGCGGGCCGAGGACAGAGCGACTGGACACACCTACGGCTGCCGGCAAGCGCGCCGTTAAGGCCACGGACCTGCACACAGCGGTGACGGCCGGACGCGGGGGAGGTCGGCCCGGCCGTCACGCTAGCGGTGATGAAACGCGACTCGTCACCTTTGGGCGGCCCGTGTTGGCTACGGTGATCGCCGCAGCGCGTCTGGTGGAGTGGATGACGCACCGAGGACGCATTCGCTAGAACCATATGATGGGGCAATTCCAGCCCACCTGGACCGTCGCTGCGCCGATCGGTCCCACTTGACCGGCAAGCGGCACGAACTGATCAGCCGCGCCGATACCCCTTGCCGAGGTGCGCTTTATTGACGACACGCGCGGGCCTATGCTTCTGGCGGCGAGATGGCTAAACCTGATGGCCCAAGTCACGCTCTCGGACCGGTTGATTAAACAACAACTCCATATGAGCCTGCGGCGCAGCGATTTAATTTTCTCGCTGCGCCATTTTCCCGCAATGCAAACCTACGTTCACTCACATGGCTGCGTGCTCATGGACAACCCAATCAATACTCCGATTGAACAGGCAGCGGCGGCGCTGGCCAACGCGGCAACCCTGCCGATGACGGTGACGGACGAAGAGACGTTGACGCTGGTCCGTGACCTCGCTCGGATCGCCCGCCACCTCGGCGAGCTCACCGCGGCTGCCCGCGACCGTTGGGCAGACTGGGGAACAGTAACTCCGCACCTGCAGCAGGCCGAAGCACTCGCAGCCGACACCACTCGATGTTTGAGCCACGCCGCGGGTACTTACGCCTTCCACATCGTCCGGCTAGCCCCCACGTGACGGCCTGGTTTCGGTAACTACTCCCGCGGCATACATTCGGTACAGGCCCACAGCCGAACCGCGAGGAAACCAACAACCACAATCATCAACCGCGGGCCGATGCCTTTTTCGACTTCATCGCTCATTCCGCAACCTGCACAGCTCGGGTGCTCGGGCGCCACGAGTAGGTAGGTACATTCCTCGCACACCACCAAGTCCGGTAGCCACAAAGCCATGTGCACTGGCGCTGGTCGCTCTGCGGTGGGGTTGTGTGGGCAGGTACGCGCGTGGCCATCCAGCCAGCGAGCGGCAGCCATCATGATCCCGAGTCGCAGCCAGCCAGGCTGCTCAGCAAACCCTAGGTTCCGATGATCGACCCCCGGTGCCTGCAGCAGTCCACCGATCAGATCGTCCCGCGCCGCATCGAGTTGGTCTTCCCGCCCGACCGGAATGTCGAGATCGGCCAGCAATTCGGCTTCCCGGCCCTCGGTGATGGCCTCATCGATCCGGAGTATCAGATCGGTCAAGTTTGGTTCGGGTGAGTCCATGATCGTTTCTCCTGGACTGGGATCTCGTCCTCGTATAGACCCGCCGGCTGTTCGTATGTCGGTGAAGTACCCCCTGATGCTTACACCTGATCGTCAGGTGCCGTGCCACCGGTAACACCGCACTGGCTGTGGGCAACATGCTGATTGGGCTTACGCAAGCGCTGCGCTGCGGCAATCAGTAAGGGCAGATACAGTGTCAGCCCGGTGATCATGTCGAATATCTGTTCAGCTCATCGTCGACCATGTCTGCGTTCGCCGTCGGTGACCTGGCCGTTGGCCACGGGTCGTGGAGCCCGCAGGCGGCCGGCGCGGGAACCTAAGTGAAGGACAGCGGCCCGCTGAGACGTGCCGAGCTCTGTTCCGAGCGCGACGCAGTGCGATGGTCCGGCCGTCCGGAGAAGTGCTGGCCTATTACATGCAGGGTGTGCGGTGGAGGGAGAAGAACTGTGGGATTAACCAAAATCTGGATAAGGACGCTCAGCGACGGCTTGATCCGGGCTGACCACATCGTCGGGATCGACGCCCACCCCACTCCACCGCTGGCAGGCAAGCACGCTCACTGGCTGCTCGACGCCATCCTGCCGACTCCGGTAGGAAGCGGCCGCGGTCCCACATGGGATCTGTCCGCGCTGCACCGGACCCTGCTGCAGACTTCTGAGGAACCAATGGACGGACCGGTGTCCTTGGCCCGCCTGCTCGCCCAACTCGACAGTGCGGACGCCGCCGGCGTGATCATCCCCAGCATGGCTCCAGCTCCGGGGGACCCGTCGAGGAATTTTCCGCAGTTCTCGTTCGTGCCGTTCGCGACGGCCAGCGACCCAAGCCCTTAGCCGTCCGGAAGGGAAAACCGCGGTTTATTCGCGGTTATCCAGCGGGCTGTGATCTTGGGGCCAGCGGAGCCGAAGATCCGCTGGCCCCGCAACGGCGACGATCGCGAAATGAGAGATCACGCGGTGATCTGCTTGTCCAGGTGCTCGGCCCATCACCCTGCTGAGTCACTTCCTCCAACGCTCGCTATAGATTGTCTATTCCAGCTACCACCAATTCATTGTGGACCACGGGCGCGCAGGGGGGCCGGAAGAGTGTTGAGTAGAAGCTACCCACGGGGTAAACGACCTCGCGCGCAGCGGGCCACCGAGCGAGACGGCTGTTTACCTTGGGCCTGACCCGGATCCCCAAGGAGGCGCTCCTCGGGCGATGCTGTGACTGCAGCGGCATACTCACTGCGCTTGAGACTTGACACAAGCTCACTCTGAAGCTATAAGAAGGCACTAACTCGCGAGCTGTTCGGATAGGCACCTACTCGGGATCCAGACTCGACCCGAGACGATGAGCTACCGGGAGTGATCGAGGATGGCGGACATGACGCCCCCGACATCGGCGGCGCCGGAGTTCGTGGACCTGATTTGCGCCGACCAGGCTTTGCTCCATGCCGAGTTCGAGGCGATTGTGGCTGCGAACTTCACGCCCTCTCCACCAGGTGACCGCTTGCCAGGTGGCGAGTCCAATGCGTTCAATAATGTCCCGATCGGCTTCGGCTGGTCCCGGGCGAGTAACCGTGCCCCCAGCATTTCCAGGCACGCGCTCAGCACTTTGTATCGGCAACGCTCTCCTCCGGCACCGGCGTTACCAGTGGAATTTAATTCGGATTGGACCCGACAGACAAAAGGCAGGTGATGTACCGATCACCCGACATGGAGACATATCGGGTCGATAGGTGGCTATAAATCCCGGATATGTCTCCATGTCGGGCGTAGAACCAGCGGAATCAGGACTGGGTGAGGAAGGCGGTGGCGGTGCTGCGAGCCATGAGGCTGCTGGACTGGGTGGAGTGGCCTGCTCCGGGAATGATCACGAGGCGGCCACGGGGCGCATGCGCGGTTTCTTGCTGAGCCCATGGCAGCGGCGTCGACAGGTCGTGGTCGCCAGCCAGCAGCAGCACCGGAACCGCGGGTAGGTCACGGCCAGCAGGGAAGGCGACCACCGGCGTCGACGGCCACTGCTCGCACGTCACCGCGATGCCATTGCTGGCGGCAGTGGTGCGATCATACGGAAAGAATGCTGCATCCGGCAATGCGGCGACCGCGCGTTGGGTGGCGGCCTCCCGGCTGGGCACCGGCGTGGCCGCGTCACCCCACGGCCCGCGCAGGTCTTCGCACAACGTGCTGGCATGCAGCCCCTGGCTGAGTTCGTCAGCCGTGGCAGCCTGGTCCCGGTGCTCGGCGGCCACGATGGCGTCCAACGGCGAGTGATCACCGCGCACCGCGGCGTGCAACGCAGCGGGGACATCGGCCAAGTTTGGCGTGCCGATGGTCAGCGCGGTGAGCGTGTCGAGCAGCTCCGGGCCATCATGGCGGGCCTGGACCACGGTAGACAGCTCTTGCGCCGGATCCGTCGGGCACCCGTTCTCCTGGCACACCATCCGTAGCACTTCCGCGGTGCGGCTGAGACTGGCCAGCTCCAACGGGTCGAGGTTGTCGTGCGGTACCACCGAGTCCAGCACCAAGCGCGACACCCGGTCCGGGTGAATGACCGCGTAGCGTGCGGCGACGAACGTGCCGTAGGACACGCCGTCGATGGTCAGCTTCTCCACGCCCAGAGCCTGGCGTAGCGCGTCCAGGTCGGCGACCGTGTCCTCGGTGGTGAAGAACTGCCGGTCCGGGCCGATGGCCTGGGCGCATGCCCCCACCACGCCGGCCGGTGGCACGGTCAGGTCGGAACTGCCCATCACCTCTTGCAGTTGCGGGCATTGCAGTGCCCCCGCGCCGGTGCCGCGCTGGTCGATAAAGATCAGGCGGTAGTCACGCACCACGGGAGGCTCGAACATCAGGTTGGCCACACTCGATGCGAAAGGCAGCCCAGGCTGCCCGGGGCCGCCGGTGAGGAACACCAGCACTCCGCGCGGAGCCGCCGCGTTATCGGTCATCGCCACCTGCAACGCCAGCTGACCATCACGGTGCGGACCCGGATGCAGCCCGGCATGATCTAGCGGCACGGTCAACGTCGCGCAGCTGAACGTGACAGAACCGGCGTCAGGCGCAGTGGTGCCAGATGCGGGCGAGATGCAAGGGTGAGCACTGCTCAGCACCGCAGGCGGGTCCGCTTCTGGTACCGGAGGTTGGTCGGCCGCTGGTCGCGACGGCCGACTCGCACATCCGACGAGACCGATGCACAAACAGACCGCAAGCACAAGCACAACCCTTGCCATTACCCCGACACGGAGACGTATCGGGGTGAGACAGCGATGTGAAATCCCCGTATGTCTCCATGTCGGAGTATGGGAACTGGGGAGATCCGGCGGCGCTATTGAGGTCGGCATCACACGGATGCTAGGACATCGTCCCTGGTGAGTTGGCCCCTGCACGAGAGACTATGGACGTAGCCGAGGGATTGGGAGGGGATCATGAAGGTCGAGGAGATCCTGAAGTCAAAGGGCCGATCAGTCGAAACCATCGAGGCTGACGCGACCATCGCTGAGGCAATAGGCCGGCTCAATGGACCCCCACAAATCGGGTCGCTCATCGTTCCCGACGAGATGGGGCAACACCCGTTCGCCGGCCTGCTTACCGAGCGCGACATCATCCGGAGCCTCGGCAAGTACAGTTCCAAGTTGTTGACCATGCGCGTCGGCGACGTGATGTCACGCAACGTTCCCACCTGCTCCCCGCAGGACAACATCGCTCGGCTGATGCAGCAGATGACCGCCTCCCGCTACCGCCACCTGCCGGTGGTCGAACGGGGACAGCTTGTCGGCCTGGTCAGCATCGGCGACGTGGTGAAGGGCCGCATCCAGGAGATGGAGCTGGAGACGAACCTGCTGCGAGACCTCTACATCGCGCGCAGCTGATGCCCTTTTGAGGAACATGCTTTTAGCCAGCGCCGGTAAAGGTGAACGCAAGGATGGCGCCCGGATTGGCGAGCTTCTCCGTCGGTGGACCGAATTTCGGACCGGACAGGCCGTTGGCATCGGTGGCGATGTAGACAGTTCGATAATCCGGGCTCAGCGCCAGGTCCCGGTAGCGGTTGGTGGTCTTGAATAATTGGGTGATGTCGCCCTGGACCGAACCGCCGTCCTGGGTCAGCCGCAAGCAGTACAGCGCCCCGTTTTTCAGGCTGGTCACCAGCAGGGAGTTGCGCCAGCCATCGAAGATGCCCTCGTTGGCTGGCACGTAGTCGATGCTGGAGGGCGCGATCGAGGGCCAGCAGATGTATGCCTGGTCACCGCACGCCGGATCCTGGAAGTTGTATCCGTTGGGCACGGTGTACAGCGTCTTTAAGGGCTCCACATAGTCGGGGCTGTTCCACGCCGTCTCCGGTTGCTGGGGGACCGACGGGGGGATCACAAAATTGTTGTAGTGCAGGCTGGAACACGGCGGGTTAGTCGATGCGGACCAATTCGCATAGACATACGACTCACCGTCCCGGAAACCAGACACGTAGGGCCAACCGTAGTTCTTACCGGGCTGGATGAGGTTGATCTCATCGTCGGCCTTGGGGCCGTGTTCGGAGGAGTACAACCGCCCTTCCGGCCCAAAGACCAGACCCTGCAGGTTGCGGTGTCCGTAGGAGTAGATGTGGCTGCGCACTCCATTGATCACCGGATTGTCCGGCGGCACGCTGCCGTCAAGGTTCAAGCGCAGCGTCTTGCCGACATAGGTCGCCCAGTTGCGCGTACGAACATCGTCAGCAGTAGGTATGTCTTGCGCCCGTATCGGGTTGCAGAAACGCTGGAACTGGTTATTTCCCTGATCCCCGATCGAATAGTAGAGCTTCTGATCAGGACCGACCAGCAGGCGCCCGGAGTTGTGGTCGGTGCTCGCCGGTAGACCCGTGATCAAATCCGTTGGTTTGTTCAGGGTGCGCGCTGCCGGATCGAAGGTGAACCGGACTATCTTGGCCCTCCGATCGACCCCCGGATCGGGGACGGCGTTATACGTGTAGGCAAGGTAGACGTCATTGCTGCCATGCAGGAAATTCGCCGGAAACGCCATGCCGAGTAAGCCGTCCTGGCTTTCGGTGGAATACACGTCGGAGATCGTGGCCACGGTGCTCTTCGACCCGTCCGACGGGTTTACCCGGGTCACGCGCTTGCCCGTCTTTTCGGTGACCCAGAGAAAACCGTCGGCTCCCCAGGTCAACTCGTAAGGATCGGCCAAGCCGGTGGCCAGCACGCGGAAGCTGAACGGTTCACCCGCCGGCACCGATCCTGACGGCTGCGCCGGGGACGCGGTACATCCGGTTACCGACAACGCGGACAGGGCTGCGACGGCCAAGGATCGTTGCACGCGCACCGGCTCATCGTGCCTGATGCAGTAGCCAGTCCATTACTCAGGGTCGCCGGCTGGTAGCAGCCGAGTCGGCTCCTGAATCGGTAGGGGCTAATAGGGGTAGGGCGCGACCCGCTCGCGGCGACCTTCGCTGCCGCGGATGACCAAGGCCACCACGACCCCGGTCAGAAAGCCCAGCACGTGGGCCAGGTAAGCGACCGACCCTGCCTGGGAGACCGCGTAGCCGGAGGTGTAGACCCACTGCAACAAAAACCACAGGCCAAGCACGAACCAGGCTGGCAGTCGCAGCGGTATGAAGAGCAAAAACGGCACCAGGCTCCACACCCGCGCCCGTGGATACAGGATCAGGTACGCGCCCAGCACGCCCGCGATGGCGCCGGAAGCACCGATGAGCGCATCGGTCGATCCCGGGTTGGCAATCGCGAAGCCGTAGGTGGCCAGCATCCCGCACCCCAGGTAGAACAGCAGGTACCGCAGGCGCCCGAACCGGTCCTCGACGTTATTGCCGAAGATCCACAAGAACAACATGTTCCCGAGGATGTGCAGCCAGCCGCCGTGCAGGAACATCGAGGTCAGCGCCGAGACTAACGGGCTTTTGTGGTAGCTCGGCGGGGTCAGGATGCAGGCGGGTCCGCGCGGGCCGTCCCCGACCTCGCCGTCGGCCACCACGGGCAGCTGCTGGTTGTGGACCAACTCAGCGGGAATCGCCGCGTACTGGTCGAAGAAGGCCTCCTGCTGGCAGGTCTGCGCCAAGCTGTCCGCACCAGTCACCGTGATCGACGCAGCGGGGGTGAGCAGGAAGACCACGAAGTTGACCGCGATCAGCGTGTAGGTGACCCACGGGGTGCGCTGCACCGGGTTGACGTCACGGACCGGGATGACCACCTCACTAGCTTGCCCGTCACCGACCGCGAACGTGATGACTGCGGCCCGAGAGTTTCTGGATTGGATCCGAGGCGGCCTTCGCCTCGGCGATCACTCGGGCTGGGTGGCGACGACCCACCACCACCATCGTGACGACGGGAACAGAGAGCAGGCGGTGAGCTTGCGACACTGTTGATCACTTTAGTGAGGGGCAAGCTACTATTTCCCCACTGTTCTGGGAGACGCGGTGGGCTATAGCCTCGGGGTAGACCTCGGCACGACTTTCGTCGCGGCCGCGGTCAGTGCCGCCAACCGCGTCAAGATGATCATCTTGGGTGACTATGCGGTGGTCGTGCCGGCCGCCGTCTACCTCCGTGACGACGGCGTCCTGATCGCCGGAGACGCTGCTGGCGCGCGTGCTGTCAACAGTCCAGAACGCGTCGCCCGCGATATCAAACGCCGGCTGGGCAACCCGACACCAGTGATTCTCGGCGGCCAGCACTACGGCGTGACCGAATTGCTCGGCGTGCTGCTGCACCATGCCGTCGAGAAAGTAGTCGAGGTCCAGGGTGAACGACCCGAACGAGTTTTGTTGACACATCCGGCCAACTGGGGTCCGTTCCGGCGGGTGCTGTTTGAGGAAGTGCCCCAGCATGCGGGCCTGGACCACCCGTCGCTGGTGACCGAGTCGGAAGCAGCCGCAGCGAACTACGCCGCCTCCCGGAAACTGGCCGAAGGCCAGGTCGTGGCGGTCTATGACCTCGGCGGGGGCACCTTCGACGCCACCATCTTGCGCAAGCAAGGCGGCGGGGTGGAGATCCTGGGCACTCCCGAGGGCATCGAGCGCATGGGCGGGGTGGACTTCGATGATGCAATCCGGTCCTATGTGGATTACGCCGCGAACGGGGTGCTGAGCGAACTGGATTTGGCCGACCCGCAGACTTCGGTGGCGCTGGCCCGGCTACACCAAGACTGCGTGGCGGCCAAAGAGGCGCTGTCGGTGAGCGGCGAGACGGTGGTCCCGGTCTTTTTACCCGACCGCCATCTCGAGGTGCGCATCACCCGCGCCGAGTTCGAAGACCTGATTCGCGCGTCGATCGAGTCCACTATCAGCGCTCTATCCCGGACACTGGCATCAGCGCAGGTCGACCCGGTTCAGCTCAGCGCCGTGCTGCTGGTGGGCGGATCGTCGCGTATCCCACTGGTCGCGCGGATGGTGTCTGCGGCACTGGGATGCCGCACGGTCGTCGACGCTCACCCGACACACGCGGTAGCCCTCGGCGCCGCCACGCTGGCCGCGCAGGCTCCAATGCCGGCGACGGGCACCATCTTCAGCACCCGAGTTCAGCGCAGGGCGGTCGGCACGCGCGCACCGGCCGGCACCCTGCCCGAGATCGTCATGCCGCCTCCTCCACCAACTCCGCAGGCCGCTCCCAAGCCCAAGCCACCACCAGGCCGCCCCACGTCGTCCCCACCCACCGGCTCGGCATCACCTGCCGCCCACCGGCCACGCCGACCATGGCTGGTATTGGGCACCATCGCCGCTCTTGTCGCCGCGACCGCCGCCGCGGCTTTCGTCTTACTGAAGCCGGCGTCCCCGGTGCCGCAGCTCACGCTGTCCACCTGCCAGGTCAGGATCGGCGAAACATACGTAGCCACCGCCTCGGGATTCTCCCCTGGCGAGAACGTGCGGTTTTCCTGGACCGGACCGACCAATGGAGTGATGGGTGCATTCCCCGCCGACCAGACCGGCACCAGGGTGCACGGCGGAATCCTGGAAAAGGACCCACCCGGCACGTACGCCATCTTCGCCACCGGCATGACGTCCGGGCATACCAGCACTGCAGGGCTGGTAGTGACAGACACCGGCACCGCGCGGCTCGCGCTGTCGAGCTGCCAGGTCCCGACCGGCCAGACGTACTCAGTCAGCGCATCGGGTTTCGCACCCGGAGAAAACGTGCGGATTACCTGGACTGGTGCCAGGGACGGACTGATCGGCACCTTTCCCGCCGATGCGGCAGGAGCCTGCTCGCACCAAAGGATTCCCCAGAACGACCCTCCGGGGACTTATACCGTGACCGCAACCGGGCTGGCGTCGGGCCGCACCACCTCGGCTGGGCTACAAGTGCTCCCCACCAGCGGCAGGTAGGCCGCGCGAGCTCGGAGCTCTGAATCCGGGGCTCAACCAATTTGTCGGGCATGGGCCCGGAAAACTTCCGCCGTCGCATCCGATGACCGCAACCGCCGCCTTCGCGACCATGGTCGAGACCGTGCCAGATATGGGCTCGATGGTGACCTTCAATGGCGAACAAGGAGGTGGACCCATTGAAGATGCTGCCGTTCGCAGACCTGGATCTGCCACCCGGACGCGTCATCGAGTGGATGGTAAGACCTTCTTCAAAACACCATCCGACAATGACCGTGCTGGAGCACACCAAACGCCCGTCCTTTAGCCAGGAACTTTATTATCATCTGATCGATTGGCAATCTCGTTTGCATCCCGGCCGGCTTGCCGTCTGGATCGCAGCAACGTTCGAAATCCCCGGAAGGGTCGATCTGGACGGCCTGAGGGATGCGTTTCGCCAGCTTCTTGTGCGCCATGAAGTGCTGCGGACGGAGTTTCGGATGCAGCCTGACGCCGAGGATACCCACGGAATTTTTGGACTTCTTCAGTGCGATGTGCTGGATCCCGATGGCGTGGTCCTGGAAGAGAGCGAGGTCGGGATATTCAACCGGGTCGAGTCGCTGCGCGAGGCGTTGATCGAACGGATCGACAAGACGATCGACACCAACAACGGTCCGGTGATCTTGATGGGGGTCGTGTTCGGCGCGCAACGGTCGGTCGGGTACATCGTGTGTGATCACCTCGTGACCGATGGGTTCTCGTGCGCCATCAAGGCTCATGAACTTGCCGTGATCTACGAGGCCACGGTGACCGGCGCGCCGGTGGAATTACCAGAGGTCGGCAGCTACCTGGACTACGGACGGCAGGAATACGTCGAGACCGAAACTGTCCAGCCAAACGATCCGCGCATCGAACTGTGGCGCGGGTTCGTGGCCCGCAACGGCCATGTGTTCACCGAGTTTCCGATCGAATTGAACACGAAGAAGGGTGAATGGCACCCGGCAACGGTCGACGTCGTGCAACTGTTGAACGCTTCCCAGGCTGAGGAGTTCGAGCGGCTGTGTTGCGCGCGCAACGCCCGTGTGGTGTCCGGGCTGCTGGCGGTCAACAGCATCGCGCTGCACGAGATTGGGGGACGCGGCGTGCTGCGCACCGTGATGCCGGTCGCGCAGCGCCGAGCGCCGCAGTGGCGCAACGCCGTTGGCTGGTTCGTAAGTCTCGTCCCGCTAGAAGTGCCTATGGCCGGTATCGACAAGTTTGCCGATGTGCTGGCCAGCGCCCATGCATCGTTTCGCAGCGCACTGGCGGCGGCCGACTTACCGCTCGCCGCGCTGTTCCTGCACCTGGGCACGCAATACCTGCCAATCAACGGATTCTTCGATCTCAAGCCGCAGGCCCACTTTTCGTATATCGACTACCGGAAGCTCCCCGGCGCCCAGGACGAGAAAAAACGACAGACCACCGCCCTTCGCGTCACGAATACCTGCGATGCCCGCACCTGGTATTTCCGCACCCATGAGGGGATCTTCATGTTCAACAATTTCATCGACACCCCCCGCGCCCGCGAAGTAGTCGTTGCATACGAGGCCAGCGTCGAGCGTGTGCTGACTGAACTGCTGAGCTCCAACCCGGCGCGGTGCGCGCCGGAAGCGCCGGGTGCCACGTTCCGTGCGGCGTGAGGCGGTCCGCCAAACGGCCGATCCACCTGTCTAGTGATCAGGTACCGTAGCGCTGCTACAGAACGTTAATTCTGTACGGTAATCACTCTCCAGCGTCAAGCACTCGGGGTACTGACGCCCGTGCCCCGAGGGATGTGCGATGACCGTAACCGTTGTCAAGCTCGACGGTTCCCCGCAATCACTGCCCGACGCCGCGGTCGATGACCTGCGGCCCAGTTGCGCGGGCAGCTCGCGGTGTCAGCGGCCTCAGATGAGGCCCACACCGATCCGCGACCAGTATGGAATCCGATGCATGCCGACCGTCCGGCCATCACGGTTCGATGCGCCGGCACGGCCGACGTGGTGGACGCGATGAATTTCGCCCGCGACCACGGGCTGCTGGTGGCGGTGCGCGGCGGCGGCCATTCTGTGGCCGGCCTGTCAACCGTCCGCGACGGCATGCTCATCGATCTGTCCGCCATGCGCGGCGTGCGCGTCGATCCAGGGCGGCGGCTGGCCCGGGTGCAGGGTGGCGCGGTACTGGGTGACGTGGACCGGGAGACGCAGGTTTTCGGGCTTGCCACCCCATTGGGCCGAGTGTCCGATACCGGGGTCGCTGGCCCTGCCCCTCGGAGGCGGGTACGGGCACCTGGGTGGCAAGTACGGGCTGTCGTGCGACAACGTGGTCGAGGCCGAGGTGGTCTGCGCAGACGGACAGGTGCGCACGGCATCGGCTGATAGTCACCCGGATCTGTACTAGGCGATCCGCGGTGGCGGCGGGAATTTCGGCGTCGTGACGTCGTTCACGTTCCGCCTACACCCAGTCGGTCCGATCGTGGGCTTTGCCGGGGTGTTCTCCCCGCTGGATCTTTCTCAACTTCACTGGACTCGCCGACGAGTCGCTGCTGTCCCACGTGGACAAAGCCTTCGGGCGCAATTTGCGTCGGCTCGGCCAGATCAAAGCAACCTACGACCCCGGCAACCTGTTCCGGATCAACAACAACATCATTCCCGCGCCTTGACCGGCTAGCTCTAGCTCATCCGGTGCGCGGAGAGGGCTACGCCGTCATTCAGCGGGCTTGGCGAAACCCGCTGCGGCAGACCAGTCGAGCGCTACGCAAGCCTCGTCACCGACAATCCACGCGTCGTGACCGGGCGAGATGACGAACGCGTCGCCAGGTCCGAGATCGCCCTCAGTACCATCGTCCATCGTGACGTGCATCCGGCCGGAAATGATGTAACCGGTGTGGGACGCCTCGCAGGACTCAGTGCCAGCGATCGGCTTAATATCGTTGGACCACCGCCAGCCCGGCTGGAAGACAACTCTACCCACAATCGTTCCGGCCAACGTCACTACACCCAATTCACCGTTTGTGAACTTGCGCATTTCATCCGGCTTGTCGAGATTCCGGGACGCGAAAGCCATGGTTCCTCCTCACGGTAACACCAGCCACAGCGAGCCCGACCCCGGTATGCGCCGTCAGGCACCCAGGCTGCCCACAAGGCTGATGAGCAGACACAGACGTGTGAAGATTACGTTTGCTGGGGAGGAATACGACAGGGCCATCTGAGTGGCCAGCCACCCGAACGTGGTGCTCCTGCCCGAAGACGTCGCTCAGCACTCACAACTTGTGAGCAACGTTCGCAGAATTCTCCCGCACTGCTGAAATGGAGACCTATCGGGACCCGCGACCGCATCATGACGACTGGCAGCCGAGGATCAGCGGGAAGGATGATCGCCTCAAGGAAGGCTGCACGCCGAGCGGTAGCGGGTGATCGAGACATAAAAATGGGCCGTGTTCCCTGGTGAACAGAGAACACGGCCCATCGTCGCCCTTTCCTGCCTCAACGGCAGCGGACTATTCGGACGCGCCCCCGCTGAGCAGGCCGCCACCGATGAACAGGCCCGTAATCGCGAGTATGAGGTGCAGAATGTTGTTCCCATTAATCCCGGCCGAGATGGAGAGCAAACCCCAGTAGCCCAAAAATCCCAGCACGGCAAGGAGCAGCAACACGCCAGCGAGTGCGATGTTCAACCCCTGATTGCCGGCGGGTGTGAGCGTGAACGCCCCGAGCAGCCACATCAACCCTGCGAGGATGTACACGGTGTTATGGAAGCCGTTGGTCTGCAGAAGCCCGAGAATGTAATGATCCGTCATCTCGGTGTAGTTGGTGAACCCGGTCTGGATGAATCCGATAATGCCCAACACTATCGCGATGATGCCGACAAGCAGGGAGTACTTCTGGTCAGCCGACCGCGCTCCCGGATTTCGGTACCTGATCCCAAACTTCTCTTCTGGTGTAAGAGTCGCCACCTTTCTCCCCTTCCACTTGACGTTGCTGTATCCAGCGCCCACCGACGCCGGTGGAACACATCCGAGCTGAATGCCCAGCTGAGTAACCGCTCATGCCGACCCTGCCTCGCTCATCGGGACGGCGGGCATGTCACGCAGCGCGAGCAATCGCCCCAAACCACTGCGGTCGCGACCGTGTTGCAGGGCGTGCACGGCGCGGGCGCGGCCCTCCAGGGTCAGCCGGTAGTAGCGCCGTGGTGGCCGACCTGCGGTATGCGCCGGCCCGGGGTCTTCCCATCGGTCGCGAACCCAGCCCACAGCGCGGAGTCGTTGCAGGATCGGGTAGATCGTGCCCGGCTCCAGCCCACTGGCACGCACGATTTCCAACCCATACAACTCGGTGTCGGGTCGATGAAGCAGTGCTCCCAGCACCGCCAGAACACCGACCGTCATCCGCAAACCCGCCATAGCTACTAACTCTACATAGCTCGAATAAGGGTGTCGAGTTCACCAGCCCGCAGTCTGGATGCAGACTGCTGTTGTGAGGCGGGCTTTTTCAGCAGTCTGCATCCAGACTGCGCGGTGAGCGGAATCCAGGCTCAGACGGGCCACAGCGGGGGTCGGGGCAGGGGGCGGCTGCGCAGCACGACAGTAGTTCCGTCGGCGGTGTGATCGATGATGACCTCGTCGGCGCACGCCCGCATGAGCGTCATGCCATGGCCACGTTTGTCACCGAGCACGGTTGGTGGCGTCCAGCGACCGTAATCCCGGATCGTAAACTCGGCCCGCCGGACGCCGTCACGGTTAGTAATGACCTGCCCGTAGAGCTCGATGGTGTCCGACGGCGTAGCCAAGGCTGCGCTGATGGCGTTGCCGGCGCAGACGCCGTAGCCGTGTTCGACACTGTTGCTGACCGCTTCACTGATAGCCAGAACCAGATCCTGCCGGTGGGCCGGAGACCACCGGTGCGCGGTCAACCACAGCCGTACCCGGTCGCGGGCGATCGAAGGAGCCACCCAGTCAGCAGGGAGAACAGCTTCCATCGTCGCGGCAGGCAACGTTGCAGGGATATCAGCTGCCGCCGCGTCCGGTCGCCAGGGCCGGTTGTCTTGATTGGAAGGTGGGGCCACGCGTGTATGGTTCCATCCCTCAGCTAGCAATGCAGGTCGTCGCCAGCTAGCGCATCAGCAACGCTGTGGTACAGCGCGAGGATTTGATCCAGCCCGACGATCTCAATCGGCCTGATGGCTGGGCGAGTCTCGTCGACCACGAGGCGCAGCGGTGGCAAACCACGACGGTGCACCGCTTCTTCAGCGCTATCTCGCAAGATACGCAAGCCGGGCGAGCCCAGCAGCGTCACCTGGGTCAGATCAACCACCAGCAACCGGCCGCTGAGCCGGTCAAACGCTTCGGCGATCGCCATGCGTAGCCGTGGCGCTGTCAGTCCGTCGATGTCACCGTGAACCGTAATGATGGTCGCGTCGCCCTGATCGGACCACCGCACCGTCATCAGTTGCTCGCGATCGGGTCGCCCACCGACGTGCCCACCCCCGTGCGGCGTCTGCTCATCATGGGCAGGTTTCACAGCAGCGCACAGTACTGGCACCGAACCCCTCACTATCAGCCTGGTGACCTGCGCTGTCGGTCAAGGTCTCCTCCCTTCGACAATCTCGGGGAAGTCACCAGCCGCTGGAGGCGATCGGTTGACAACGGATCCATTACGCGTCAGCAGACGTGGCCATGTGACTGTTTGCTGCCATGCAGGCCGGGTAACGCTAAGAGATAAATGAGGAGGAGGTGGGCACGGTCGGCAGCGACGAGCGCACCGCGCTAGAGCGGACCCTGGTCCGGGTATGCACGACATTGCGGGCTGCGGGTTTGCCATACGCCCTCACCGGAGGCAGCGGAATCTATGCCCGTGGTGGCCCGCTGTCCGAGCACGATATCGACGTCTTGGTGCGCCCCAGCGATGCCGACGACGCGGTGCGTGCACTGGTGTCCGCGGGCATGCGCGCCACCGACGCGCCTGAGGACTGGCTACGGAAAGTCTATGACGATGCGGTACCGGTGGACCTCATCTACCGGCCCGCCGAGTATCCGGTCACCGACGACACGCTTGCCGCAGCGGAGGAGCTTTCGGTCGCGTCGGTACAGGCGCCGGTGGCTCCTGCGACCGACATCCTGGCCGACAAGCTGCTGTCACTGGGCCCTCAGTATTGCGACTTCGGCTGGGTCCTCCCGGCCGCTCGGGCGCTGCGTGAGCAAGTTGACTGGCAGGCGCTGCGCGCCCGTACCCATCACCATCCCTACGCCGAGGCCTTCCTGCTGCTCGCCGAGCGCCTCGGCATCTCTGGCCCGGACCACCCCGGAGGCACGACGGTGATGACTGCCCAGCCCTCGCAAAACGATGCGCCCCAATACCTGGTAGCCCGGCTCTGCCGGGCACTCACCGAAGACCCACGAACGGCCGAGCAGGGCGTGCGAGTGCGTGTCCACGGCCAGACCGTGCAACTGTCCGGACAGGTCGCTACCGCGCAGCGGCGTGATGCGCTCACCACGGTAGTCGCCGAGCAGGCACCCGGATTGACCATTCGCAACGATGTGCGAGTCGTCGCCACCGGTCGGCCCGACGAGTGGGAGGAGCTGAGGTGACCCTGCGCATCGCCGCCGTGGGCGACGTGCATCTGGGACGTGACGCCAGGGGGTGGCTGCGCCCGGCGCTCGAGAACATCCACGAGCATGCCGACGTACTACTCCTCGCGGGCGACCTCACCCAGCGCGGCACCCCCGATGAGGCACGGGTTGCTGCCGACGAGTTCAGCGACCTTGCCTTGCCCGTCTACGCGGTCCTGGGCAATCACGACTATCATTCCGACGCTCAGGATGAGATCGCCAGGCTGCTCGGCGACCGCGGAATCGGCGTTCTGGAGGGCCGCGGCGAGGTGTTCGACGTGGCCGGATGCCGGCTCGGCATCGCGGGCGCCAAAGGGTTCGGCGGCGGTTTCGCGGGCAAGTGCGGGTCCGCGTTCGGGGAGCGCGAAATGAAAGCGTTCATCGAGCACACCGAGCTGGCGGCCGCCCGACTTGCCGACGCACTGCGCGCCGTCGAACACGCAGATGTGCTGGTGGCCCTGACGCACTACTCGCCGGTGGCAGACACCCTGCGCGGTGAACCACCGGAGATCTATCCCTTCCTGGGTGCCTACCAGCTGGCAGAGGCGATCGACGGCGCGCGCAACGGGATGGGCGCCGATCTCGCAGTGCACGGCCATGCCCACTTCGGTTGTGAGCAGGGTTGTACGCCGGGTGGGGTCCGGGTACGCAACGTCGCGCAGCCGGTGATCCGGGCGGCGTACACCGTCTACCACCTACCCACAGGCGAGTAGCTGCCGGTCAGCCCTCCACATGGTGGTACGAACGCAGTAGCGCCCACAGCGCGTCACGATCGTTGACAAAGGTCCTCGCCGCGGCAGCAGGCGCGTTCGGCGTCCTGCCGCAGATCCTGGAGCTGGTCCGGGTCGAGCCCCGGATCCCCCGGTCCGTCGCCGCGGAGATATTCGAGCAAGTCGCCCCAGTCACACCAGGCCCACACGGCGAGCACATGTTCGACGGCGGAACGGCTGTAGCAGGGTGATGGATCACCGGGCGCAGATTGACCCGCGCCCGCCAGTGCTCCGGATTCCCCTTCGGTAGTAGGGCTTAACCGTGCGAGGAGTTCCCTGTGGCGGTCATGCCCGCGCCAGCCGCGCGTAAAGCCCCTGCACCCGCTGCGCGAGGACCGGCCAGCTGTGGTGGTTTACCGCGTAGCGGCGGGCGGCTGCCGCCAGCTGCACCGCCAGCTCTCTATCGTTGAGCAGCCGCGTCACCCCGGCTGCCAGCGCCCCGAGGTCACCGGCCGGGACGAGCAGGCCGGTAGCCTCATGCTCGACCAGGTGAGGAATACCTCCTACGCGGGTCGCCACCACTGGCAGCCCAGCCGCCATCGCCTCCACGAGCGCCGTTCCGAGCTCCTCGTACGCCGACGGCAGCACGAGCACGTCTGCGTGCGCAAGGAAGGCAGGTATCTGGTGATGGGGCACAAAACCAACCAGGTGAATCCGGTCCCGAGCCGGTGATCGGCTGACCCGGCCCTCCAACGCACCACGTTGGGGACCGTCACCGACGATGACCAGCTGGATCCGCGGCGATAGCTGTTCGGCAATTGCCGGCAGGTCCAGCGGCCGCTTCTGCGCCGCCAGCCGACCAACGAACAGCACCCGGGGCCGCGGCAGGTCCGGCAGCGGATCAACCGGTGACGGGCTGAACTCTGCCGGCAAGAACCCGGAAGGCACCACGTGAACCCTGCGTGGCGAGACACCGTCTGCGGCAAGACATGCCACTGCCTGTGGCGTGAGCACTATGACAGCGGCGGCACGGCGGAGCACGGCACGTTCGATGCGACCGCCAAGTGCCTTGAGCACGACGGTGCGGCGGGTGGTCACCACGCTGTGCCGGGCACTCGAGTGCACGGTGACGACGAGTGGCGCCTGCCACCAGCGCGCGGCGGCGAGTCCGAGTGGCAGCACCGCGAGGTCCTCGCCTTGGTGGGCATGCACGATGTCCACCGCGGACCGCGCAACGGTGGGGACGGCGGCAAGCGCCCATAGCTGGCGTAGCCGGCGCACCGGTGCGCCCGTCCGGACCACGACCGCATGGGTCCCTGCCCGGTCCTGGCTGCGCGGCCCGCCCAGCCGGGACGTGACGACGATCTGCCGTACTCCGGCGGAGTCGAGGCAGCGCGTCAGCTGCGCAGTGGAGTTCTGCATCCCGCCGATGGGGTCGAAGCGAGCCGCGCCCGGTAAGGCCAGGACATGGTCAAGCGGCTCGAAGACCGAGCACAGCCGCAGCACCCGCAGCACGCCGGGTCGGGTGATCCGCTGGGCACCGTGCCCACGTTGCGCGCCCGGATCACCGGCGGATTTGAGCCGACCTACGACCCATGCGATAACCCGGTGACACGCCTGCGTTGTCCGCTGGACCCGCAGGAGCTTCACCGACATCTCGGGCTCACCGCGCACCTGGGTGTTCCCACGCCCGGCTCACCGTCACCAACAGCGTCCACCTGCGTGCCCCAATAACCCCGACACGGAGACATACGGGGATTTTCCCGCGGCATCTACACCGATATGTCTTCCTGATGCCTTCCTGGGCTCACAGTCGGCCTCGGGCTGATCGCCGCAGCCGGTGTCGGCTCAGCGATCAACCCGCCCGCCACACCGCGGCTCAGCACGCTGCCGGCAGTCCACGCGCCGGCCGGTCCGGCGCGCAGCCCGGACTACTCACTGGCACCGGCGCGGTGGCTCCGTGTTGTTACTGATTGGGTTTCGCGGCGCTGATGTCAGCTAATGCTGAGGTCTCTTCCCGCTCAATGGCGAGGTCACCGATGCTGAGGATGCCAACCGGTCGGTTGCCCTCAACGACAGGTAGTCGACGGATTGCCTTACTCCGCATCAGCTGGGCCGCCTCCGTGATGTGACAGTGACCACGTCCCCGTCACTGCACGCTTCCCGTACCGGCGTCTTGAGGTCCTTGTTCTCGGCGACGATGCGGACGACGATGTCCCGATCGGTCACAATGCCTGCCAACCGTCCACCGTCCATGACCAGCACATCCCCGATGTCGTTGGCGCGCATCTGCTGGGCAGCCTCGGTGATCGGGGCATCGATCGGGATGGTGGCCGGAGAATGGGCCATGACGTCCGCGACAGTCGTTGCCATTGAAAAACTCCTTTGATTCCTTCCCGGTTGTACGCAGGGGTTGCACCACCCGTGCTGGGCAGCGGCATGTCAGAGTTGTTGTGACTGTTAGCTGCTGGCTTGCTCGCCGGCCTCAGGCTTGTGATCAGTCTGTTTCGCTGGACCAGCTTCTACCGGAATGCGCTGGCGGGCGCCTGTGGACGCCTTGGGCAGCCGCAACCGCAGCACACCATGTTCCAGGTTGGCGGCGCAGGATTCGCTTTTCACCTCACCGGGCAGGGTGATCCGGTAGTCGAAGCGACCGCTGCGGCGGGTCTGCTGCGTCTCGCTGTCACCCTGGTCGCCTGCTTGCTCGGCCGTACCGTACTCCCCGACGATGCGCAACTCCCTGCCCTGCAGGTCGATCGCGACGTCCTCGGGACGCACCCCGGGCAGGTCGGCCTCGACCACGTACTCGTCGTCGGTCTCCTGGATATCGACCGGCGGTGACCAGGAATTGACGCTGATCTGCGGCACATCGCGAAATGTGCTGGTCAGCATCTGGCTCATCTGATCAAACAAGCTGTCGAACCCGGGGAACACTCCAAATGGATCCCACCGGCCAGGGGTATGGTGCCTGCGCCGGATTGGCAGTGACATCGTGCATCTCCTTTCGTGGTGAACACCACGAAAGGATTTCCCCACCTGGCCCGATCTATTCGAGCTCACCCCGGTTTGCCGCCCTTGACCTCAAGCAAACTTGAGGTTTTAGCCTCGAATAATGATGCCGACATTCACCGACGTGGAGCTGGACTACCTGCGAGCACAGCGGCTCGGCCGGCTGGCGACAGTCGACGCGGCGGGCGCCCCGCAAAACAACCCGGTGGGCTTCAGGCTCGAGGTGGACTCGGGGCAGATCATCATCGGCGGCCACGCCATGGGCAAATCCCGGAAGTACCGCAACGTTGCACACAATCCCTATGTGAGCTTCGTTGTCGATGATCTGGCGTCGGTCGATCCGTGGCGGGTACGCGGTGTCGAAGTGCGTGGAGTCGCAGAAGCGCTCGCCGATGTCAATCCACCCATGCCTGGGCTAGGCCGCGAGATATTGCGCATCACTCCCCGGTGGATCGGAAGTTGGGGGCTCGTCGCAGGCCGCGCGGGCTTGGACAGCCGGGGACACCAGGCCACCATGGCTCCGTCGCTGGCAGAGGTTCGCAAGCTTGTCGAGACGTTCTTTTATGGGTACGACGAGCGCCACACGGACGCCGCCTGGTTGGCAGCAATCTTCACCGAGGACGTCACGGTGCATTTCCCTGCGGGTGGGCACACCGGACGCGACGGGCTCGACGAGACCCTACGGAGGATCGGGGCGCTCTGGGGTCCGACACTGCACCAGACGTCCGACTATCGAGGCGATCCGCTCGGCATCCGTACCCGGTTCACAGCGAAGCTGAACGCCAGTCACGTGCACCGTGGAGACGACCCCGGTGCGCATTTGCACATCGGAGCGATCATCTCCGGAATGGCGATCCGGGGTCCCTCGGGGACACGGTTGTCGCGACTCGACATCGATCTGGTTTGGACCCAAGGGGATCCCCCGACGCCACCGCGATAGCGCCGAGGTCGGAAGCGTCAGTGGCCGCCGGTCGATGTTGCGGCGAGGAAGTCGGCACGCGCGAGCACACCGATGTCGGCCTGGTCGGTGAACAGGCCGTCGAGCCCCGCCCGTAGGTAGGTGACCTGTTCGTCGATCGCCCGACCATAGTCGGATGGCATCGTCCCGCGCTGGTAGTCAGCCGGCAGGAAGGTGTTTTCGGCCCGGAAGGTGTAGGGATGCACGACCAGGCCGGCCGCGTGGGCGTCGGCGACGAGCGTGGTGGGTAGCCCCAGCGTGCCATCCGCAGCACGGGGGATGACCTGGAGCTTGTCGGGGCCGATGCCCTGCGCGTAGGCGGCAATACCCCGCAGCCCCGCAGGTGTGGTCAGATCCGCATAGGTGGGGCCCTGACCTGCGGCGACAGTGTCGTATGGCGCGCCGGTGGCCGAGAGTAGCTGCACGGCGGCAGTACGCAGCCCAAGGCTGCGCAGCTGTTTGAGGTTCGTCACCTCAAATGACTGGACGAACACTGGCGCGTCAGGGTTGTTGAGCCCGTTGCGCTGCAAAGTGTCGACAAGCAGGCGCTCGAGTGGCATTCCCAGCTTCTGGAAGTACGTCGGATGCTTCGTTTCGGGATAAACACCGAGTTCCCGGCCGAGTTCGGTCGACAGTCGCTTTCGAAGATCGAGCATCTCCTGAAATGTGGGGATCTGGTATCGCCCGTCAAAAAGGGTGTTGCGCTGGCGCACTTGCGGTAGTCGCTCCACCGCTCGCAGCGTCTTTAATTCCGCCAACGTAAAATCTTCGGTGAACCAACCGGTGACGGCGGCTCCGTCGAGCTGTTTGGTCGTCCTCCGCGCGGCGAATTCCAGATGCTGCGCCACGTCAGTGGTACCACTGATGTCGGGTTCATGCCGGCAGACCAGCACGCCGTCCTTGGTGATGACCAGGTCGGGCTCCAGGTAATCGGCCCCAAGTCGGGCTGCCAATTCGTAGGAACCGAACGTGTGCTCCGGTCGGTAACCGGCAGCGCCGCGGTGGCCGATCACGATCGGGTCGCGCCCGCGTGGACGGTTGCTGTCAGAAGGCGCGACCGCTGCATTGCCGCTAAAGAGGCCAGCCAGCGGCGCGGCGATGATCGCAGTGGTGAGTCCGGTCACGATATGACGTCGAGTAGGCATGTGGGTCTCCTTCGGGCGGTGCGACCACCTTTGCCACGGCATCGCCTGCGATCACAGCAGCGCGCTATGCACGGGAGGAAACACGGCCGGCAAACAGCGGACGATACGTTCGAGAACACCCGATGCACCGTTGCTCTCCATGGCCTGAGTTTCACCGCATCTAATACGTGCCCAGCCATCTCACAGGAAACAGATACCCCTACAGCACGGTTGCCGCCATTCGTCCTTCAACACCGCGCTGTCCCTGCTTTACCACCGGGAAATGCCCTCCTCGCTGCAGCGAGTTTGGCTCGCGATCGTCACATTAACTCATCGAGGGGCCCACGAGAGGGAAATCATGTTCAAAGCCCGACACCGATGGTCCACTGTGGTGGGTACTGCCGCGGTTGTCACGATCGTCACCGCGATGCCCGCCGCGGCGGCCCCCCCACGGCAACCGGCCCGAACACCCCGACGCCTCCATACGTGCTGCCCACCGCACCCGGCGTGACGATCACGTCTTTGCTGACCGTCGATGACCCCGGCAGCGCGAGCAACGGCTATGAGATGGTCGGCATCCCGGATGGTCTGGGCGCCCGCCGTACGGGCAACACGGTAACCGTCAACATGAACCACGAACTGCCCGCAGATCGGGGTATCGTGCGCCGCCACGGCCAGCAGGGCGCCTTCGTCTCCGAGTGGCAGATCGACCCGAACACCAACCAAGTGGTGGCCGGGCAAGATTTCCTCGACCCCGGCATGCGGTACTGGAATTACCTGACCAGCTCTTACAGCTCAACGCCGAACGCCGCCGGAATCCAGCCCGACGGCGATGTGTTCCCCGCCTACGACCCCCGTTTCGGCCGGTTCTGCACCGGCTCCCTGACCGGCCCCGGCCAGCTGTTTAACCCCGCTACTTTCAATGGATACCGTGGCCAGCTGTACTTCGCCAACGAGGAGACCGGTGACGAGGGCCGCAACTTTGCGGTGACCACCGACGGCCAGGCCACCGAACTACCCCGACTCGGGCTGTTCTCCTGGGAGAACACCCTGGCCGCCCGCAACCGCAGCGACACCACTCTGGTGATGGGCGACGAAGACGGTGGCGATGGCCAGCTGCGGGCCTATGTGGGCACCAAGCAGCGCACCGGCAGTCCGGTTGACCAGGCCGGGTTGACGAATGGGCGCAACACGGTCATCGACCTGCTCGACGAGACCATCTCGACCGACGCCCAGTTCCGGACCAGGTTCGGCAAGGGCACGCCGGCCCGATTCGACCTGTCTGAGGTTGGCTGGGACCAGTCGGGGGCCGACCAGAACGCTGAAGCCAAGGTAAAGGGGCTGAGCCTGAACCGGATCGAGGATGGTGCTTTCGATCCCCAGCGACCCAATGACTTTTACTTTGTGACCACTGCCGGTGGTAACGGCCCGGGCGGCGGGTTCTGGCGTCTCCGGTGGGACAACATCGACAACCCAGCTTCAGGCGGCACGTTGACCCTGCTGCTCGACGGCAGCGAGGGTTTGGTCAGCCCGGATAATGTGGACATCGACAACAAGGGCAACATCCTGATTCAGGAAGATCCCGGCAACAATCCGCACGTCTCCCGGATCTTTGCCTACCGAATCAGTGACGGTAAGCTGGCCACACTGGCCACATTCGATCCGGCACTGTTCACGCCGGGCGCTCAGAACTTCATCACCCAAGATGAGGAATCGAGCGGCATCGTGGACGTCAGCAGCACCTTCCGCAACGAATTCGTCTCGTTGTTGGGCCTATCCAACCTCGTCAACATCATCGACATCCTTGAGGCTCTCAAGCCCGACAGCACCTTCCTCTTCGACGCCCAGGTACACACTGCGCCGACTAACAACGTCGCCGGGTACGTCGAACGAGGACAGTTGATGCGGATGCACGTCGACAACTGGGGGGCGGTCTACGGAAGCTGATCCGGTCACCAGCGCGCCGCCAGGCAACAAGCTTGGCGGCGCGCTGGTGTCTGAGCCAAGCCACTCCCGCGGCACTGATCCAAGCGACCCACAGCTCTCCACCGCAGAGAGTTACATTAAGTCATGTAACTTGTGCACGTGACACAGTCGTCTTATGCTCGAACCGTGGTGGAACAGTCCGAAGGTATGACGGTCGACGAGCTGGCCCGTCTGGCGCAGACCACCACGCGCAACATCCGCAACTACCAGACCCTCGGGCTACTTCCGCCGCCGTCGCTGGTGGGGCGGGTTGGGTACTACCACGAGGGCCATCTGGGAAGGTTGCGGCTCATTGCCCGGCTCCAGGAGCAGGGCTTCACCTTGGCCGGGATCCGCGAGCTGATGCAGGCCTGGGAGCAGGGCCGCAGCCTGGGTGATCTGCTCGGTTTCGAGCAGGTCCTGACCAGCCCCTGGAGCGTGGAGGAGCCCGAGTTCCTGACCGCCGAGGAGCTGCTGGAGATGTTCCCGCAGGCAGCTCAGGACCCCTCGCTCGGGTTGCGGGCTACCGAACTGGGCCTTATCCAGCCCGAGGGGGACCGCTTCCGGGTGCCCAGCCCAACCATGCTGCGGGCTGGCGTCGAGCTGGTCGCCGCCGGCATCCCGCTGGCCGCCACCCAAGACGAGTTCGCGGCGTTGCGCGCTGACATGGAGCGCGTCGCGGCACGCTTCGTCGAGCTTTTCGAACGCTACGTGTGGCAACCCTTCGTCGACGCGGGGATGCCGTCCGAACAGCTCCCGCAGGTCACCGAGGCGCTTCGCCGGATGCGCCCGCTGGCCGCCACGTCGGTCCAGGCGATGCTCGCCCGGGCCATGGAACACCAGTCGGCAGCATCCACGGCTGCCCAGGTGAAGTTGATCTCCGAGGGTGGTCCGGCGCCGGAGCAGGAGGTACAGCAATGAAGCATGTGACTCCCGATCAGTGGGCCTACGTGATAGTGCCCTTTCTGGTCTATGGCGGCATCGTCGCGTACCTGGCTGTTTTGGGCTGGGACACTGGTATGCGGGAAAATCTTCACCGCAATCCCCTGGTGATCTTTTTCAAAATGATCTCCGCGGGGCTGGAGCGGGCGACCGGCTACCCGGGCTGGGCCATGGCCGGCGCGCTGAGCGGGCTGTGGTCGCTGGGCACCGCTGCGGTCGGTCTTTACTGGGACGTCGCCTGGCATATCGACCTCGGGCGGGACAAGCAGCTGTTCACCCCGCCGCATACCATGATCGTTATCGGGCTGGCCGGTATCATCTACACCGCGTGCATCGCCGTGGTGTTCGCCACCCTCGACAACGCGCCGGTCAAGCTGCGCATCCAAAACCTGCGTATCCCCTACTCAGCACTACCCATGGCGGCGCTGGGCATCGGCGCAATGGTCGGCTTCCCTCTGGACGCCTTGTGGCATGAGGCCTATGGCCTCGACGTCACCCTGTGGAGCCCCACCCATCTCATGATGGTGGGCGGGGGTGGCCTGGCCACCATCGCCACCTGGCTGATGCTCGTCGAGGGTCGCCCAGCCGGGCGTCCCACGCTCCTCGGCCGGGGCATTCTCGCGCTGTCGTTGGGCGCCATCCTGGTCGGCATATCTTGCTTCGAAGGCGAGTTTGACTTCGGCGTCCCCCAGTTCCAGGTGATCTTCTTGCCGGTACTGATCGGCGCCGCCGCCGGCTTTACCCTCGTCCTGGCCCGGGCCGCGCTCGGACCATGGGGAGCGATCAAGGCGCTCGTGGCGTACCTCATCGTGCGCGGGTCCGTCGCTCTCATCGTCTGGGGTGCGCTATTCCACACCTTCCCCCGCTTCCCGCTGTATCTGGCCAGCGCCGTGGTGGTGGAAGCCGTGGCTGCCTGGCTGGGCACCGACAACCGCTTGCGCTACGCCCTGGTCTCCGGGGTGGCTATCGCCACCGTGGGCGTAGCGGGCGAGCTGGCGTGGGTGAAGCTGTCCGGCTGGGGTGACCTGCCGGCCAATGACCCGCGGATCTTCCTCGTCGTCCCGGCTGCGGCAATCGCCGCCGCCGTGCTCGGTGCCGCACTGAGCAAGCCCATCAGGGCCCAGCGCCCGGTACCGGCGCTGGCCGCCGGCTTGGCCGGCCTGATCCTGGTCGGCACCGTGCTTGCGCTGCTGCCCCGCAACGTGGGCAACGTCAACGCAACGATCCGGCTCATCCCGGTGGGCCAGCAGGCCACTGTTGCGGTCGACCTCCAGCCCGCGGATGCCGCCCGTGACGCGACAGCGTTCGGCGTCGTCTCGTGGCAAGGCGGCGGCCGAGTCAGCGCGAAGCTCAACGAGGTAGCCCCGGGCCGCTACGTATCCGACCGCCCCGTGCCGATCACCGGCGACTGGAAGACCATGGTGGGCCTGCAGCGGCGCGACGAGGTCATGGCTGCCCCGGTGTACCTGCGCGCCGACCCCGAGATCGATGCGCCGGCGATCCCGGCCTTGCCGCAGCGGCAGACGGCATTCGTCCGCAACACCACGATCTTGCTCCGTGAGCAACACCCCGGGCCGGCCTGGCCAGGCGTGCTCGGCTACGGCGGGCTGGCCGGCGTGGCCGCAGTCTGGAGTGCCCTGTTCGCCTTCGCCGCCCACCGGCTGTCCGGTGCCGGCACCGAGCCGCGCGTGCCCCAGCCGGTCACGCCTGGGCAGGCACCGGACAGCGCACCATGGGAGACGCTGCCGCAGCAGCAGGACTCACTGGCCCCTCCCCGAGGCCGACCGAGTCCCTAACGGCTGGATCAACGCCCGCCACCTTCAACACGCCGCGCTTGAAGACCTTCACTTGGGAGATTGACGGCATGCGCTCGCAACCGGTGCCTGCACCTCACCAGGACCACGAATCAACGCACCCTGCGGATTACGTGGACGTGCTCATCGTCGGGGCCGGGCTGTCCGGGATCGGCGCCGCCTGCCACGTGCAGCAGCGCTGCCCGGGCAAGACGTTCGCGCTCCTGGAAGCCCGCGGTGCGATTGGAGGCACGTGGGATCTGTTTCGTTACCCGGGTATCCGCTCGGACTCCGACATGTTCACCCTCGGCTACTCGTTTCGCCCGTGGACAGATCCCCAAGCCATCGCTGACGGCGATGCCATCCGCGACTACATCCGGGAGACCGCGCGCGATTACGGAGTTGACCAGCACATCCGTTTCCATCACCGGGTAGTGCGCGCCGAATGGTCCAGCGAGCAGGCCCGCTGGACCGTCGAGGCGCGGCGGACCGACACCGCCGAGCCGGTGCTGCTGACGTGCGGCTTTCTGTTCGTCTGCTCGGGCTACTACCGCTACGACAAGGGCTACACCCCTCAGTTACCGGGTACGGAGCGCTTCACCGGCCAGATCATCCACCCTCAGCAATGGCCCACCGACCTGGACTACGCCGGCAAGAAGGTGGTCATCATCGGCAGCGGTGCCACCGCGGTGACCTTGGTCCCGGCGATGGCCGAGAAGGCTGCGCACGTGACGATGCTGCAACGCTCACCCAGCTATGTGGCGTCGCTGCCGTCCAGAGACGGGATCGCCGACGCTCTGCGCCGCTGGTTGCCACCCAAGGTGGCCTACTCCCTGGCCCGGTGGAAAAACGCCCTGCTCGCCACGCTCGTCTTCCAGGTCAGCCGACACGCTCCCCAGGTGATGAAGGCCTTGGTGCGTAAGAGCGCCACCGCACAGCTGCCCAAGGGCTACGACGTCGACACGCACTTCGCGCCGCGTTACAACCCGTGGGATCAACGCCTGTGCCTGGCGCCCGATGGTGATCTGTTCAAAGCGATCCGCGACGGCCGCGCGTCCGTGGTCACCGATCACATCGAGACGTTCACCGAGCAGGGAATCCAGCTGGCCTCCGGGACCGAGCTGGAAGCCGACCTTGTGGTCACCGCCACCGGACTGAACGTGCTACCGATCGGCGGCATGGCGTTGCGCGTCGACGGCGCCGAGATCAAGCTCAATGACACCGTGGCCTACAAGGGCATGATGCTTTCCGGTGTGCCGAATTTCGCTTTAACTCTCGGCTACACGAACGCTTCGTGGACGCTGAAGGCTGATCTGGTCAGCCAGTACGTCTGCCGGCTGCTCAATTACATGGATCACAGTGGCTTCCAGATCTGCACGCCGCTAGCGCCGGACACCCTGGAGCGCGAGCCGATCATCGATCTGCGGTCCGGCTACGTGCTGCGCAGCGTCCATGAACTGCCCAGGCAGGGATCGGCCACCCCGTGGCGGCTGCACCAGAACTATGCACGGGACGTGCTGCTCATGCGCCACGGCCGGCTGCAGGACGCCGGTATGCAGTTCAGCCGCGCGCGGACCACGGCACCCGGTCAGAGCCCCTCACCGCCTGACCTCATCGATATCACCACCCGGGAGAGCTTGGCATGCGGAGATACATCTTCGATGGCGGCACCGCCGTCGTCACCGGCGCCGCCAGCGGAATCGGCGAGGCGCTAGCACACGGGCTGGCCCGGCGTGGCAGCCATCTGGTCTTGCTCGACCGGGACGCCGAGCGGCTATCGGGCGTGGCTACAGCCATCCGGGGCGCCAACCCCGGGGTAGCAGTCCAGACCCACCTGGTGGATCTCGCTGACCGGGAGGCGACCACGCACGTTGCCCGTGCGGTGTTGCGAGAGAATCCGCGGATCCGGTTGCTGGTGAACAACGCCGGTGTGGCGCTGGGCGGACGGTTCGATCAAGTGACCCTGGAGGAGTTTGACTGGGTCATCGACATCAATTTCCGGGCGACGGTGCGGCTGACTCATATCCTGTTGCCCGCGTTGAAGGCCGAACGCGGCTCACACCTGGTCAATGTTTCCAGCCTTTTCGGGCTCGTCGCACCCCCTGGCCAAGCCGCCTACTCGGCCAGCAAGTTCGCTGTTCGCGGGTTCACCGAGGCGCTGCGCCAGGAATTGGCGGACAACCGGATCGGCGTCACGTCAGTCCATCCGGGCGGCGTCCGTACTCGCATCGCCGAGTCAGCGCGTGTTGGCAGCGGCGTGTCACGCCAGGAGTGGGAAGACGGTCGCGCACAATTCGCCACCCTGCTGACCATTGATCCCGCCCATGCGGCCGGCATCGTCCTTGATGGCATCGAGCAGCGCCGGGGGCGCGTGCTTATCGGGTGGTCGGCCAAGATCCCGGACCTGCTGGCGCGGCTGCTGCCGGTCGCCTACGGACGGATCCTCACGGTCGCGATGCGTGCCCGGACAGGAATGTCGGGCGATGCAGCAGAACGCCCGCAACTGGCGACGCGGATGGGACAGCGCGCATGAGCACGAGCACGGCAACGTGTTACCTCACCGTTCGCGGCCGGCAGGTCCGGTACCGAGTGGAGGGAACTGGCACACCGGTGATCCTGCTGCACGGTATCGGCCGCAGCCTTGAAGACTGGACCGAACAGCACGAACTACTGCGGGCCCGGTACCGGGTGTACAGCCTGGACCTAGCCGGCTCCGGCTGGTCCGAACCACTCGACGAGCTCTACACGCTGCAGGCCCTGGCCCGCTTCGTTGCGGGATTCCTTGACGCGGTGGAGGTCGCCGGACCGGTCCACGTCGTGGGTAACTCGCTGGGCGGCGCGGTGGCCATGCAGCTGGCCGTTGACGCTCCCCACCGGGTCGCCAGCCTGGCGCTGGTGAACAGCGCGGGCTTCGGGCGCGAGGTGACCATCGGTCTGCGTCTGCTCGCGATCCGCCCGCTGGGCCGGCTGCTGCTTCGACCCAGCCGCTTCAGTTCGCGGCAGATTGTGCGCAGCTTGTTTCACGATCCCACGTTCGTCACCCCGGCACGCATCGAGCACACCCTCACCCTGGCGCAACAACCACATGCCACGAGGGCTTATCTCGAGACCGCTCGCGCCCTGGGCACGATTCGCGGTGTCCGGCCACAGTGGCGCAAAGCGCTGCTGCGTTCCCTCGCCGAACTGGACATACCGACGCTCATCGTCTGGGGTGATCGTGACCTCATCCTGCCCGCCGTCCACCTCAATGCGGCCCGCACATACCTGCCGCGCGCGCAGACTCACCTGTTTCCCGACACGGGCCATATGCCGCAAGTCGAGCGTGCTGAAGCATTCAGTCAGCTCCTCGAGAAATTTTGGGAAACCGGCAGCAATACAGCGCTGGAACACTCCGAAAGCGATCGGCATTTGTCACGTTAGATGACCAATGATCGACCGCCCTGCATGTGTGGCTGATGGCCTCTGCCCAGACTTCTCCAATCCTGCGTGGCAGCGCGTATGGGTTACACCCGGGCGAGCGGCGTCATGAGTCGACGATCGCGCTCGAAGATCTCTTTAGCCTTGTCATACCCGTCCGTGTAGGTCTTCATCCGCTCCACGAAGTAGTTGAAGAAGCCGAGGGGACGGTCCATGGTGATCTCCTCGACCGGGGTGTAGTCACCCTCTTTGCGCTCCCGGTCGGAGTGGTGCAGCGCCGACCGCTCGGAGGTGTACGACGAGTTGAACCACATCTCGGTGTTGAAGTCCTGCACGTCGAAGTAGTTGGCGGGCGCAGCGCCCGCCCATGCAGTGGGCTGGGGCTTGACCACATAGATGCGCTCACAGTTGGTCAGCTCGGACAGGATCACCTGGCGGCGGTAGGCCCCGTCGATGGTCACCTCGCCTTGGTAGGTGTGCTCGAAGCCGTAGAGCACCAGCCACAGTGCGGTCTCGACCGCCTTGGCGTCAATCGGCCGGTACTGGGTCACGAGCTCACTGCCGAGTGCGTAGTGAGCACGCTGGTCGTTCGGCTTGACGCCCAGGAACTCCAGCCCGGCAGGGTTGCTGAACAGCAGCTCACGGCCCTGCGCGATGGCATAGGCGTTGAAGAGGACCGGGATGTCGGTGGCGACAAAGGCGTCGGCCATGGCGGCGAAGTCGGCCGTGGTGCGAGTCGGCTCGTATACCTGAGCAGGCAGGAGCCGGTCCAGGTATTCCTTCACGGAGAACGGGTTCCACGGTGTCATCCACCTCGCCCAGTACTGGCGGGTAGCGGGGGCGAAGATCTTGGGGTAGCCGAAGGCCGCTACCGACAAGGCGTTGACTCCCCGCACCGCGTCAGCCTGTCGCTGTACCTCTGCCGGGATCCCCTCAGGGTCGGTGAGGAACTGGTAGGTCCAGAAGATGGCCCCGCTCGTGCACGAGATGACGTCAGGTTTGACACCCACGTCGTAGGCCGCCTTGAGGACACCCGCGTCGTGAGCGTTGAATCCGCCGATCCCGCCGAGGGCGAGGCCTACCACATGCTGTGCCATGTTGGTCTCCTTTCCGTTACTTGAGGAGAAATTCGCAGATCTCTGATTTCTGCACACTCACGCAGGCTGCGCCCACAAGAACACGGGATTGCCGATGATGTGCGCCCGCGCCTCGCGTGGCTCCACCGGTAGCAGGGTCCCCAGCGACCCTCTCCCACAGCCTACCGACTGAGAAAAGTGATATTGCATTGATCATCAGTTCGAACTTGGCGGCGGGGAATGCGGTGACCGCCACCAGCCCAGGCGTCCCCGGCGGCGGAAGATCTGGCGGAAGCAGTACTGGGCGGGTGATGCTCGCTTATAGTCCCGTCCCGGCCGCTGCGGTGTCACCCGGTCAAGAAGACAGCGCCCGGCGCCGGCTCCGCGCCGGTGGGGCCTTTGCGTCTGTATCTAAATGGGTCATCGCGGCCTCCTCACTGTCGTAAACCAGGACCGAGGCCACAGCAGTCAAAGTCATGGTTGCTGGACCGCCATGTCGGTCGCAGCACCGAATCGGAGGGGCACTTCCGAGGGCGACAACGAACAAGTACTGACACGAAGGGAGGCGCATGTGATGCTGAGAGAGAAATGGCGCAGAAAATTAGACTGGATCTACCAGGGCAGGCGGCGGGCGCGGCTAGCGCAGATCTATCGGGGTGATCCATCCGATCCGGCCGTGCTGGTCCGGGAGATCTTGCCGGGAAAACAATCGCAATTGTCCGAACGCGACCGGCTCGTGACCAGCGACGCCGACGCGACCGCGGTCTAACACCGATCACAAAAGGGCCAGCGGACCCCCCTGTGACGGACCACCGCAAAACAAGCCTTTAACAGCGCGGAGCAGTTAGCGGCAGCATGTGTCAGCGAGCAGATCCCTTTCGTATCGGGGACAGCTGATGGTTGCGTCGGTGTTCCGCAGCCGGGTAAGCACTCCATGGGTGTACGCCCTGGGGTCCACTGGCAGCGATGCTCTTCGGCTATGACAACGATATTGTTGGTGGCTATAAAGCGAGAAGGCCCCCGTGCCAACGGAGGGCCTTCTCATCCCGAATCTCGTCGCACCAACAGACGGCGCATCGGGAGGCTTGCGAGGCCGCCTCGGCCAGCTGAACGATTAACGACAGTCCTCGCTATCTGGCCAGCACGGCCCGCAAGGCGTTGTCCGCTCCAGCAAGGTCTTTGTTGATTTGTCCCACAATCGATCCGATGGGTGCGGTCTTGCCGGGAACCGAGTGCAGGCCGGCGGTGACCGCATGGAGCTTGGCGTCGACGCGCCGGAGAATGAGCGCAACACTGATCAGGTAGACGGCGAGCACCAGCACGGTCAGCGCTGCGCCGATGACCGTAATGACAGCGGCCAGTGGCATAGTATTTCGCTCCTTACAGGATGCGGCCAACTGCATTCACATAGCGGGTGAGACCTGCCGTCACCCGATTTACTGCGTCCCGTGTACCTGCCAGCTCCTTTACATCATCAAGCGCGACAACGATACCCGCGGCTTGGTTGTGAATGGTGTCTACCTGCTTACCGATGTCGGTAACAGCCCTCAAAAGGCGCTGCAGGAGCACCACCACAACCGGTATGACCACAAGAAAGAAGATCGCGTTGCCAACCCACCACAGTGCCATCGTCGCCTCCCTAGTTCCGCCGTATCAGGGGGTCCTGATCCTGACCTATTGCGGGGCGCCAGTCATTAGCCGGTGCTGAGGCCTGCCTCTGCGCCGGCACCTGGACCTGCGCCTGCTGCGAAGGCAGCGACTCAGCCTTCTCCGCGATGGCGGACAGTGCTTGGGCGATCGCGTTCAGCTTCCGGTTCAGGATCGCGGCACCGGCGCCAACCAGACACACGTCCCCTTGGATCGCCCCGATGACGCCCTCGCTGACCTGTCCCAGGGTGTCGGCGATGGAGCGCAGCCGGCGGGTAATCGCAATGAGGAACAGCGCCAGCACGGCCACCAGGGCCACGATTTCGATGACGGTGAGGATCACAAGCCACGTGATCATTTCGCGCTCACCCCCAAGAGCTCAGCGTGACGGCGGGCCTCTTCCGCGACCTCGTCCAGGCTGTCTGCAACAGCGAGCGCCACTTTGATGTTGGCTGTGTCGCTGCGGACACCCTGCGCCGCGTCCTTCAGTTGCTGCACGTTCGTGTCGATGGAGCGGACGAGCGAAAGCAGCAGGCTAAGAAGCGCGATCACGGCAACTATGACGACAGCCCCGATAGCCAGCGTAATCTCCCAGAACGTGATGTCCTGGGGGGCGAGTGCTAAGACCATCGTTATCCTCCCAACGCGTGTCGAGCGGTCCGCGCGCCCCGGAGGATGCGCTGAAGTGTGTCGTTCGTGCGGCGCAGTTCCACGAGCGGCTGCGTGTTCGGCCGGGTCGCCTCGAGCTCGCGAATTGCTGTGCGGACCTGCGCGTTGATCCGGGACGCGAGCACCAGAAGCACGCTGACCACGACCACCACAACGACCACAACCACCAAGCCGATGATCAGGCCCGTCCACCAGCCGACGAGGTGCGGATCCCCAAACTCATTCAATCTTGCCTCCAACCCTGCAAGGAATGTTCTGACACTCGATCAGGTTCGGGACGCACGTGTTTCGCTATTTGGCTCGTAACTAGCTTGGTTTGCTCGGGCCGGCGAAGCCGGCAGAATCAAGATTTACACGGAGTTTACACACATTCGCGGGCTAAGGTAAGGCACAGTTTCTCCAGAATTCAGCGCCGCACGACGTTCGAAATTTGAACCTCTCGTGGCATGGAACGCGTGTTACAAGGTGAGAATTGGTCACATCGGCATCACCAGCCCCACGGGCACCGACCTGGGCCCAGATACCCGAACGCATTGCTTGGGATATTGATGTTGATCGTGGTGTGGTGATTGTGTAGGTGACGGCGCGGGCGTCGCAGGATGCGGAGAGGGTCGGCGTCGAGTTGCTGCGCAGGTCGACCGATCGGGCGATCTTCAGGGTGGTGGGTCACTCGAGGCACTTGGCGAGGTTGTCGATGGGTCCCGGCCCACCACGAGGAGCGGGATCGATCGCTGAGACGCTGAAACCATCGGTGCCACGAGAAATGATGCCACCAAAATAGCTGAGCAAAACAAAAGACCACTCGCAGAAGTGTCGGCCTGCTTCGCAAGAGAACAGCTGTGAGTGCGTGGCGATTGCCCACCGCTCTGCCGAGAACTAGTTGTATTGGCTGGTTCAGCAGGCGTCAGGGTCTTGAGGTGAGGAGATATCTGGACGCCCTGATGGATCTTGCTGCGCTTGCTTTGATCTGCTGTGCTCGAGGCTCGCTACCGCTGTGAGGTATTGGCCCAGCGATGCGCGCGCAACCCGGTTGGGCACTAACTGGGGTTAGACGTCGGTGCGCACCAGCCGGTAGGCGCCGCCTGCCAGGGCCAGGATGGTCCAGCCGAGCAAGACCGCAAGTCCGGCGGGAGGCGTCAAAGTGTTGGCGGTGTGGTGCAGCGCGAACATTGATTCTCCCGCGTTGCTCGGCAGGTACGGGCCGATATCGTTCCGCCAGGCACTGGGCAGCAGCAAGATCAGAGCTGGGGCCAGCATCAGCGCGCCGACCAGGACCGCGATACCACCTGCCACCGAACGCAGGAGGACACCCAGGGCGGTGCCGATCACGCCGACCAGGCCGAGGTAGAGGCCGGCGCCCAGCAGGCAGCGCAGCACACCTGCGTTCCACAGCGTGAGCGCTGCGGGGGTGCCCGAGACGATCCCGCTGACGCAGAGGAAGGTGATGGCCACGCCGGCGGTGCTCACCACCAGCGTGACCACTCCGAACACTGCCGCCTTCGACCAGAGCACCGGCAGGCGGCGCGGGACCGCGACCAGAGTGGAGCGGATCATGCCGGTGGAGTACTCGCCGGCAGTCACCAGCACGCCCAGCACACCCAGTGCCAGCTGAGCGAAGCTCGTACCGACCAGAGACAGGTTCACCGCCGTGGCCGCGGCGAAGTCAGGGTCGGTGTGCTGGCCGGAGCTGATCGTGGACTTGTATATCGCCGCGGCGATGAGCCCGAATGCCGCCAGGAACAGTAGCGCCAAACCGAGAGTGATCCAGGTGGAGCGCAAAGACCACAGCTTGGCCCACTCGGACTGCAGCACCCGGACCCCGGTCACCCGGTAGCCCGGTCGGGCGGCCTTGACAGGGTCCGCCGCAGCGGCGCTTGCCGAGACGGGGATCGGAATGATGGTGGTCATGCCCTCCTCCCGGCGGTCGCGAGATCAGAGCCGGCGCCGTGGTATTCCACAGAGTCTCGAGTCAGGTCCATGAACGCCTGTTCTAGGGAGACGGTCGTGGCGGTGAGCTCGAATAGCGGGATGCCGTGTTCGGCGGCCGCGAGTCCGATCGAGCGCGGGGACATGCCGGTCACCTGTAGCTCCTCGGAGCCGGCCTGTCCGGAGATCTCCACGCCGGGTGCAGCCAGGACCTCGCGCAGGCGGCCCGGGTCGGCGGTGGCTACCTTCACACTGTCGCCGCCGGCCTGGCGGATCAGGTCCTGCACGGTGGTGTCAGCCAGCAGACGGCCACGTCCGACAATGATGAGGTGGTCGGCGACCAGCGCCATCTCACTCATCAGGTGCGAGGACACAAAGACGGTGCGGCCCTGGGCAGCAAGGCTCCTGAGCAGGTTACGGATCCAGAGCACACCTTCGGGATCCAGCCCGTTGACCGGCTCGTCGAGCATCACGATTGCGGGGTCCGCCAGCAGCGCCGCCGCAATCCCCAGACGCTGGGCCATCCCCAGAGAGAATGCCCCGGCGCGCTTGTTCGCCACGGCCTCCAGGCCCGTCAGCTCGATCACCCTCCTCACCCGGCGGCGGGAGATACCGTGGGTGTACGCCAGCGCCATCAAGTGATCGAAGGCCGAGCGGCCCGGGTGTATTGACTTCGCCTCCAGCAGCGCCCCGACTTCCTGCAACGGGGCCGGGTGCTGGGCGTAGCGGCAGCCGTTGACGCTGACTGAGCCGCTGGTCGGAGCATCCAAGCCGACGATCATCCGCATCGTGGTGGACTTGCCCGCACCGTTGGGCCCCAGAAACCCGGTGACGGCGCCAGGCTGGACGACAAAGTCCAATCGGTCGACCGCCACCTTGTCCCCGTACCGCTTAGTCAGCTGATGTGCCTCGATCATCACTTACCTCGCCCGGGCGGCGGATCGCCCCAGCCGCCTTCGCCCGCAACGCTAAATCCGGCTCCCAGCGCTCGGCGGTACCGCGAAATGAACCGCTCAAGGCAACCGCCCAAAGATGTGTGGTACACGAGGCGTCCGAGCCGCCCCCCGCCAGGAACGCGTCCAAACCCCTCCACCCACACCTGGGTGCCGGCAGTCGAACGAGACGAGGACGCATCAACTCAGCTTGCCCAAGCTGGCGATCAGTCAAGGCAACCGCGCGAAAAGAACACCAGTAACGATGGCCAGCTAACTTTGGGGCAGCCGAACCGCTATTGACAGGTCGCAAAGATGACCATCGTGAAAAACTTTTCACGCCCGAATCCGTACTTATCATTTGGCCTTCCCTTTGCCCACGGTAGGCCCAGCCAAGGAGGAGCCCCGGCCGTGCAGCGATCTACAGTGAAACGCTCCCGGTCCTCAATCTCAGGCCGCGACCCGGTTCCCGACGTGCCCATCGGTCCCTGCACTATAGGGTCACAGTACACGTCTCCGGGCATTCACGTCCGTGAAAATTGCCACGTTGGACAGAGCCCGTATAACACGGCAACTCGCCACATTTCCGCAGTTTACTGCCTGCAACAAAGAGACGACGGCTAACAGCGTGTAGCCCAAAAGTGTTCATGCAATGAACGAGAGACGCACAATGCCACTAGCAATGCGCGAATACAGTGGTCCTGGCTATACTTCGGTGCCCCTCGGCCGATTACCACGTTGTGATGATGTTCGCTCCCACCAGCCACCGTAAGGTGCATGACTGGGATGCCTCGGACGCCATGATGCTCGCGCGGTCCTCGTTCTCTTCGTGGCCCGCGCCCACCCTGGACAGGTCGAGGCGGCATCTTCGCGCCATGGCCACGTCGACAACTACCAGCCTCTGTGGCGCCACGTTGGCCGTCATCAAAAACGACCGGCCCGAGCCCTCACTAGAAGCACAATTCGAGTATGGCTTGGCCAGCGCATCAATTCCATCCGAAACTAAAGACAGCAACCTGTCCCTGCGGTCGCGGAGCGCGGGCCTGCTTCCACCAGGAGAGCAAGCATGGGCGTGTGCCGTGCCTAAACTCGCCACAAGCGTGGTGGCCTGTGGTTTGACGACCCTACGGGATCATGAAAAGGTTCCCGTCGTGTTGTTCCGTCTGCTGTATCTGACCACGATCAGGCTGTTTGGCTGGCTTGGGCCACTCACCCGCAGCGTTGCGGCCCGATCAGAAAACGCCTAGCCGTAGCCTCGAGCGAGTTTTGGCGCCGCCACAGGGTGGAGTATCAGTGCGGGATTGCCTCGGGTCGCCGTCGGAAATGTCGATCTTTTTGTTCTGGAACATGGAGAATCATGAGTGCTGGCCGATTGCCCCTGTTTTGTGACACTGCCCTAGCCGAGCGCATTGAAAAGGCTGAGGCGCAGCTCGTCGCCAGAGGCAGCGAAGCCGCCCACCATCGCGCGGGGGATGGCGGGGGCTTCGTGATGCCCGTTGCTGGTGGTGTGGCCAGCTTCGCGGAACAGGGCTCGCCGCTGAACAAGGTTGCGGGGTGGGGCTTTGGTGGAGTGCCAGCCGCAGCCGTACTGGCGGAGATCGAAGGGGCCTTTGCCGCTCGCGGCGCACCCGTGCAGGTTGAGCTTGGCCATCTGGCCGATCCCGCGATCGGTGCCCTGCTATGCGAGCGGGGCTATCGGCTGACATCGTTTGAAAACGTGCTCGGCCTTGCTCTGACAGGCCAGCCCGAGCCAGTCACGCCACCCGGGGTCGAGGTGCGGCCCAGCGGCGAGGACGAGTTCGAGTCTTGGCTGGAGGTTGTGGCGCAGGGCTTTGCCTGTCCCGACACCCAAGGGGTGCCCGCGCATGAGGAGTTTTCGCGCGAGGTTATTGCGAGGGTGATGCGCGATCTCAGCGCGGCGGCTGGGGTCATGCGCTACGTCGCGCTGCGCGAAGGAGTCCTCGTTGGCGGGGCCAGCGTCCGGATGGCGCAGGGCGTCGCGCAACTCACCGGCGCAGCGACCGCACCCGCGCACCGCCGCCGGGGTGTGCAGACCGCGCTGCTGTCAGCCCGGCTCGTCGATGCCGCCGCGGCCGGCTGTGACATCGCTGTGATCACCACCCAGCCCGGGTCCAAGTCCCAGCAAAACGCACAGCGGCGCGGCTTCGACCTGCTTTACACCCGCGCCATCCTGGTGAAATCCCTAGATTAGATCTTGATGGCCCTTGACGGGCCGCTGGCGGTGGATGAGATTGGGTCCAATCTCACGTTAGAGCGCCCTCAGCGACTGTAGGCCATTGCACAATCATGCGGACTGAGTCCCCAGGCGTAGCGTCCTCATTTGCCGCTGACCGGCTGACATGCCGCTGTCTGTGTGAAGGTGCCGGGAAAGCGTCAGCCGAAA
>Ga0213881_10000247_pt1 | contig 41491 bp, 35 predicted proteins | sample BarmaccoBMER_R08_FD_160104 | JGI IMG/M metagenome (GOLD analysis project Ga0213881, IMG submission 160104) | Barbacenia macrantha exposed rock microbial communities from rupestrian grasslands, the National Park of Serra do Cipo, Brazil - ER_R08 ...
GCGAACGCTGCCGCTGCCGAGCCGCCCGCGCAGCGCAGCGCCTGGGCCGACCCGACGTACCAGCTGCGTCCTTTCCTGCATCCCGGTCCCGATGCCTGGCGTAACTCGGCGCTACCGCACTCCGGCGCGGGTTCGGGACACTGAGAGCACCCAAGGTCCGGCGGCAGGTGACAGGTAAGCACCAGAGCCATCCACCGTGCAGCCCCGCAACGCATGCACGTAACTACCGGTCGCGCCGTCTGAATACCAATGAAAGATGGATATTAGGAGATTGAGCCTCCTGTGCTAAATCAGGAATTTCCACCACCACGACGCCGGCATCAGCGAGCAACTCATAACTTTGACAATCTGCGACAAACAGACTGGGCTCTCGCCAAGCCATGACAACCCGAGGGATTCCTGCCGCGAGGATAAGTTGGGTGCAGGTACGCGGTCGTGATTTTCGCTGCGAGCACGGTTCTAACGTGCTATAGATCGTGGCTGTCTTCAAGCGTGGGTCGCCACGTGCCAATTTCGCCAGCGCCGACTCTTCAGCGTGAACATGACTGTCAGTTTCCCGGGAGTATCCTCGGCTGATCTCCTCCCCGTTCCGGTCAACGATTACAGCCCCGACCGAGAATGCGCCAGGGCTCGGCGGGCACTGGTAAGCTAGTCTTATGGCCACCCTCATCCACCCATAATCCACAGGAGTCGGCCGAGTCATTTAATCCCCTTTTCTTTCGACTGCACAACCCGCAAATTCCAACGGTGAAAACGTTACGTTCATGGCGTCGCGCAAACCATCCTCACTTGAAGCTGATGGGAACTTGGTGTCATGGGACACACTAGTATCCTCTCGGTAGCGGACGGTCGCGCATGACATAGGACACATGCCAGCGAACCGGACCAAGTAACTTCTGTGATGGGACTACAGATTTGACTGCCAGTTCGTCAACCATGTCTTCCAGTCGGCCCAACGTAGCTATTCAGGTGCGTTCATCGCTAGCCTCACTCGGTCATCAGCCGCGGTGGCAGACGCCAAGAGCCGCGACGCGATGCTGAGATGTTCACCTCGTCAGGATGAGAGGGACCGGTGTGCCGTCCACCCAGCCCGGCGGGAGGGCTGCGAGCGCGTCGCCGAGCGCCGCTCCCCGTAGGAAAGCGGCCCGGTGGCCGCCGACTACCCGGGCGGCACCGCCTTCCCAAGCCACGGGGACCACGCGAGTGAGCCCGGGTGCGGGACGTGCGTCTCCGGTCACCGGGGCCAGCGGCAGTTCCGGCAGGCGCTGGCCCGACAGCCCCGCCAGCAGCGGGGCGAGCAGGGTGTACGCCGCAACGAGTGCCGCGAAGGGGTTACCCGGTAGGCCCACGAGCCAGCGTCCGGCTCCGATTCCGGCCAGTAGCTGCGGGTGCCCGGGGCGGCAGGCCACAGTGTCAATGATCCATTGCGCGCTGCGGGCGCGGAGCAGCTGCCGCAGTTGGTCGGTGACGCCGACCGATGTCGAACCGGTCACCACGACCACTTCGGCGTCCCCGTCGTCGTCCGGCGGCTGCATTGCTGTGGCCAGCAAGCCCGTTGGACGGTCCGGCAGGTGCCGGACCGCGCACGCTTCCCCTCCCAGTTCGGCCACCAGTATGGGCAACAGCGGGCCGAGAGCATCCCGTACCCGCCCTGCCCCGCTCGCACCGCTGTGTGTCAGTTCCTCCCCAGTGACGAGGATCCGCACCCGCGGCCGCGGCCGGACCGACAGGGTGTCGTACCCGCAAGTCGCGGCGAGCCCTATCAGTGCGGGCCCGATACGGGTACCGGTCGGCGCCAGCGGCGATCCCGCCGGCGCATCCTCACCCGCGCGGCGGATGTGGGTCCCCGTCGAGGACACAGTGCCGGACACGGTTGCGCCGTCGCGGACCGCCAGTTCCACGGGAAGGACCGCGCTCGCGCCCACCGGCAGCTGCGCTCCGGTGGAGATCTCCACGGCTTCCCTCGGCGCGAGCGTCCCCTTCCAGACCGTCCCCGCCCGGACTTGCCCCCGCAGCTGCCAGGGCCCGGGACCGGCCACCGCGTACCCGTCCATGGCCGCGGTGTCGAAGGCCGGAAGCGCCACGCAGCTGCGGATCTCCGCCGCCAGGGTCAGCCCGGCGGCGCGGCTCAGCGGGACACGGCGGGCGGCGAGCGGCTGCGGCGCGGCGTGCGCGAGCACTCGCGCCCGTTCCCACGCCACCGGCGCCGGGCGGTGCGGGTCAGCAGGACCGGCGCCGTGCAACGGCGCCGTCCTGTTCATGGCAGGCGTGCGAACGGTCATGCTGCCACACTGCCACCGCTTTATTACCTCCCTCTACGCGTCAGGTTGCCATCGCGCACCGGCCCGCTCACGTCCCGGTTCCTCGGACGTGAGACCGCACGCCTCGGCACCGTCGTCACGCGTCCAGGTAGCCTAAATTCCCCCTATCCTCATCCAGGTAACCTACACTCTGTGGAGGACCCGCAGGAACCGTGGAAGGAGCCGCAGAGGTAACTACAGCGGGAGCCGAAGAATGATCTGTGGAGGGAGATGCAGAGGGAGCCGTATAGGCCGGAGAGGGAGCTGAGTAAGGAGTTTCAGAAGGATCCACATAAGGCGCGGACTTAGCGACTCCGATACGTTCAGCAGCTTCACACAGTAGCGGCAGAGCACCTACCACTGTTGTGCTGGTTTCGTTGATGCGTTTGATACCGGGCCCAACCACCTCAGCCTGGTAGGCAACATTCTTCACGTTCTGCGCGCAATCATCGAGATTGTTGGCGGTGCGGTTGAGCAGCACACCGATCACGAAGAGAAAGATCGCCAGAACGGCAATCAACAACGCAATGACGACGACCGTTAAGACGATAAGAGTCATCTCTCATCCTTTCTATCAGGATCCCGGAAACCCGGCCACAGTCGGCGCGACCCGGTGAGCCACCCCGCCGTTGATCACCATCACGCCGGCTCGCCGTGCTGGTCGTAGCGGCCAGTCGGCCCAAGACGAGGGGCAGGCCACCATGAGCCGAACCCAGGTACCGAACAGCATCTGCAGCCACCTTCCGGCGACGGTGATCACTCAAGCTTATAGTGATGGCGCAGAAGCGGATAGTCAAGCCCTCACCACCCGTAAATGCGAATCTATCAGCATGAAAATTTCGCAACTGCGGAAAGAGGCATCCGCCGAACTACCACCTGTTGCTGTCGGGAGCGATTCGAAGCAACTACGGAGGAGGCTCGGTGGTTCCGCAACGTATGCGGTTCGTCGCGCACTTCGACCGCGGGCACTGAGCGAGCATGCATGTCCTCGATATAGCGGATAGCCGATGATCACGGCACAGGTGACGGTGCTTCTCGAACGCTACCAGCCCGGACGGCCGCTGAGCTCAATCGAGGCTTCCGGCAACGAACCTGACCTACGCGAGGCGATCATGGTGCGGCCGTGGATGCCCATCCCATCCCGCCCCAGCCTGAGAAGGCGTCTCACAGTAAATCCACCCGGGTGGCATGAGCCCACTGGTCATCACGCCATGTCACCACTGAGAACACCCACGCGTACCGGCTGAATATTGACGCCCGTTCCCGCACGGTGCCCAGAATGTTGCGCAGTCGGCCACGAGGTATCCGCTGATTACGCAGATACATGAAACGCGATTTATCCACAATGCAGCCGGATGCCGCGCCGTGATTGTCCGTCGTCAGCACAAACAGGCCGCCGCCGAAGTAGGAATTGCCCCATGGGGTCACGATCCGGCCACTGGAACGGGTCTGCACTACCCATGAATAGGGCACCGTCTGGCATTCCACAGTGCCCTTATTGGTGATCATTAACGTCCCACCGCCCCGCTTCAACCAACAACAGAGACAACACGTGTGTCCGCAACGCCCGAGTCGACCTGAACGACCAGTTTCTAAGATCACCTTGCACATCCGATGGAGCGCGAGGAATTCTCCAGTACCCACTATTAATCACGTGCTCCACGTGCTAGACTGTGGTTGTGAAGCGCAACCTCACAGTCCAACTCGACGCTGACCTCATCCGGCGGGCAAAGGTGATCGCTGCCGAGCGTGGCACATCGGTCAGCGCCCTGGTGACTCAGCAGATCACCGAGCTGATCGAGGCGCGTGATCGGTACCTCAGAGCACGGGAATCGGCGCTGGAGATGATGGCTGCGGCGACTGACCACGGAGGTCGCGGCTGGACCCGCGAAGAGCTGTACGGACAACGGCTCGACCGGTACCGTGCGTGAGCATTCCGTCGCCGCCCGGGGTCACATTCGTCGACACCAATGTCCTCATTTATTCGCACGACACCCATGACCAAGCTAAGCATCGGGCTGCCGAGAACCTGCTCGCGCAGCTGTGGACAACGGGACTCGGCGTCCTCAGCACTCAGGTGCTGCAGGAATTCTACAGCGCGGCGACGCGCAAGCTCCAGCCGCCATTGACACCGGCGCAGGCACGTCAGGTGGTGCACGACTACAGCGAGTGGTGCCGGGTCGACACCGATCCGCTGCTCATCATCTCCGCTGGCCGGCTGTCCGAGCAGCATTCAATCAACTTCTGGGATGCGCTGATCATCGAGGCTGCGCGGCGCGCTGGCGCCACCGAACTGATCACCGAGGATCTGAACCACGGTTGCCGATTCGGCGAATTGACGGTGCGCAACCCATTCTGCACGCGGTAAGGGCCGTGTCCGTACAGTGCATTGCCGTGCGCCTGGTCCTCGCGTCGGCATCCCCCGGCCGGCTCGCCGTCCTCCGCGGTGCCGGGATCGATCCGGTGGTGCGGGTGTCCGGAGTGGATGAGGACGCGCTAGCTACCACGCTGACTGGTGCGACCCCAGCGGACCTGGTCACCGCGCTGGCGTGCGCGAAGGCCGACGTGGTCGCGGCGGACATCGCCGACGAGCACCCCGACGCGGTGATCGTCGGGTGCGACTCGATGCTGCGCATCGGCAGCGAACTGGTCGGCAAGCCGGGCTGCGCCGACACCGCGTTGCGGCAATGGCGGGCGATGGCGGGCGGCACCGGAGAGCTGATTACCGGGCACGCCGTGGTACGCCTTGACCAGAGGGTACGCACCGCGACCGCCAGCGGTGCGCAGACCACGGTCATCCGGTTGAGCACCCCGTCGGCGGAGGAGATCGAGGCCTACGTCGGCACCGGGGAACCGCTGCGGGTGGCCGGCGGGTTCACCCTGGACGGCCGGGGCGGCTGGTTCGTCGACGGGATCGACGGTGACCCGTCCAATGTGATCGGCATCAGCCTGCCGTTGACCCGGCGTTTGCTCGCCGAAGTCGGGGTGCCCGTGGTGGCGCTCTGGTCGTAGCCCGGAACGCCCCGCTCGTTCACTATGGTCGCCAGGCCGGCGCAAGGCGGTTCGGCGCTGGAAGTTGACTGAGAATGCCAACGATTTTCTGTCGGTTGCCGCCGCAGCAGGCCTAACGTCCGCGACGTGGGTACGGAGATGATGGTGGTCACCGAACGGGATGCGGTGCGCAGGCTGCTGCAGCGGGGTGGTCTCGGTACCCGCCCCGGGGAGCTCGATGCGGCCACGACTTCAGGTTTCGATGCCACGTTGGCCGCGTTGATCACACCGGCGGCCAGTCCAGACACCGGCGCGGCGGCGACTCCCGCACCGGTTTTCGGACCACCGCCCCAGCGGCTGGGCAAGGCCGCCGGCATTGCGGCTATTCAGGCCCAGCGCCGCGAGCAGGCCGACCAGGCACGCCAGTTGGGAGTGTGGTGGCTGGACCGGATGAGCGCGGTGAACGCGCCATTTCCGGAGCGGATGGCGTGGTTCTGGCATGGTCATTTCGCCACCAGTGTGAAGAAGGTCCGCCTCGCGCAATTGATGTACCTGCAGAACGACGCCCAGCGCCGGCTCGGGCGAGGCGATTTCCGGGCTCTGGCCCAGGCGATGATCGTCGACCCGGCAATGCTGATCTGGCTCGATGGCGGCGGGAACCGGGTCGGGCGACCGAATGAGAACCTCGCCCGGGAATTCATGGAGCTCTTCACCCTGGGAGTGGGCAACTACTCCGAAACCGACGTCCGCCAGGCCGCCCGCGCGCTGACCGGATGGCAGGTCAACGACACCACCGACACCGCTGTCTTCCACACCCGCAGTCACGACGCCGGCCCGGAAACTGTGCTCGGCGCCCCCGGCGCCTATAACGCACCTAGCCTGGTCGACCTACTGATCACTCAACCAGCCTCACCCCGGTTCCTAGCCCAGCGGATCTGGACCCGATTCGTGGCTGACACCCCACCCGATTCAGCCACCCTCGAGCGCTTGGTCGCCGCGTATGGCCCCGGCCATGACATCACCGCGCTGCTGGCAGCGGCGGTGAGTTCGCCGGCATTCCGGCACCCTGCCTCGGTGCTGGTCCGGGAGCCGGTGCTGTGGCTGGTCGCCGCGCTGCGGGCGCTGCGCATACCAGCTTCCAAGCTGGCACCGGCCGCGCTGGGCGCCGCACTGAGCGGGCTGGGGCAGATCCCGTTCACCCCGCCCAATGTCGGCGGGTGGCCCGCCGGCACTCCCTGGCTGACCACCGCCGCCGCGCTGACCCGCCTCCAGGCGGCCCAGACCCTGGCCACCGTCGGCGACATCTCCCCGGTGACCGACGCCGCAGCGCCGGCACGCATCGACGCCACCGTGGCACTCCTTGGCCTGCCCATCCTCACCAACCGCACCCTCACCGCGCTGCGCACCCTCACCACCCAACCCGTCCAACTGGTCGCGCTCGCGCTCGCCAGCCCCGAAAACACCGTCAGCGCATAACCACTCGCAAGGAGCATCATGGTGAACGCTCTGAGCCGACGCCGGTTTTTGACCTACTCCGGCGCTGCTACCGTCGCCGCCGGAGCGGGCTGGGGATGGGAGACCTTGGTGTCCCGGGCCCGCACCGACCCGCTCCCGGTGGGGGCCGGCGTCGTGGTGATGCTCACCCTCTACGGCGGCAACGACGGGCTCAACACCGTCATCCCCGCGGGCGAAGCGGCCTATCACACCGCTCGACCCGGATTGGCCTACACCGGAGAGCAGGTGCTCCCCCTCGCCGACGGACTCGGGCTCAACCCCGGCATGACCGGTCTGAAGACGCTGTGGGACCAGGGCCATCTAGCGATCGTGCGCGGGGTCTCCTACCCCCAACCCGACCACAGCCATTTCCGCTCCATGGACATCTGGCAGACCGCCTCCCCTGAGCACCCCCAGAGCACCGGCTGGCTGGGCCGCTGGCTCGATGCCACCAGCCGCGACCCGCTACACGCCGTCTCCCTCGAACCGGTCCTGCCCCCCATGCTCGCCGGGGCGACCACCGCCGGCGCCGCCTTACCGCTGAGCGGGCTCATCCTGCCCACCGGCCCGCTCGCCGCCGCGTTCGAAGCCCTCGGTGACTCCTCCCCGGGAGAACCCGGGCCCCAAGCCGTCGCCGCCCGGGCCATCACCGACCTGCATCGCACCGTGAAAACCCTCGGCCCCACCCTCACCGACATCCACACCACCGCCTCCGCACACACCACAGCCAGGCGCGGGAAGGCCGCGTCCGGGACACGTGCGGGTGGGACGGGCGGCGGCGGGATGCTGGCCGTGCAACTTGACGTGGTGGCCCGCTGCGTGGAGATGGGCGCTCCTACCCGGGCGTACTCGGTCAGCTTGGGAGGTTTCGACACCCACGCCGGAGAACGCCACACCCAACAGCAACTACTCACCCAGGTCGACCACGCGGTCACCGCATTCCTCACCCGGATGGCCGGCACCGCCCGGGGTCGGGGCGTCGTGCTGGTCGCCTACTCCGAATTCGGCCGCCGGGTCACCGCCAACACCAACCAGGGCACTGACCACGGCACCGCCGGACCCGTCTTCCTCGCCGGAACACCCGTACGCGGTGGGTTCATCGGCGCCCAGCCCAGCCTCACCGACCTCGACAACGGCGATCTCAAACCCACCACCGACTTCCGCGACGTCTACGCCACCCTGCTCACCGACGTCCTGCGCACCGACCCTCAACCCATCCTCGGCCCCGGCCGCACCACCCTGCCACTCATCGCCACCTAACGCCCTGGTCGCCACCTAACGTCCTGGCACGACGGACTGACCGGTGTCCCGACGAAGCAGACGGGCACGGGGCGGACTGCCCGCACGACGCCGGTTTCCGGGCGGGTTCGTGCACCACCTAGCCGGCCACGTCCGCCACCACTGACCCCAGCCCCCCTAGACTGCGGCGAATACGACCCTACCGCCGCGGAGGCGCTGGTGCCGCAGCCCGATCCGATAGGCCTGCGCAAGGTGCTCGTCGCCAACCGCGGCGAGATTGCCGTCCGGGTGATCCGGGCCTGCCGAGATGCCGGGTTGACCAGTGTCGCCGTCTATGCCGACGGCGATCGCGACGCTCCATTCGTCACCCTGGCCGACGAGGCGTTCGCGTTGGGCGGCACCACCCCCGCGGACAGCTACCTTAACCAGGCCACACTGCTCGACGTCGCGGCCCGCGCTGGCGCGGACTCGGTGCACCCCGGCTACGGGTTCCTCGCCGAGAACGCCGACTTCGCCCAGGCTGTGATCAACGCCGGGCTGACCTGGATCGGGCCCAGCCCGCAGGTGATCCGTGACCTCGGGGACAAGGTCACCGCCCGGCAGCTGGCCAGCAAGGCGGGAGCGCCGCTGGTGCCGGGCACCAGAGATCCCGTGTCCGGGCCGGATGAGGTGGTGGCCTTCGCCGCCGAACACGGCCTGCCGGTGGTTATCAAGGCCGCCTTCGGCGGTGGCGGGCGCGGTCTGAAGGTGGCCCGCACCATCGAGGAGATCCCCGAGCTGTTCGACTCCGCGGTGCGCGAAGCCGTCTCGGCCTTCGGACGCGGCGAGTGCTTCGTGGAGCGCTACCTGGACAAGCCGCGGCACGTCGAGGCCCAGGTGCTGGCCGACCAGCACGGCACCATCGTTGTGGTCGGCACCCGGGACTGCACCCTGCAGCGCCGGCACCAGAAGCTGGTGGAGGAGGCTCCGGCTCCGTTCCTGTCCGCCGAGCAGCGGTGCACCATCCACGAGGCGGCCCGGGCGATCTGCACCGAGGCAGGCTACACCGGCGCGGGCACCGTCGAGTTCCTGGTGGGTCCCGAGGGCACCATCTCCTTCCTGGAGGTGAATACCCGGCTGCAGGTCGAGCACCCGGTGTCGGAGGAAACCACCGGGCTGGACCTGGTGCGCGAGCAGTTGCGGATCGCGGCCGGCGAGCGGCTGACCATCACCTCTGACCCACTCCCGCGTGGCCACGCGATCGAGTTTCGGATCAACGCCGAGGACCCGACCCGAGGGTTTCTCCCCGTCCCCGGTGTCGTCACGGTGTTCGATCCGCCGTCAGGACCGGGAGTACGGCTGGACGCCGGGGTGCGCGCCGGCAGCGTCATCGGCGACCAGTTCGACTCGATGCTGGCCAAGCTCATCATCGTCGGCGCGGACCGCGAGCAGGCCCTGGCGCGGTCCCGACGGGCCCTGGCCGAGTTCACCGTCGAGGGCCTGCCCACCGTCATCCCGTTCCACCGGGCAGTCGTGGCCGACCCGGCCTTCGCCGCCACCGACGGCGAGCATTTCGCGGTACACACCCGGTGGATCGAAACCCAGTTCTCCACGCAGCTCCAGCCCCAGGGCACCACGGTGGAGCGACCGCCACCGGCGCCGCGGCAGACCGTGGTCGTGGAGGTCGGCGGCCGGCGTCTGGAGGTCTCGCTGCCTGGCGATCTGATCCTGGGAGGTGCCGCTTCCGGCAGGGCCAAACCCCGAAAGCGCAGCGGTGGCCGGGCGGCCACGGTGTCGGGCGACGAGGTCATCGCACCTATGCAGGGCACCGTGGTCGCGGTCGCGGTATCCGATGGAGACCCGGTCGAGACCGGTGACCTCATCGTGGTGCTCGAGGCGATGAAGATGGAGAACCCGGTCACCGCGCACAGAGCCGGCACCATCACCGGCCTCACAGCGCAGGCCGGGACCTCGATCGCCCAGGGCACCATTCTCTGCAAGATCACCGACTAGCCCCGGACGTGCGTCACCGGCCGCCACGGATGATTCAGTTCGGGACCCCCCGTTGAAGTGACGTTCGTCGCGGAGGGTGAGGGCAGGGTCGGCAGGTGTCGGGGCACCAGGTGGCCGAGTTCAGCTCACCGGCTCCAGGAGCCGAGGGCGAGCCTCCGGGGCGGCGCCGCGGCGGGCGTCGGCGGTGGAGTCGTCGGACTCACGCTGCGAGTCACGCTCAGCGGCCACCCGGGCAAGGTAGACCTGCACCTCCCGGTGCCGCGCTGCCGCGGTCCAGCTCAGCACCTCACCCATCAGCTCAGCGACGTCCGCGGCGCACGCCTCGCCCCGGTGCGGGTACTCAATCGAGATCCGGGTGCGCCGGGTCAACACGTCCTCCAGGTGCAGGGCCCCCTCGTGGCTGGCGGCGTGTACTACCTCGACCCTGAGATAGTCCGGCGCTTCGCCCAGGGGCGCGAGCAGGTCGCGACGGTCCGCGGCCAAGGCCAGCACCTGGTGCACCGCCGAGCCGTAGCGGTCCAGCAGGTGCCGCAGCCGGTAGGGGTGCAGTCCGTGCCGGGCGGCCAGCGCGTCGACCTGATTGACCAGAGCATGGTAACCATCCGCACCGAGCAGCGGCACCTTGTCGGTGATCGAGGGAGCAACCCGGCCAGGCAGATCGGGCACTGCTGCGTCCACCGCGTCGGCAGCCATCACCCGGTAGGTGGTGTACTTGCCGCCCGCGATGGCGACCAGGCCAGGTGCCACCCGGGCAACCGCGTGTTCCCGGGACAGCCGTGAGGTCTCCTCGCTCTCCCCCGCCAGCAGCGGACGCAAGCCGGCGTAGACGCCCTCGATGTCGCCGTCGTTCAGCGGTGTGGCCAGCACAGTGTTGACCGTGTCCAGCAGGTAGTCGATGTCCGCGCGAGTGGCCGCAGGGTGCGCGAGGTCGAGGTTCCAGCCGGTGTCGGTGGTGCCGACGATCCAGTGGTTGCGCCACGGGATGACGAACAGCACTGACGTCGCGGTGCGCAGGATCAGCCCGCTCTCCGACACGATGCGGTCCCTCGGGACCACAATGTGCACCCCCTTGGAGGGCCGTATCCGGAACCGACCCCGCCCGCCGGACAACCGCTGGATCTCATCGGTCCACACTCCGGTGCAGTTGAGCACGACGTGCGCGTCGACGTCGGTCTCCTCACCGGTCTCACAGTCCCGCACGCGGACTCCGCAGATCCGGTCCGCCTCCCGCAGGAAGCCGATGACCTGAGTGGAGCTGCGCACCACGGCGCCGTACTGAGCGGCCGTGCGGGCCACCGTCATGGTGTGCCGGGCATCGTCGGTGATCGCGTCGTAGTAGTGCACCCCGCCAACGAGGGTGTCGCGGCGCAACGCCGGCGCCAACCTCAGCGCTCCCGCCCGGGTGAGGTGGCGCTGACCCGGCACTGATCGTGCCCCGCCCAGCGTCTGATAAAGCGCCAGCCCAGCGGCGACATAAGGTCGTTCCCAGATTCGGTGGGCCAGTGGATACAGAAAGCTCACCGGTTTGACCAGATGCGGCGCCAGCCGGGTGAGCATCAGCTCCCGTTCATGCAGGGCCTCCCGGACCAGCCCGAATTCCAGCTGCTCCAGGTAGCGCAGCCCGCCGTGGAACAGCTTGGAGGACCGGCTGGACGTGCCCGAGGCGAAGTCCCGGGCTTCCACCAGTGCCACCTTGAGACCCCGGGTTGCAGCATCCACCGCCGCACCGGAACCGACCACACCGCCACCGATGACCAGGATGTCGAACTGCTCGTCGGCCAGCCGCTGCCAGTCCGCCGCTCGCTGCGCCGGACCAAGCTGCCCGGGGGCTGACCCACCGATGGGCTGCTGGTGCCCGCGCTGCGCCTGCTGCACCGGTCGTCCCACCCCCTGCGTCGTCCCGATCGCCTGCTGCACGCTACCGCGTGGGGGCCTTCTCGTGGTCTCGTCAAAGCTTGTCTCGCCAGCGGTTGCATGCCAGCGGTTGCATGCCGATGCCTTTCCCCATCCAGAGGAACGCCGCCGTTGGGGCGCTGCACCGGCGCGCGACGGACACGCCACAATGGGTGTCGAGGGCGTCCACCCATTGTGCAGGAGGGCAAGTTCATGGCGCAGGCCGCCGAGCCCCCATCAGGCACCAGGGATTTCCTGGCTGACGACGTGCGTCGCCGCAAGGCGGTGTTCGACACCATCGGCGCGGTGTTCGAGCGTTACGGCTTCGACCCCCTGGAGACCCCTGCCTTCGAGCGCCTGGACGTCTTCGCCGGCAAGCTCGGCGAGGAAGCCTCGGCACTCATCTTCAAGATCCTCAAGCGGGGAATCCACGAAGCCACCGGCGAAGCCGACCTGGCCTTGCGCTACGACCACACCGTGCCCCTGGCCCGCGTTGTCGGCACCTACGGCAGCAAGCTGCCCTCGCCCTACAAGCGGTACACCATCGGCCCGGTCTGGCGGGCTGACCGCGCCGCCAAGGGCCGCTTCCGCGAGTTCGCCCAGTGCGACCTCGACACCGTGGGCTCGGCGTCTCCGCTGGCGGACGCGGAGATCGTCTGGGCGGTGCACGACGGCGTGGCGGCGCTGGGCATCGAGGAATTCCAGTTCCTCGTCAACAGCCGGCAGGCGCTGCACGGACTCCTGGAGGCGTACGGCATTGCCGCCAAGTTGGGCGACAAGGTACTCGGCAGCCTCGACAAGCTGGACAAGACGACCCCGGAGGCAGTGGTCGCTGAACTCGTCAACCGGGGCCTGCCCTCGACCACGGCCGAGGGCCTGGTCACCGACGTGACCGCCCCGGACACCGACCGGCTGCGCAAGCAGCTCGACACCACCGAGCACGGCCGGCGCGGGCTCGCCGACGTGGACCGCCTACTGGAGCTCACCGCCGGCCTGCCGGTCGGTCGCGTGGTGTTCACCCCCCGAATGGTCCGTGGGCTGGACTACTACACCGGCCTGATCTTCGAGGTCGCCGCGACCGGCTACCCCGGCTCGATCGCCTCGGGCGGACGCTACGACAGTCTGGTCGCCAAGCTCGGCGGCCCGGACGTGCCCGCCTGCGGTGGCTCCATCGGCATCGAGCGCATCCTGGCAATCCAGACCCCCCACGCCGCCGACCAACGCGGCCTGGACGTAGCACTCACGGTCCTCGGGGCCGAAGCAGACATCATGCGGCTGGCCGGCGAGATCCGGACACTGGGCCTGCGCACCGGCGTCTACCTCGGCTCCTCAGGCAAGCTCGCCAAGCAGTTGCAGTGGGCCAACGACCAGCACGCCCGGTCAGTCCTGATCTACGGTCCAGAAGAACAGAAAACCGGCGAGGTCACCGTGCGGGACATGGAGTCGGGCGAACAGACGCGTGTTCCACTTCCCGAAGCCGCCACCCACTTGCGGTCGGCGGTACGGAGCCGCACCAATCGGATGAGCCCACCGGTGTAGGTCACCCCGAGCCACGGCTTGGAGCGCTACCTTCGATCAGGGCGATGTTCTGCTGGTTGGCGTTGACGGTGAATATCCAGTCCTGTTCGTTAGGTCCTCCCCGGTCTCGCCGTGATTCGGGTCCGGCTGTCCCAACCCTGGGGAACCTGCGGGGAGGAAACGGGGACGGGACAGCCGGGGTCTGCGGTGGCTGGGTGGGTGGATCGGGCGGCGATCGCGGCCAGCACGTCGGTGTCGTCAGGGATCACCGGCGGGTGCCGGTCCGGGTGCGGCGGGTGGTGACGCGGCGTCCAACCCTAACTCGTCGGCCAGCATGCTCAGCAGCAGCACCTCATCAAGCTGACGCAGGCACAGAGTCGCCTTGCTGTGCACCTGGCAGCGGCGCCACCGCGCCCCGAGCAGCGACCCCGACCGGCGGCAGGACCGACAGCGATCCCACTGATCAACCGCATGATCCCTGAGCAGCGAGTACAGGGTGAGCACCGCCCGACACTCGACCGAGCCGATCCCACCCGCGGCACCCCGCCCGGCCCGCACACTGTCCACCAGGACCTGGTGCAGCATCTGGCGCAGGGGGTCATAGCTGGTCTGGTACCCCGAGGAGCCACCGCGGATCACCGGCCGCACCCCGCCACCGCCTGCCAGGCTGCGCAGAGAACGTCCGATAACCGAGGCAACCGCAGCCAGTCACGCGCCATCGCCGGGAGCACGACCCAGCGCCCCGGGCCGTGCGAAGTCACACTTGGCGCCAGCACTATGCACGGTTGGTCTGCCGAATGATGCTGAGAAAGACGGGACTTGGAATCGCTTCGGCGAGGGGACATAGACCGACACCTCTCAGATATGCGAAGCCGTGACGAGCGAACGCTCGCCGTTTGTGTCTGGCAAGCAAATCTGGTTCTGGGTAGCAATCACCATTCCTTGCTGGGGTAACCCGGCGGCAGACCCTGCGCTACCCTTCGCCGGTGGAGTGGACTGCGGCGAGGATCCGTCGGTTCCGTGAGGTGGGGCTGTGCCTGTCACAGGAGAAGTTCGCCACCGCGTTGGGGTTCGCGGAGCGGACGATCGGCAACGCCGAGCGCGGCACCCACCAGCCGAGCCTGGCGCTACGCCACGCACTGGATCACGCGTGGGAAAAAACCTCCAAGGCGCAACGCGACCGCTTCCTCGCCACAGACCACGACACCACCCCAGCCATCCCCAAAACCCACCCCACACTCGAATCCCTCGAACTGCTGCGCCGCACCGAGGCATCCGACCTCGGCCCCGGCACCCTGGAGCAGCTGGAGGAACTGGTCGACCAACTCGGCAGGGAGTACTTCGCCGTCCCCCCCGTGACGTTCCGGGAGGATGTGCTGTCCTGGCGGCGATACGTGGCCCGACTGCTGGACAGCAAGCTGACACTACGGCAGCGGCGTCGCCTCTACGCGATAGCCGGCTGGCTCTCTGGCCTGGTGGCCGAAGCATCACTCGCGGCGGGCGACGAAGCCAAGCCACACTGCACAACCGCGCTGTCACTGGCCCAGGACGTCGGAGATGCGCACCTCGCCGGTTGGATACGCGGCACCCAGGCCCAGATCGCACTGTACGCAGGAGATCCACGAGAAGCAGTCTCCTTCGCCCAAGCCGGACGACAGATAGCACCAACCGGATCCGCCACCCTGGTCCGGTGCTGTACCCACGAAGCACGCGCCAGCGCCCGAATTGGAGACCGCCTGGGCGCTCAGGCAGGCCTGGACGCCGCAGAACACGCTTGGAATGTGTTGTCGCAGCCCCTGGTCCGGAGCATTTACTCGTTGGGCGCCTCCTACCTGCCGTACTGCGCGGCGACTTCTTTCGTCTGGCTCAGCGACCCGGCCAACGCCCGCATGTGGGCAAGTCAGGCCGTTGAGACAACAGGCGACAAACCAGAGCCAATAGGTAGTCGGGCTAGCGCACGGATCGATTTGGCGATCGCGCTTGCGCAAGAGTCCGAACTCGAGGAGGCATCGGCCGTAGGGCTCGACGCGCTGGATATCTGTGCGCAGCGGCTGACGCTCCCAACCAGAAGGCGAATAGAGGAGCTTCTGGCGGCCCTGCGCCCCTTCACTGTGCCGTGCGTCGTCGAGCTGAGAGAACGGTGGCGGTGGATCTCCAGCTAGCGGGTAAGAGCGCGCTCGTCACAGGTGGCAGCCGGGGAATCGGCCGGGCGGTCGCGCTGCGGCTGGCCGGTGAGGGCTGCTCGGTGGCGATTTGTGCTCGTGGTCGCAAAGACCTTAACCGGACTGTCGGGGAACTGCGGGATTACGGCGCGAGGGCCTATGGTGTCCTTGCTGACGTGGGCCAGGACGGTGAGGTGGAGCGATTCGTAGCCGAGGCTGCCGCCACGTTCGGTCGGGTCGATCTGCTGGTGGCGAACGCGGGCCCGCACCTGGGGAGCAGATTAGTCAAGTCAACGCCGGATGATTGGCGGGAGGCGTTTGAGGTCCACGTGATCCATGCCGCGCGAGCGATCCGTGCCTGTGTGCCGCATATGAAAGAGACTGGCGGTGGCGCAGTGGTTATTATCGCCTCGATCTCCGGCTGGAAACCCGCGCCTCGCCCGCAGTACGGCGCAGCCAAGGCGGCCGAGATCTACCTCGCTATGGAACTCGGGCGCGAGTTGGCTCCTGATGGGATCCGGGTGAACGCCGTCAGCCCTGGCTCCATCCTGTTCCCCGGCGGCGGCTGGGACTCCTTGCGTGAGCGTGATCCCGAAGGCTTCGCGGGATTTATCGAGCGAGAGTTCCCATTCGGCCGACTCGGTACGCCCGAGGAGGTCGCGGATGTGGTGACGTTCTTGTTGTCCGAGCGGGCCAGCTGGATCAGCGGCACCCAGATCTGCGTGGACGGTGCGCAGGGCCGTCCCACTGCTTCTTCCTGGTAGCACAACTTGGTGGGACGAGGAGAACTAGGCCGATTTGCTAGATGAGGTCGGTATTCTGCGCATAGGCACGTTGATTGTGGGGACGTCGGCCGGGTGCGCGCGGCTGACCGTCTCGCGCTCTCTGGTTCCTGAACGACAGAGCAGCCCTACGCGACCCTTCGCCGGCGGAGTGGACTGCGGCGAGGATCCGTCGGTTCCGTGAGGTGGGGCTGTGCCTGTCACAGGAGAAGTTCGCCACCGCGTTGGGGTTCGCGGAGCGGACGATCGGCAACGCCGAGCGCGGCACCCACCAGCCGAGCCTGGCGCTACGCCACGCACTGGATCACGCGTGGGAAAAAACCTCCAAGGCGCAACGCGACCGCTTCCTCGCCACAGACCACGACACCACCCCAGCCATCCCCAAAACCCACCCCACACTCGAATCCCTCGAACTGCTGCGCCGCACCGAGGCATCCGACCTCGGCCCCGGCACCCTGGAGCAGCTGGAGGAACTGGTCGACCAACTCGGCAGGGAGTACTTCGCCGTCCCCCCCGTGACGTTCCGGGAGGATGTGCTGTCCTGGCGGCGATACGTGGCCCGACTGCTGGACAGCAAGCTGACACTACGGGAGCCGGGGGATTGGCTGAGCGCTTGCGCTGCGGTTAACGGGTGAGGGCCAAGGCGGCCGAGATACCCCAGCCCTGCTCATCGGGTCATCACCGCGTGGTGGGGCAGCGAGCGGTCAACGTTCATCAACGCCTCCCCCAGCCGGCTGGGCAGAGCAGAGGCAGGGGCGCACACCAGGGAAGCCGCGGCCGGAGCATTAACCAAAGACAACGCGATGTATCAGTGCGCCCGTGCGCGGGCTCCTTCTAGTGACCAGCAACCTAGTGACCAGCAACGCCGCATGGGATGGCCGACCACAGTCCCACCGGGCTGTCTCGCGCGCAGGAACCGCCAGGCCTCGCCAGAGTTCAACGGTAAGGAGATTCCATGACCGAGCAGCCGCAGGTCCAGCCAGGTCAGCGTCCGCTACCGTCGGCGAGCGCTCCGGTGATCGGCTCCGGGACAGCGGTGCGAGAACAGGCAGCTGCCCAGGATGCCGCGGGACTGGGAAGTTGGCAGGTATTGCCGTTCCTGTCCGAGGTGCTGGCGGTGCACGCGGTGCTGCTGCCCACGGGAAAGGTGCTCTTCGCGGCCGGCTCCGGTAACAGTGCGGTGCGTTTCGCGGACGCGAACTTCGGTAATACGGCGTTGCAGTTCTGGACCAGTGTGGTGTGGGATCCCACGGTCAGCTCCCCGGAGGCGGGTTTCTTTCATCCGGATACTCCGCGGGACGCCCAGGGCAAGGTACTGGATTTCTTCTGTGGCGGGGAAACCCCGCTGGCCGACGGCCGGGTGCTGTCCACCGGTGGCACCCAGGGGTACCCGGGTGCCACCGCGCAGTTTGCCGGGCGGGCAGACACCCTGGTGTTCAGCCCGGTCACCCAGCAGTGGGCGGTGGTGCGGCCGATGGCGCACGGTCGTTGGTACCCCAGTGTGATCATCTTGGCGGATGGGCGGATATTGGCCACAGGTGGGCAGGACGAGAACGGCGCAGGGGCGCGTAACACCACAGTGGAGAGCTTCTTCCCGACCACCGACTACTGGCAGCCGCTGGGCATGCCTCCCGGGTTCGCGGGCCTGCCGTTGTATGCCCACCTGTACCTGCTTGCCGATGGCTCGGTGTTCTACGCCGGCGGGCACATGGACGACGGGCCCGCGGCCCCGCTGCGCCTGGACCTGACTCGCAGCCCGGCCACCGTCACCCCGGTAGCGGGCCTTACCCGGGTCGATGCCCGGGACCAGTGCGCCAGCGTGCTGCTCCCTCCCGCTCAGGATCAGAAAGTGATGATCATCGGTGGGGCTCCGGGGGGCGGCAACGCCATCGCCGACGTCGATGTCATCGACTTCACCCAGCCGGTGCCCGTTTACCAGCCGGCTCCGGCGCTGAACGCGCCCCGTAAACACCCCAACGCCACCCTGCTACCCGACCGCACCGTGCTGATCACCGGCGGCTCGGCTCGTGGGGAGGACCCCTCGGTGGCCACCAACCACGCCGAGATCTTCGACCCCGCACATCCGGAGCGGGGCTGGATCCAGGTCGCGGAAGCATCGGTGACCCGGATGTATCACTCGGTAGCGCTGCTGCTGCCCGACGGGCGGGTCATCACCGCCAGCGGCAACCCCGACCAGGGCCACCAGGTGAACTGGGTGCCCCCGGACCCCAACGAAGAACTGAAGATGGAGATCTACTCACCGCCCTACCTGTCCCGCGGGCCACGGCCGGCCATCGACGCGGTACCCACCGAGTGGCGTTACGGCCAGACAATCGACATTGCCACGCCGGACACCGGCACCATCCAGTGGGCCAGCCTGATCCGGCCCGGAGCGACCACCCACTCGTTCAACACCAGCCAACGCCTGGTTGATCTCCCCATCACCGCCCGAAGCGGCAGCACCCTTCAGGTCCAGGTCACCGGGGAACCCAACCTGGCCCCACCCGGCTGGTACATGCTCTTTCTCACCAACACCGACCAGGTCCCCTCGGTCGCCCGCTGGGTACACCTAGCGGCCGCTCCCGCCGCCGCCATCCCCCCGGGCGCCTACCCCCAGACCGTGCTGAACACCGAAGGGCTCCTCGCCTATTGGCCACTGGCCGAAACCAGCGGCACCGTGGCCTACGACATTGCCGGGGACCACCACGGCAGCTACTACAACCACCCCCACCTCGGCGCCTCCGGCCCCGGCCCGGCCACCGCGGTCACCGTCAACGGGATAGATCAGTACATCCTGCTGCCCCGCGACGTGGGCAATGACTTCAGCCTTGAACTGTGGTTTGCCACCCACGGCGGCGGCGTCGGCACCGCCATCACCCAATGGTGGCAGGGCGCCGGGTTGCTCGACGCTGAGGTCCCCGGCGTGGTCGACGACTTCGGCACCTCTCTGGATGCCACCGGAAGAGTCTGGGCCGGTACCGGTAACCCCGACACCTCCCTGCACTCCGCCCCCGGCCTCAACGACGGCAGCTGGCACCACCTGGTGTTCACCAGAACCCAGGCCACCGGCGCCCTGACCCTGTACATCGATGGCGCCCAGGTCGCCACCGGTCACGGCGGTACCCAACCACTCACCTCGGCACCCGGGTTGCGAATCGGGGTTTTGCAAAGCGGGGTCAACTTCCTCGCCGGCAGCGTTGCCGACGCCGCCATCTACGCCACCGCACTACCCGCCGCCACCGTGACCGCCCACTTCGCAGCTCGCCACTGAACGAGCAGCACCGGAGGGACTCCCGAAAGGCCGACATCAATTCAGCTCCCCAGCAAAGAAGTCATCATGACATCACAAATCGACTATCGACCGTTGAACGTGGCTTTGCGGCCCCAGTCCCGCGCCCTGCACGCGTACACCAGACGAGCCAAAGTATCCAGCGAAGCCATCGCCAGCGGGTTCATCCCCGCCCAGATCTCGACCTCACCTATCGCGGAGGCCGAACGATCACAGACCTCGTGTTTGTCAACCGCTACCTGGGTGGGCCCGCGGCGTGGGACGACGAGGCCCGAACCGACCCCGACGTGGAAGACGTGATCCGCACCGGCAATGAAGAGTTGCTCGGCTGGTACTCCACAAGGGGCGGAGAAATCGGGGACATCCCGATGATGCTCGCCGGCCCAGGAGGCCTCTCGCGTGTCATGTGGGAAGTCACATGCAGCGACGGCCGCACCCATCCAGCGCAACTCGAGTGGTCCAACAAAGTTCACGGCCCGGAAGGTCCCCACAGGGCACAGAACTGAGAACGCGCTGTATCTCAAGGAGCTCATCATGAGCCAGTGGGCGAGCATCGAACCCCGCCGACGAGCCACCGCATGGCCAGAGGAAACAAGTCGCGCGCTTGTCACCGCCGATCCTGCCAGCGACATGAACACGGCAATGTTGCGGTCGTCGACGCTGTACCGGTTCATTATGGGACTCGACTCGACGTTTACCGAGATGACCCCGTCCGAGATGAGCGCGCTCGGTGATCCGCTGGCCCAGTTGCTCACAGGAGGCGTCTTCCCGCTCACCGTGGACAAACTACTTGATGAGCTCAACGCGAGGGGTGTCTTACCGAAGCAGTCGTCATTCTTGATCAGTGAGGTCGGACAAATACCGCCTGCGCAGGCCACATCCCTGGCCCGGGATATGCGTTTCGCGATTGTCCGTAGCCGGTCATCCCGGGCTGACCTGCTGATCAGCACCAGCGCGGTTGGCAACCCGCACACCGTTTTTCTGCAGGTCGCCGCATGGGATGACCACACCGAGTTGTTCAACTATTATATGCGGCTAGGCGGGGCGTGGGTGTGGGCCGGAAATTCCTATCACGCCCTCGCTCCGCCGTCGCGTGGTAATGGCCCGTTTGACAGCCATATCAACGGCAGCCTCGTCATGAAGGAACTGAAGCAGCCGTGGATGAATTGGCAGTCCCAGAACGCCACTATTCTGCTCGACGAGAATGACCCGCTGCGACAAAAGAGCCTCTATCAGAATTTGTCCGGCGCGGAGAGCCTCGAGAGCATAGTCCGCGATGGAATAGCGCGATGGACTACCGCACGCCTCAAGCACACCATGACCACCGAGGGTCAGATCACACATGTCGACTGGCTGCTCCGCCAGTTGTGCATCACAACCACCGTGAATCTGGCGAGCTCAACGACCACCAGCGCGATGGCCGTGGCGGACCAATCAGTAGAGTTGAGGCCGCCGCTGAGTTTCTGGTTCAACAACAACGGCCTTATCGATGGCCTGAACATTCCGCTGCGCGACGACTTCACCCCTCCCGTGGTGACAGCCAAGCTCTATGCCGACAGTCTCGTCCGCTACGACTTCGCGCTGACCCAGGGAGAGTTCACACAGAAAGGAGATACGTTCTTCGCTTTCGTGGTCCCCGAGGTGGCATTTGAGGATATCGACGTCGTCAATCAGATGGTGAGTCGCGAGATTCTCACCGCACACTTCGCCGCGAGCGTCCTCATGGTTGACTTCCCCAATCCCGTGTTCAGCGGAGCCCGCGCGAAGCTCCTCCAGTACGTACCAACCGAAGCCAAGCTCGATATTGCCGGTGGTGGATTGTCACGGCAGATCGCAGACACCATTATCACCAGCGCGGCCAGCCACCAGGCAGGCACCCCAGAGGCAGAGTTCCGCGCGAACTGGGAACTCGCAGACTCCGACTGGCAGAACAGCTTCGCCGCGAGAATCGAAGACTATATGACTGCCGTGTCGACTCGCATCGCAACAGCTCAGGGCTTCGATGATTACGTCCGGTTAGCCGAATCCCGACGTCGCGAGTTCAAGACCATGCGGTTGAACGAATTTTCGCTGACGTTACCGAAAACCAACATCCCGCTCGAAGCACCGTTGTTACAGATGCAACCAAATGGCACAGTTCGAGAAAAGACTCGCACCGCGTGACACCTCAGTCTGCTCTTTAAGGAGCCTCTCATGCCACTGTCACAGTTCGACCCGCCTGGCGGTCTGTCGGATCTCACTCAACTAGGGCGGAAGCAATGGAGCGCCTTCATCTCTGACGCGGTAGACACCGCGATTGCTGGCCGCACTGACCACTCGAACGACAGCCCCCGAGCCCAGTACTACAACCTGACCAAAACAGACACCGCCGACGATGCCAAACTCCAGGAAGTGAGCTGGATCGCCTTCCCAAGAGTGGTGAAAATCAACTCCGTCTCCGATCGCCAGCGATGGCGGCGAGCAGATTCCTCCCGAGACGTCCAGGACGAATACTGCGAGTGGAGCGTCACCCGGCGAGCCGACGGAAAGATCACACGAGTCACTTTCACCTGCGAAGGTCCAGAATACTGGGAGCTGCTGGCGCAAACACAACCTGATACCGTGGTTCAGTTGTACCAGGAGTTTGTAAACCCCGCAATTCAAAGAAATGATCTCTTCGATGCCTCCGGCCGCTACATCCCGCGAAACAGATGGAACAGCACGACCACCGACGGCGCCATGCATCTCGTCCAGATCTCGAATACGCTGAGCGCCGAGATCGAGCTCTCTGCCGCCGCGAGCATTGTCCGCGTCAAGAACGGCCGAGAGCTCACCGCCGAGCAGGAGCTGGTCGAGTGTGCACAATATGGCGTGCCGCAACGAAACAGCGACCCACACATCGGGGGTGTGGTCAACAGTGTCGCGCGCCTGAAGGCCGACGTCGCATTGAGCAACCCCGTAGGTCTGTACTTCAAGGATCTGGCTACAGACGGTTGGGCTACCCCCGATGGCTCGGACCCGAAAACGTACTGGACGTACCTCAGAGGTGATGCGGAACACCCGGTGCGGGCCGTATACGAAGTCCCCCCAGATAAAGGCTTCACCGTGAGTGATATTACAATATTAGGCCAACCAATCAACTTCGGAGCGCAGATCACAGATTTCATCAGCATCAAGCTCACGGCAGTGGCCTGCCGCTTTGACAGAAGCACGGCAGTGCCAATGGCATGTGTCGGACCTGCAGCCACCGCGATAGGAGGAATTGGCGGACCCACGAGATGAGAGTTCCTCGACCCGGTGATACGTCGGGTGTGGCTGTGACACGGTCCTGGAGGGAGTGGGCACCTCCCGGGGGAATCCGCTAGCGTCCAGGGTTGATGAGTCAGTACGTCGCAGCGATCGACCAGGGCACGACGTCCACCCGCTGCATGGTCTTCGACCACGACGGTCGGGTGATCAGCTCGGACCAGCGGGAGCACCACCAGCACTTCCCCCAAGCCGGCTGGGTGGAGCACGACCCGCTGGAGGTGTGGGCGAACACCCGGGAGGTCGCGGCCGGGGCGCTGGCCAAGGCCGACCTGACGTCAGAGGACGTCGCCGCAGTGGGCATCACCAACCAGCGGGAGACCGCTGTGGTGTGGGACCGGCTCAGCGGCGAGCCGGTGCACAACGCGATCGTGTGGCAGGACACCCGCACCGCCCGATTGTGCGCCGAACTCGGCGGGTCCACCGGTGCCAGCCGGTACCAACACCGCACCGGATTGCCGCTGGCTACCTACTTCTCGGGTCCCAAGATCCGCTGGATGCTGGACCAGGTGGATGGCGCCCGGCAGCGGGCGCACAACGGTGAGCTGTGTTTCGGAACCATCGATACCTGGTTGCTGTGGAACATGACCGGCGGACCCTCCGGTGGACTGCACGTCACCGACGCCACCAACGCCTCCCGGACCCTCCTGATGGACCTGGACACCCTGTGCTGGGATGAAGGCATCGCCGAGGAGATGGGCGTCCCGGTATCGATGCTGCCGCGGATCAGCTCATCATCGGAGGCGTACGGCATGGTCCGGAAGCCCGCCGCGCTGGCCGGGGTGCCCATCACCGGCATCCTCGGTGACCAACAGGCGGCCACGTTCGGGCAGGCCTGCCTGGCTATCGGGGAGGCCAAGAACACCTATGGCACCGGTAACTTCATGCTGCTCAACACCGGCACCGAGAAGGTGCACAGCCGCAATGGTCTGCTCACCACGGTGTGTTACAAGCTCGGGCCGCAGGACCCGGTGTACGCGTTGGAGGGTTCGATCGCGGTTACCGGATCACTGGTGCAGTGGTTGCGGGACAACCTGGGCATGATCTCCTCGGCGGCGGAGATCGAGCACCTGGCGGCTACCGTCGAGGACAACGGTGGAGCCTATTTCGTGCCGGCTTTCTCCGGGCTGTTCGCTCCGCATTGGCGCTCCGACGCTCGGGGCGCCATCGTCGGCCTGACCCGTTACGTCAACCGGGGGCATGTGGCCAGGGCGGTGCTGGAAGCTACCGCGTTCCAATCCCGCGAGGTGCTCGACGCGATGAATGCCGATTCCGGGGCCACGTTGACCTCGCTCAAGGTCGATGGCGGAATGGTGGGCAACGAGCTACTCATGCAGTTCCAGGCCGACATCCTGGGCGTCCCAGTGATCCGTCCCGTGATCAATGAGACCAGCGCGTTAGGCGCCGCCTACGCCGCTGGCCTGGCGGTCGGGTTCTGGTCCGGGACAGAAGAGATCCGAGCCAACTGGGCGGCGGACCGGCGATGGGAGCCGACTATGGTCCCGCAGCGACGCGAGGACCTCTACGCCCAGTGGCGCAAGGCGGTCACCCGGACCCTTAACTGGGTCGACGACTGACCGTGCGGCGTCGGCTCAGTACCAGCGCCACACCAGATCCGGCCATGGCGACCGCGCCGCCTACGGTGAGCGACACCGCCAGCACGCTCACTCCAGCCTGCGGTGCTGCTTGACTGTCCACACCAGTTGTGCTGACCGACGCGTCAGCCATGGCCACCGGAACGGGACCCAGCAGAGCCGCGCCAGCGACTAGCCCGCAGGCGACGATCCGCATCGCAACCTCCTCATGCCAGCCCTCTTACTCGATAAGACGCATGGGCACGGCGAGAGGTTGCCTCAAGCTCAGCGCACTGCAACGCACACCCCTGAGCAGGCGTAGGCGACGACGGCGGCGGGAACGCAGGGTGCATCTCGCGGCGGCTACGCTATCGCGCGTGCCGCTCTACGCCGCCTATGGGTCCAACATGGATCCCTCACAGATGATGCAGCGCGCGCCGCACTCGCCGATGGCGATGACCGGGTGGCTGATCGGGTGGCGGTTGACGTTCGGCGGCGAGGACTTCAGCTGGGAGGGGGCGCTGGCCACCGTCGTCGAAGATCCCACCTCCCAGGTGTTCGTCGTGATCTACGACGTGACCCCGGAGGATGAGAAGCTGCTCGACCGCTGGGAGGGCGAGGATTTCGGGCTGCATAAAAAGCTGCGACTGCGGGTGCACACCCTGGACGGCTCGGCGCTCGCCTGGCTCTACGTGCTGGACGCCTATGAAGGCGGGCTGCCCTCGGCGCGCTACCTCGGCGTCATCGCTGACGCCGCCGAGGCGGCCGGCGCCCCGGAAGACTACGTCGCCGAACTGCGCAGCCGCCCCTGCTCCGGCATCGGCCCCTGACCCTCCGGCGTAGGTTATCCGCGAAGTAGCCGCGGACCCGACTCCTGGGCGCCGCTGAGTCACTCCCGCGCAGCGCCGATCAGCCGTTCCCGCTGTGCGTCGTCGGTCGCCGCAGCCAATCCGGTCAATGCCAGGGCAAGCGCTCCGTCACATACCGCGCGGTCCGCCGAGGGTGTGGCGCATGCCGTGGCAAACTCATGCTGGTGGTTCACCGCGTCACCGCAGTCGATCGCGATGGTCGGATGGATCGCCGGCAGCGCCCGGGACACGTTGCCCATATCGGTGCTGCCGGTCGGGCGGCCTCGCTCGTCCTCGGGACTCAGCGGGGAGCGGCCGAGCCCAGTGATCGCCACGCGGTAGGCGGTGGCGAGCCAGGGGTCGGGAACGAGATCGGTGTAGACGGGACAGCCCTGAGTCACCTCGTGGGCGCACCCGGTGGCCAGCGCTCCAGCCTCGAAACAGGCCCGTACCCGGATCTCCAGCTGGTGCAGAGACTCGACATCGGACGCCCGCAAGTAATACAGCGCCGAGGTGTCAGCGGGGACGATGTTGGGTGCGGCACCGCCGTGGGTAACGATGCCGTGCAGCATCTGCCCGGCCTCCAGATGCTGGCGTAACAAACCCACTGCCACCTGGGTGACGGTGAGGGCATCGGCGGCGTTGCGACCCCGATACGGCGCAGCGGCTGCATGCGCCGCCTTGCCGGTGTAACGCAGCTGAAGTTCGGTGACAGCCAGCGAGCTGCAGGCGCAGGTCTCCTCCGGCGCCGGATGCACCATCATCGCCATCGCCACGTCGTCGAATACCCCTCCCCGCAGCAGAAGTACCTTGCCCCCACCGGACTCTTCGGCAGGCGTGCCGATCAGCTTGATCGTCAGATTCAGTGCCTCGGCGACCTCGCGCAGCGCCAATGCCGCCCCGGCCGACGCCGCCGCAATGATGTTGTGTCCGCAGGCGTGACCCAACTCGGGCAGCGCGTCATACTCCGCGCACAACCCGATCACCAGCTCGCCCGCGCCGTAGGTCGCGGTGAACGCGGTGTCCAGACCAGCCACCCCGCGCTCAATCTCAAAACCCTCGGCCTCCAACAGGTTCGCCACCTTGGCTGCACTGCGGTACTCGGCAAAGGCGAGTTCGGGCTCAGCGTGGATGCTGCGCGACAACGCACACACGTCATCCGCGTGCCGTTCCACGGCTGCGGCGAGGGAAACCGGCGCTGTATCCATCCCCATGATTCTCCCCGACCGGAGTCAGAACGTCTCGGCGGGCACGTAGGTGCCCCAGACGTCGCGCAGCGCATGGCATACTTCACCCACCGTGGCGTGGGCGGCGAGTGCCCGCTTCATCGGGTACAGCACATTGCCGCCGACGTCCTTGGCGGCGCGCCGCAGCTCATCCAGAGCGCGGTCGACCTCGGCGGATGATCGCGACGAACGCAGCGCGGCGAGCCGGGCCCGGGCACTGTCCTCGATCGCCGGGTCCACCCGCAAGGGCTGGTAAGCATCCTCGGTATCGAGCCGGTGACGGTTGAGCCCCACCACCACCCGGTCGCCGGAGTCGATCTCCATAGCGGTCTGGTAAGCGGTTTTTTCGATCTCTGATTTCTGAAAACCCGCCTCGATCGCATGCACCGCGCCGCCCAGTTCGTCCACTTTCTCGATCAAGGCCACCGCGGCGGCCTCGACCTCATCGGTCATCGCCTCGATCGTGTAGGAACCGGCGAAGGGATCCACCGTGGACGTCAGGTCGGTCTCGTAGGCCAGCACCTGCTGGGTGCGCAGGGCCAGCCGGGCGGCCTTCTCGCCTGGCAGCGCGATCGCCTCGTCATAGGCGTTGGTGTGCAACGACTGAGCGCCACCGAAGATCGCGGCGATCGCCTGCGCGGTGACCCGGATCAGGTTGATCTCGGGCTGTTGCGCGGTGAGCTGCACGCCAGCGGTCTGGGCATGGAATCGCAGCATCAGCGACTTGGGGTTGCGCGCGCCGAAACGCTGCGTCATCATGCGAGCCCAGATCCGTCGGGCGGCCCGGAACTTGGCCACTTCCTCCAGCAGCGTGGTGCGGGAGACAAAGAAGAACGACAACCGCGGCGCGAACTCATCGACGACCATCCCGGCATCCAGCGCGGCCTGCACATACTGCGCCCCATTGGCCAGCGTGAAGGCGATCTCCTGCACCGGATTCGCGCCCGCCTCGGCCATGTGGTACCCCGAGATGGAGATGGTGTTCCACTGCGGGATCTCGGCCTTGCAATAGGCGAAGATGTCCGAGGTAAGCCGCAGGGACTGCACTGGCGGGTAGATGTAGGTGCCTCGCGCGATGTATTCCTTGAGCACGTCATTCTGCACCGTCCCGGCCAGTTTCGTGCCCGGCACGGCGTGCTCTTCGCCCACCAACTGATACAGCAGTAACAGCACGCTCGCGGGGGCGTTGATCGTCATCGAGGTGGACACCTCATCCAGCGGGATTCCGTCGAACAGCGTCCGCATGTCCTCGATCGAGTCGATCGCCACCCCGACCTTACCGACCTCGCCGTGTGCGATCGCCTCGTCGGAGTCGTAGCCCATTTGCGTGGGCAGGTCGAATGCCACCGACAGGCCAGTCTGCCCAGCCCGCAGGAGCTGGTGGTAGCGGGCGTTGGACTCGGTGGCGCTGCCGTACCCGGCATACTGGCGCATCGTCCAGGGACGTTGGGTGTACATGGTGGGATACACCCCGCGGGTGAACGGGAACTCGCCGGGCTCGCCCAGCCGCTCGGCCAGCCCGGCTGCGACGTCCTCCGCGCGGTACACCGGCTTGAGCGGGAAGCCGGACTGTGCCGTCTTCTTCGGAGCCGTCTTCTCTGGGGCCGTCTTCTGAGGGCCGCTCTTATCCATCATCGCCTGCCCTCCTCCACCCCGCTGAAGTCTGTATGACACACCCCGGCAGGGACCACAACGCAGGGGCCCGCAAGGCAGGCATCATGGGGCCGTGGCCAACGCCTCACCCCGCCTGGTGGCGGGTCGCTACCGGCTCGGCGCGGTGCTGGGTCGGGGCACCATGGGCACAGTGTGGTCAGCACACGACGAGGTACTCGGGCGGCCGGTCGCGGTCAAGGAGGTGCTGCTGCCGCCGGGCATCCCGGAGGCCGAGGCGGACGCGCTGCGGGAGCGTTCGTTACGGGAAGCCAGGGCTATCGCGGCCCTGTCGCACCCCAACGTGGTGACCCTCTACGACGTGGTCCGGGAGGGCGCCGCGCCATTCGTGGTGATGGAGCTGGTAGCCTCCCGCAGCCTGGCGGAGCTGTTGCGCGACGGTGCCCTGCCGCCGCAACGGGTGGTCGCTATCGGTGCCGCGGTGGCGGCAGCGCTGCAGGCCGCGCATGCCGCAGGCATCACCCACCGGGACGTCAAACCCGGCAACGTGCTGATAGCCCACGACGGCCGGATCAAGCTCACCGACTTCGGGATCGCCCGCAATCCGGCCGATCAGACGTTGACCGCGACCGGTCTGATGCTGGGCTCCCCTGCTTATATCGCTCCCGAGATTGCCTCCGGCGGGCCGGTCAACCCGGCGTCAGACCTGTGGGGACTCGGCGCGACGCTGTTCGCTGCGGTCGAGGGCAGGCCCCCCTACGACGCGGGCACCGCGATGGCGACAGTCGCCTCGGTGGTGCAGGACGACGTTCCCAGGCCGTCATGTTCCGGACCGCTCGCCGACGTGATCCGGGGGTTGATGGTCAAGAACCCAGCGCGCCGGATACCACTGTCGCGGGTACGCCAGCTGCTGGGTGCGCCACTCGCGCCAGCTGATCCCGAGCTCGTGATGCGCCCCATCCCGGTCACCGTTCCCGTGGCCATGACGAGTTCCCCCATCAGGGCCCTCGACAACCACCCCGGAAGCGTCCCAGACGCACTCGAAACGCCGCTCCGGGGGACCGGGCAGCTCGCGGCCGACCCGGGCCCGCTGCCCTTCGCCGCGCCCTCCCGCACACAGGGCCCGGCCACGACGCACAGGGTGGGGAACACCGGAGGCAAAGGCACCGGCGCCGGACGCCGAGCAGTCCTGTGGACACTGGCCGTGCTGCTGTTTTTCGGTGCCGCGAGCGCCGGCTTCGGGTTCGCCCGGGTCGTCGCCGGCCGACCTGCCTTGCCCTCCCTGGGAGCCCGGGCCGTCGTGGGAACGAGCCCCGATGATGGGGTGCTGACACCCCGGGTGCTGCACGTCACCGAGCCGAACGGCACCCGACCGGTTCGGTTCACGGTCACCGTGCCGCAGGGCTGGCCGGAGTTCCGTGAGCAGCGGGCGCTCGGGAACAACTCCGGCACCGTGATGCGCTTTGTCTCCCCGGACGGCTCGGAGGTCATCGCCGTGGAGCGGGTCACCGGCGTGCTGCCCGGCGGTGGCGTCGACCAATACCTGACCATCTACCTGCGCAAGCTGGCACAGGGGGTGCCCGAGCTCGTCGAGACCCAGCGACAGAGGCTCTCCGGCGGCACGCTGGACGCCACCTTCCGGACCCGGGAGGGCGGCGAGCTGCGCCGCACCACCTACCTGCGGCTGGTTCCGACCAGGGCAGACTTGTGGGTGGTTTCTGTCACCGTGCCAACCGAACGAGAGGGTGCCGGGCGCACGAGGCTATTCGAACCCGTGATAGCGGGGTTCGCTCCCGGCCTGTAGATCACTGGCAGTCTGGGCCCTAGGCTGCCGGTCGTGACCGGCCCGGCACAGATCGCCCGAGACGCCGCTTTGGTACTCGCCCAGCGCACCGGGGCGCCCGCGCACGACATCGCCGTGGTACTGGGCAGCGGCTGGCGCCCGGCGGCCGACGTGCTGGGCGCTCCCACCGTCGAGATCCCCGTCACCGCGCTGCCCGGGTTTATCGCACCGCAGGTCAGCGGGCACGCCGGGACAGTCCGGTCGGTGCGGCTCAGCGGGCCCTTGGGTGAGCGCCGCATCCTGGTGCTGCTCGGTCGCACGCATAGCTACGAGGGTCATGGCGTAGCGCAGGTGGTGCACGGGGTACGCACCGCCTGCGCGGCGGGTGTGCGGGTAGTGGTGCTCACCAATGCCGCTGGCGGTATCGCCGAAGGGCTTGGGGTCGGCCAGCCGGTGCTGATCTCCGACCACCTCAACCTCACCGCGACCTCCCCGCTGATCGGGCCACGGTTCGTCGACCTCACCGAGACCTACTCCCCGCGGTTGCGCGCGCTGGCTCGGGAGATCGACCCGAGCCTGGTCGAGGGCGTCTACGCCGGAGTGCCCGGTCCCCACTTCGAGACGCCGGCGGAGATCCGCATGTTGCGCACGCTGGGTGCCGACCTGGTCGGGATGTCCACCGTGCTGGAAACCATCGCCGCGCGCGTCGAGGGAGCCGAGGTGCTCGGGATCTCGTTGGTCACCAACCTGGCCGCGGGTATTGCGGCGGCACCGTTGAACCACCAGGAGATGCTCACCAACGCCGCCAACACCGCGGCACGGATGGGCGGGCTGCTGCGGGAGCTCTTTAGCCGGGGGTGAGCTGCCCGCTATCAGCAAGGACGATGACCTCAGCGTGCGGAAAGGTTTCCCGTTGGCGTTGCGCGTAGCGCACGGGCAGGTACGGGTCGCGGGCCCCCCACACGACCAGCGCCGGGCGGTCCAGCGAGCGCACGCGTCGGTGGTCATGGTGACCCTCCTTTCGGCAGATTCGTCGTTATCGTGTTGCGGTCTCCCGAGGACGGGTGGGTGGCGCGGAGTCCGATATTGGCGTGCCCTCGCCATCGGGTCGGGACCGGGCGGCGGCGACCAGGATCCGTGGGGCGAACAGTGCCGTCGGGCGCGCGAGCATGCCCACCACCTGCGCGAAGCTGTCGGCGGTGCGGGGATCGCGGGTCGAGGCGAGCGCCACCCGGTCGAGGTAACGGTGCTGCATCCGCATCACGGCGTTCGCGCGCGCGCCGGTCGTGGTCGGATAGCACAGGTCCTCCCCGGTCGACAGCATCCACGCGTCGGCGTTGGCCCGGGCCAGCCGCCGTTGACAGCGTCGGGCCAGCCCGTCGAGGTCACCGGCCCCCTTAAGATCGTCAGTGTCCTTAAGGTCGTCAGGACAGCGCCGATGCCGCTGCTCGCGCAGGCAGGCGTCCAAGGTCTCGGCGGCGAGGGCAGCGGCGCTCATACCCTGCCCGTAGATCGGGTTGAACGCGCAGACCGCGTCGCCGAGGATCACGAACCGCTCCGGCCAGCGGCGCATCCGCTCGTAGCGCCACAATCGGTTGGCCGTGCCGCGATAGCCGCGGATCGCAGTGACCGGCTCGGCGGCCGCGAGCGCCTCGGCGAGGACCGGGTGGCGCAGGCTGCGGGTGAAGGCGGCGAAGCCATCCTCGTCGGTCGGCGGGTGCTGGCCGGCGGCCCCCATCAGCCCCACCATCCACTGCCCGTCCTCGATCGGGAACAGGTAGCCGGTGCGCGGCATCGACGGGGCAGCATCGAGTGCAGCATGCGCCCCTGCGGACGCCCTTGCGGGCCTGCGGGCTGTCCGGCAACGCGTCGCGCTCGACGAGCGTCACCTGCTCGAAGTGGTTGGCGAGTACCCGCGCGGCCAGCAGACCAGCCATGCCGCCGCCGACGACCACGGCGTGACCGGCGCCCACGAGTGAGGTACGGACCCCCCACCGCCCGCTGACGTCAGGTGAAGAGCTCATGAGAGCCCCCTCAACGTTTCAAACGTCGTTATAGAACGCTGTTGCGATATGATCGTCCCGTGGCTCGGCCGAAACTGCACAACGATGCGCTACGGATTCGCCTACTCGACACCGCGGGGTCACTGCTCACCTCTGAAGGTCCGGACGCGCTGAGCCTACGCCGGCTCGCCGCCGCCGCGGGCACCTCAACCAGTGCGGTGTACGCCCTGTTCGGCGGGAAGCCGGGGATCCTTCGGGCACTGTTCGTTGAGGCCTTCACCAGGTTCGGGGCGCATCTGGACACGGTGCGACCATCCGACGATCCGCTGGCCGACATCCTGGCGTTGGGCCGCGCTTACCGGGCCAGCGCCACCGCCGACCCGCACCTCTATATGGTGATGTTCGGTTCGCCGGTACCGGGTTTCGAGCCCGCCCCGCAGGACTGGGCACAGGCCGAGGCCACCTTCACCCCGCTGCTCGACGCGGTGCGTCGGGCCGTCGTGGCGGGGCTGTTGATCGACGCCAACCCCGGCTTGATCGCCACCGCGCTGTGGGCCAACGTGCACGGCCTGGTGTCACTGGAGCTCGGCGCCGCGATACCACCTCAAGCCGGGGCACCCGCCACAGTATTCGAGGCCGCGATCCGCGCCACTCTTGACGGCTGGCGGGTAAGGCCATGACCCGGGGATTACGCTGCCGCGCATGGCTGCGGACATCGTGCCGATCGAGCTCTCTGTGACCGCTGGTGACCTGGTGACGCTGTGGGCACCCCGCTGGTATGAGGACGGCGAGGAATGGGAGGCATTCCTCGGAGACGACGAGAACCTCTTCGCCTTCGCTGACGTCGCGGCGCTGGTCGGTTTCGTGCGCACTGCCCGCGACCACGACCTCATCGACCACCCGGCCTGGGCGCTGGTACCGCGGTTGCCCGCGCCGGACCTGCGACCCGCGGAAGCCCACCGTTACGACCTGGTGGGAGTGCCCGAGCTGGTCGCGCAGCCGCCGGATACCTGGGTGATCGGTGAGCTCGCCGATGTGGTGTCGATCCTGCGATCACTGGCCGAAGTCTGCGGCCTGCAGGTAGTGCACGACGTGCTCGACTCCACTCCCGGGTTCAGCATGCTCGAGGGCGGCACACTGGCCTTCGGTGGCCGGGAGGGTGCCCGGCACTGGGATGCGCTGTGCACCGTGATTGCCCAGCGGTGGGACGACGTGATCGATGCCGTCGACGGGGTCCTCCGCAGTCCCGACATCGACGCGGTGGCGCAGGAGGCGGCGGCAGCCGAGCTGTCCGAGGCCCAGTCCGCCATCGAGGAGCAGTCCGCCATCGAGGAGCAGGAAGCGGTCTCGGCGGCCGCCGAGACCGCCGGCAATCCCGCGCTGGCATTCTGGTCGGAGGTCGGCATTGACCCGATCCGGATCATCAGCGATCTGGGCGAGCGCTACACGTTGCGCTGCTACCTCGACGACGCACCGGTCTTCCTTGGCCGCAACGGGCGCATCGACGTCTTCGGTTCGCCGCGCTCGCTGGTCCGCTACCTAGCCGATAACCGTGAGGGGCACGACCTCGACGCGGTGTCCACCTGGCCGCAGGTGACCAGGCGAGCGCAGGACCGCGAGCTGGAGGTGGCTGTGGACGACAGCAACAGTTACGTGCTCGGCGGCTTGGCCGACGACCTCGCTGGGGGCCCCGAGACGGTGGATCCCGGACAGCTCGAGCTGGCCGTGGAACTGATCACCGACGCCGAGCGGTGGGCTGGGTCGGACACCGCGGACAAGGCGCTGGCCAGTTCCGAACCGCTGGGCTGGCTGGTCTCCTTCCTGCTGCGCCCGGACCCGACCCGGCTGGCACCCAGCGCTCCCTTTGACGCCGAGGTGGCCGCCTGGCGGGCCCTGGTCGGGACTTTCGAGGACCGGCTGCACGTGCACTGAGTCCTCCCGTTGCAGAGCCGGCTGCATCATGGGCCCCCTTTGCGTCTCCACTGCGGAGCGTCTCCACTGCATAGCGTCTCCACTGCGGAGCGTCTCCACTGCGGAGCGTCTCCACTGCATAGCGTGGTCTCCCGGTTGCCGCTGCCGCTGCCGGGATGGCTAGGATTCGCGCCCATCAGGATCAGTTCGTTCCCCTTAGCGAAGGCCAAGCCCGTGACCAACCCAGCGACGCAATCCTTCGATCGGATGCGCAGCATGCTCGTGCGTGCGGCCGAGATCCGCGATAGCGAGCAGCAGCAGATCTTCGACGCGCTGGACGAGATCCACGCCCGGTTGGCTCCCCTGGAGTCGCTGGGTTCGGTCCGCAAGCGGCTGTCGGAGATGCCAGACCGTACCGAGGTCAGCGTGCTGGCCGAACGGGTCGATGAGGCATTGTCGAAGCTCGAAACTCAGGACAGCGCCATCGCCGCGCTGTCCCGTGCCATCGAGTCGATCGTGGACAAGCTGGCCACACCGTTCGCCGAGCTCGGCGGGCGGCTGGATGGGATGGCGGGCCGGTTCGAAGGTGTCGCCGGCCGGATGGACGGTCTGGAAGACCGGATCGCCGGGCTGCACAAGAGGATCGACAGCCTGGATCACCACCTTGACCGGCAGGACACCAGCCTTGAGGGACTGCCCGCCGCCGTGCACGGGCCGGTACGGGAGCAGATCAACACCGCCGAGACAGGGTTCCGCACTCGCCTGGACGAGGTGGACAAGGGCGTACAGGAGTCGCTGTCGAGTGCGCTGGAGTCGGTCACCCAACGGTTTGACGTCCTGTCCAGCCGGCTGGATGCGCTGGATGGCGCGCTGGCCCACCGCCCCGACGTCGACTCGCTGTGCGGAGTGGTTCGGCAGGCCAATGAAGAGTCCGAGTTGCGCTACACCGCGCAGCTGGACGAGGCTATGGCCACCTTCGCCGAGATCATCATGGGTGGCGGCGCGCCGGCTTCCCTGCCCCCTATTCCACCGCCGCCACCACGACCGGCCCAGCGTCGGGTCCGCAGCCGCCAGACCAAAGCTGCGGAGGCGAGTGGCGATGCCCCCGAAGGCGTCGCCTCGTGAGTGGCATTGAGTGCTATAACGCTGTTACGCGCTCACGAGCGTAGCCTTCGCCCGGTGCGGATGGTCCAGTTCCGAGTAGTCATTGTCTTGATCGCCGCTCTCGGTGCGATGACCCTGCTAGGCGCCGTGCCCGTCGCTGCGCAGCCCGCCTGCTCGCAGCAGATTGCCCCGCCCCCGCCAGTCGACTCGTCAGAGGCCCCGGTTCCTGGCACTCCGGCTGCTCCGCCGCTGTCGGTTCCCGACCCTCCGGTGGGTGGACCGCGGATGGGCGAATGCGGGCTGGTGTTACCCGCTGGCGCTCCCGCCCCGCCGGCGGGGATCAACTCGATGTCCTGGCTGATCGCCGATGCTGATTCCGGTGAGGTGCTCGCCGCCAAGGATCCCCATGCGCGCAACCGCCCGGCCTCGACGCTCAAATTGCTGACCGCCCTGCTGAGTGCCGACCAGCTTCCGGCCGACCGGGTTGTGGTCGCCACCCAGGCCGACGCCAACCAGGATGGCAGCCGGGTAGGCCTGGGCCCGGGCGGCCGCTACACCGTCCGGCAGCTGCTCACCGGTTTGCTGCTGTCCTCCGGCAACGACGCCGCACACGCCCTGGCCGTGGCGCTCGGCGGGGTAGCACAGACCGTCGAGCAGATGAATGAGCTGGCCGCCCGGCTGGGTGCGCGCGATACCCGAGCCGCCACCCCGTCCGGATTGGACGGCCCGGGCATGAGCGCCTCGGCCTACGATCTGGCGTTGGCATTTCGCCAGGTACTCAGCCGCCCGCTGCTGGTCGAGCTGCTGGGCACCCGGCAGGCGGACTTCCCCGGTTTCGGCGACCGGCCTGGGTTCGTGGTCAGCAACGACAATAAGCTGCTCGGGACCTACCGGGGCGCACTGGGTGGTAAGACCGGGTTCACCGACGACGCCCGGCACACCCAACTCGATGCCGCGCAGCGCGGCGGGCGGCGCCTGATGGTGGTGTTGATGCGGGGCGAGCAGCGGCCGGTGTCGATGTCGGAGCAGGCGGCCCGGCTGCTGGACTATGGGTTCACCCTACCCCCCGGCAGCCCGGTCGGGCGGCTGGTGGACGAGGCTGAGTTGCCCGAGGCGGCGGTGACCGGGCCGGGGGCGAATCCAGAGGGCCTCCCGGCACCACCGCGTGCGGGCGTGCATGCCACGGCCCAGGGCTGGACCGGCCGATCCCATGAAGCCGGCATTGCACTCCCGGTGGCGCTGTGGATCGGCCTGGCGGTCACGGTACTCGTCGTGCTCGGTGCCCTGGTAGCCCGCCAGCGCCACCGGCAGGACCCTGCACCATAATCGAACACATATTCGAGACACGCCTGTGCCCCTCACCTCCGTGAGGTTCTCCACACGAGCCGTATCCTGCGTCCATGACCCTATCAGCGCGTGACGTAGCCGCTGTCCTCCGTGACCGGCTTCCCGGGCTGCCGACGAAGAAGCTGCACAAACTCCTCTACTACTGCCAGGGCCACCATCTGGCCGCCTTCGATGAGCCGCTGTTCAGCGAGACAATCTCCGCCTGGGACATGGGCCCTGTCGTGGGAAACCTCTGGTATGCGGAGAAACAGGGGGACGTCCCGAGGGTGCATCGCGAGATGAACGAAGCTCAGCTGAACACTGTGGGCTACGTGCTCAGCCGCTACGGCGCGCTAACCGGACAGGATCTTGAGAACCTGACACACAGCGAAGAGCCCTGGCAGCTGGCCGACAGCGGACGTCGGCCCGGCGAGAGCGCCCACATCAAGCCTGAGTGGATCAAACAATACTTTAGGACCAGCGGTAGCGCCGACGACGAAAAGGATGACGTGTTGCTCGACTCGGCATCTGTCATGCAGTGGTTGCAGGGCGCCGAGAAACGACGCGAGGATCCCGTCCGACCGGACAAGCGCGAGGAACTCGTGGCCAGGCTCGAAGAACTCCGGGCGAGGCTGCCCTCTCGTGTCTAGCGGAGTGCGCCCCTGGACGTTGGAAAACTTCCTGGAGCGTTTTGACGCCTGGGTGGAACTTGAGTCCCCTACAGATGATCTACGCTGCATTGTGATGGCCTGGATCCTGACGCGCGATGATGACCCCTACCAAGGAGTCCGACGAGAGGGAGGCTTCCCGAATCTGTGGTTTGGCCCGGTACCGAATTCGTGCGACGGAGCCGGACACGTTGTCACCTGCTCGTACTGGATCAAGGAGTCCAGCCGCACTGTGCGCTGTGACAATTTTGGCACGCTGAGCTTGCCGCTCTAGCACTCCAGCCGTAGAACGTGATCATGTGGGTTACGCTCGTTGGCGGCGGTCGTGGCTGGTGCGGGCGCCGTGCCGGCCGGGTGGGCCCGGCCTCAAGCAGCGATGATGGCGAGCCTGCTGGCCGAGATCGACACCGTCGCCGCCGTGGTACAGGTGATCAGGGAGGACGATCGTGAGCGACACGGTGATCATTACGATCCGGCTGCTGAGCAAGATGGCGGCATGAGCGAGATCGCAGACCTGTACCACAGATGGGCGCGAGTAGCGGCGCGGGGCTCGTCGCCGACGTACGAGCGACTGGCACTGGCCGTCGCCGAGGACGACGCTGTTCTCAGACTGCTGGAGAGCGTGGAGATCGGCAAGCGCCAACCGAATCTGCTCTTTGGTGCCCTGCGGTGGCATGGAGTTCCCGTCGAGGACCCGGTACAGAGTTTGGCATGGGCGCGCGCTCACCCCGATCGCATTCTGGCGGTGCTGCGGAGCCGCCGTACCCAGACCAATGAGGTTGCCCGCTGCGCCACGATTCTTCCCGCCCTCGCGCAGCTGCCTCAGCCACTCGCGCTCATCGAAGTGGGGGCGAGCGCCGGCCTGTGCCTGCTCTATGACTGCTGGCGTTACCACTACACCGGGGCGTCAGTCGACCAGTGGATCGGACCGGCCGACAGCCCGGTCACCCTGTCCTGCGAGGTGGACGGTAACGTCCCGCTACCCGCCGCGGTCCCGACCATCGCCTGGCGTGTCGGACTGGACCTCAATCCCCTTGATGCTCGTGAACCGGCGGATCGGCGCTGGCTGCAGTGCCTGGTATGGCCCGAGCACCATGATCGCGCCCGAACGCTACCAGCCGCCTTGGACGTCGCCGTCGACATCGCGCCACGGATCGAGAAGGGCAACCTCGTCAGCGACCTACCGGCGCTGATCAATCAAGCGCCCAGCAACGTGACACTCGTTGTCGTGCACAGCGCAACCCTCTCCTACCTCGACCAGCACGACCGCGAGGTGTTCACTGCCATGCTCTCCCGGCACGGCGGGCACCGGCTCGGTTGCGAGGGGCCTGGTGTCTTGCCCCAGCTCACCACACAGCTTCCCCCTGACATCTGGGTAAGCGGGCGGTTCCTGCTCTCCGTCGATGACCGTGTTCTCGGCCTGGCCCACCCACACGGCCGTGCGCTGAGGTGGCTCTGACCCACTCTGAACCGTTGTGACCCGTGTCATGGCACGGAGAGTCGAGCCGAGAGCAGGGTCAGCGCCGCAGCAGCGGCGAGAACGAGGACGGCGGTGCGCAGGCCGTCGAGAATGTGGTGTCCGCTACCGAGGCTGAGGGCGAGGGTGACCAGGGCGACACCCAGGGCGGTTCCCAGGCTGCGGGTCATGTTGACCAGTCCGCCGCCGGTGGCGGCGGACTGGGCCGGGATGGCCCCCATGACCAGGGTGTTGTTCGCCGGGGTGAAGGTGCCCAGCGCGACACCGAGCAGGGCGAGCAGCGTGACCAACCAGTCGGTGGTTGGCGGCGCGGTCAGCAGCCCGGCGAGGACGACGATGCTCACCGCGGCGCCGAGAGTGGCCCGGGTGCGGTCGGTCCAGGAGCGCGGCAACAACCGCTCGGCCCCGACCGCAGCGAGGGCGAATCCGGCGGGCAGGGCGGTGAGCACCAGCCCGGCGTGCAACTCGGAGAATCCGCCGTCGGTCAGTACGACCGGAATCAGGACCAGCGGGCCGAACAGCACGAGATAGCCACAGAGGGCACCGAGCAGGCCGACGGTGACCGCGCGGGTGCGGAGCAGGGCGAGCTGGACCAGCGGGGCGGCGGCACGGCGCTGGTGCAGGATGAACCCGACCGCCGCAGCGGCCGAGATGCCCAGCAGCGCGAGCGCGACCCAGCCGGGTAGCGACAGCCCCGAGGCGACCGAGATCCCGAGCAGCAGGCTGGTGGTCGCGGTGGCCAGCAGCAGCAGCCCAGACCGGTCCAACGCCGCGGTGGGGGCGCGGCGTCGGGTGCGGGGCAGCAGGTAGATCCCGGCGACGACGCCGAGGACACCGACGGGGATGTTGATACCGAACACCCACCGCCACCCCAGGGTGGACACCAGCAGCCCGCCGACGGTAGGTCCCAGCGCCAGGCCGGTGGCCTGGGCGCCGGCCTGGATCCCCAGCGCGGCCCGCATTCGATGCGGGGGAGCGCTGGTCGCGACCAGCGCGACGCTGTTGGCCTGCAACATCGCCGCGCCGACGGCCTGCACGACCCGGGAACTGATCAGCACCCCTAATGACGGCGCCACGCCGCACACCGCTGATGTGGCGGTGAACACCATGAAGCCGTAGAGGTAGGTCAGCTTGCGGCCATGGATATCGGCCAGGCGCCCGACCGGGATCAGCAGAGCGGTCAAGGCCAGCAGGTAGGACAGCGACACCCACTGCACCCCGGCCAGCGACGCGTGAAACTCCGCCCGCAGCGGCCGGTAGGTCAAGGTGACGATGCTGGCATCGAGCTGGCCCATGAACGCGCCAAAACACACCGTGCCCACGGCCAGCCACCAAGCGTGCGGCCACTCGCGCAGCTGGGCAGGTCGGGCCCGCTCCCGGCTCAGAGCGCCCAGCCACCCAGACGCACTGCTCATCGGTCCGCAGTGATCCGCACGTCGCCAATCCCAGGCTCACCACGGCGGCGGCACAGCAGCTGATCGAGACTGACGTTGAGGGGCATCACGAGAGCGGGCACGACACTTTTCGCATCTCGCGAACGCCCTCTCATACCCACCTTCCCCAGATACCGCTCGTCTCTCACTGTTGAGCCAGAGACGCGGAACATTCTGCGGTACGCAGGTGTACGAACTCCGAACGGAGTGGAAGGTGCGCCTGTTGCCCTATACACCAGTGCCCTGTACCCCAGTGCCCTATACACCAGTCCGGTCACACCCCTGAAGAGAGAACAGGGAGGCTGCCCCAGCTACGGTAACAGGCTAGCGACTTCTGCTTCCGCGCCCAGGGCGGGCCGCCGCGCCACCCTCGGAGGCAGGCCGAATCAGCGGCCCGTTCCGCAGAGCGCGCGGGACGACACCGAGCACGGACAACCCGTCAACCGAGCCGGCTGAGCTCGTCTGGTGCCGTCAAGGTAGGACCGGGCTTGCAGGGTGAACAACCCGGCATAGCCGCCGCGGGCCAACTGTTGGCGTTCGGCCTGGGCGGTGGGCAGTCGCCAGGAATCGACCCGGGCGCCATAACGCTTGACCCAGTTGGGCACATCGATCACCGTGGGCAGCCAGCCCGGTACGGGCGACCGCGAGGGCCTCCACGGCCGCCCGTACCGACTCCCCGGCCAACTCCAACCGGTTCAGATCGCGCACCGCGGAGACGACGTGGGGGGAATCGGTGCGTTGCTTGCCACCGGCCTTACCAGCCCCAGTTCACCCAGCCGGGCCAGCAGCACATCCAGGACCTGCTCCTCCAGGCCATGGGCGATTAACCGGGCCCGGAACTCAGGCAACACCGAGGCGTCGAACCCGGGATCGCTCAGCGTCATCCCCAGCGCGTACTTCCACGAGATCTTCTCCCGGACCGCCTCCGCGGCTTGGCGATCAGTCAGGTTCTCGGCCATCTGCAACACCGTGACCAGCGCGAGCCGGCCCGGTGACCAACCCGGCTTGCCCCGCGCGGCGAACCCCGAACCGAACGCCTCGTCAGTGAACACCTCACCAAGCTGATATCGCCCGCGAGATCTACCACATCCTCACGACACCACCCGAACCACAGCCCTCAGCGGCTTGACATCCATAGGGGCATCAGACCCTCTTGGCTGGACCCGGAGACCGACCAAAACCGTGGGAGGCTACGCGGCCTGAGCTTGCGGATCGGGTGTGTTGGTGAACCCAGTGGGCGGCCGGCCAGGCGCACCGTGCCACCCAGGCTGCGCACTATGATGGTGTGCCGCCTCCGGCCTGGCGCGATGCGGGCAAGCCACCTGATCCGCCACCGCGCCGATCTCCGGCTATGCCCGGCTGTCCCATCATCGGGACATCACGCTGTTCACCCTGGCAGCGGCGGCCTCCCACGGTTTTGGTCGGTCTCCGAGTCTGGCGGTCCCTGAAGCACTGGGGCTGATCACTTCGATCGACACCAGCTAGGTGGAATGACTCAGCGTCACCGGTCCGGGTCTATCAGCTGCGACGGCTGTGTCTTTAGGCTCCTGCCCGTGGAGTCCAGTGGTGGCGAGCCGCTTCC
>Ga0213881_10000249_pt1 | contig 41282 bp, 36 predicted proteins | sample BarmaccoBMER_R08_FD_160104 | JGI IMG/M metagenome (GOLD analysis project Ga0213881, IMG submission 160104) | Barbacenia macrantha exposed rock microbial communities from rupestrian grasslands, the National Park of Serra do Cipo, Brazil - ER_R08 ...
CAGCAGCGCTATTAGAGCGTGCCCGATGGTGCCATCGGTGCCGCTGGCCAGGGAGCAGCACCTGACTGTCCCTTTAAGGGAGCCGCACCCATGTCACATTCATGGGCACCTGACCCCATGGCTGTGACAATCATGGGGTTGGGCGAACGCAGCCCCTAGACGAAATCACGATCCAGCCCGCTAAGCGCGGGGTCAGGGACATGACCCGTACCGGATACCCGGAGGCGATCCGGTCGAAATCCGCGTCCGCATGCACGAGCGTAGCTTCGCGACGCCAGGCGATCGCCGCGATCAGGCAGTCGATCCTGGACCGGATCGTGATGCCCTTGTCGCGCAGCACGCCGTACAGAGCGGCGGCCTCCATGAAGTCGCCCTCCGGATGGACCTGATACAGCGGCATGGCCTTCACCAGCCGGTCAATCGCGCGGAACTCGTCGCTGTTCCGCGCGCCAGACAGCAGCTCCATGATCACCGGCTCGGTGACGCCCGCCGTCGGCGGCTGGCGTTCCACCATGCTGGTGACCTCTGCGTCGGCCCGGCTTCCGGTCCTGCGGAGGTATTCCATCCACGCTGAGCTGTCGACGAGATAGTGGGGGGTCCGGGGGTCGCCCCCCGGGTCGGCACTGCGAGTCACCAGCCGGGCGGCGGCGGGTCGTTGCGCATCTCCGCCAGGTCGCCACCCCAGCCCATACCGTGCACACTGTCGAGGAATTCCTGAGTCAGCGGCGTCCCGGCGGTGTAACGCAGCGCCAGGTCGACGGCTTCCTTCTTGGTAGTGAGGTGGTACCGCTCCATCACCCGGCCGACGAGTTCCTCATTGATCTCGATATTGGTCCGCTTGTACAGCACACACCAACCATACACCATCGCGATCCGTCACGGCTGAATGTCAAATTGCGACACTGGGCGTCAGCCGCCGAGGACCGCCAGCGGCCTCAAGAGGACAATCCCTGACCCGTCCCGCTTGCCGACCGGGTCGGGCAGCTCCAACGGCGCACCCGAGTCAGTCAAGCCGAGCGCGGGGGAGGGGCCGACCCAGGCCAGCACCAGCGTGTCCTCGCCCTTGAGGAACCGATGGCAGCGCACGCCGCCGGTCGCCCGGCCCTTGCCGGGGTATTCGTGCATCGGGGTGACCTTCACGCTTCGCCCGGCCGCGCCGCCGGGCAGTGCCCGGCTGCTGCCCGCCACCGTCACTACGACGGCCGGAGCGCGCGTCCCCGCCGCCGACGAGGCCTCCACCACACCGAACCAGATCACCGACGCGCCCGTCGACAGCTTGACGCCGGCCATCCCCCCGGCCGGCCGTCCCTGCGGGCGTACCGACGAGGCCGGGAAATGCAGCAGCTGCGCGTCGCTGGTGACGAAGACCAGCTCAGCGTCCTCGGCGGGCACGGTGGCGGCGCCCACCACCCGGTCGCCTTCCTTCAACGTGATCAGCTCGAACTCGTCCCGGTTCTGCGGATATTCGGGCACGACCCGTTTCACCACGCCGTCCGCGGTACCGAGCGCGAGCCCCGCGCCCGGCGAATCGACGGATGCCAGCGCCACGATCGTCTCACCGCTCTCCAGCGCCACGAACTCCGCGGCGGGCGCCCCGCCGGCCATGCTGGGCGCGACGGTGTCTGACTGGCCTCGGCCTTCGGCCGCGGCGCTCACCGCCAGCGCGGGGATCTCCAGCACGTTCATCTTGACCATCCGGCCCGCCGAGGTCACCGCCCCGACCGAGCCGCGGGCCGTGGCCGGTACCACCGAGGTCACCGCGTCATGCGCGGCACGAGAGGCGGTTCCCGGAGGTTGAACGGCAGTACGTTCGGGCAAATCTACTCGAGCCAGCAGACCGGTCGCCGACAGCAGCACGTGGCAGGGGTCGTCGGCCACCTCCAGCGGGACAGCGGCGGTCACGGCCGCGCCGCCCCCCTCCAGCAGCACCGTGCGCCGCGGGGTGCCAAAGCGCTTGGCCACGTCGGCCAGCTCGTCGGACACCAGCTCGCGCAGCTTGTCCTCGGATTCCAGGATCGACGTGAGCTCGGCGATCTCGGCGCGCAGCGTCTCCTGCTCGCGCTCGAGCTCGAGCCGGTCGTACCGGGTCAGCCGGCGCAGCGGCGTGTCGAGGATGTACTGCGCCTGGATGTCGGACAGCTCGAAGATGCTCATCAACCGCTGCTTCGCGGCCGCGGCGTCATCCGAGGAGCGGATGATCTGGATGACTTCGTCGATGTTCAGCAGCGCGATGATCAGGCCGTCCACCAGGTGCATGCGTTCCTGGCGCTTGCGGCGGCGGTACTCGGTGCGCCTGCGGGTGACATCGATGCGGTGATCGACGAAGATCTGCAGCAGCTCTTTCAGGCCCAGCACCCGCGGCTGTCCGTCGACCAGCGCGACGTTGTTGATGCCGAACGTCTCTTCCATCGGGGTGAGCCGGTACAGCTCGGCCAGGACGGCCTCGGGGTTGAAGCCGCTGCGGACCTCGATGAGCAGGTGCAGGCCGCGGTGCCGGTCGGTGAGATCCTTGAGGTCGGAGATGCCGTTGATCTTCTTGGCCTGCACCAGGTCCTTGATGCGGGTGATGACCTTCTCCGGGCCGACGGTGTACGGCAACTCGGTGACGATGATGCCGGTCTTGCCGCGCGGGAGCTGTTCTATGGTCGCCTTGGCGCGGGTCCGGAAGATGCCGCGGCCGGTCTCGTACGCCTCCCGGATGCCGTCCAGGCCGGCGATCTGGCCGCCGGTGGGCAGGTCCGGGCCGGGGACGAAGCGCATCAGCGTGTCGAGGGTCGCGGCCGGATGCTTGATGAGATGCCGCGCGGCCTGGACGACCTCGGTGAGGTTGTGCGGCGCCATGTTCGTCGCCATCCCGACCGCGATGCCGGAGGCGCCGTTGACCAGCAGGTTCGGGATACCGGCCGGGAGGACGTCGGGCTGGGTCTCCGAGCCGTCGTAGTTGGGGACGAAGTCGACGGTGTCTTCGTCGATGCTGGCCACCATCTCCATGGCGGCGTTGGTGAGGCGGCACTCGGTGTACCGCATCGCGGCAGGCTGGTCATCGCCGCCGATGGAGCCGAAGTTGCCGTGGCCGTCCACCAGCGGCAGCCGCATGACCCACGGCTGGGCGAGCCGGGCGAGCGCGTCGTAGATGGCCGAGTCGCCGTGCGGGTGCAGGCGGCCCATGACCTCGCCGACCACGCGAGCGCACTTGACGTGCGGACGGTCCGGGCGCAGGCCCATCTCGTTCATCTGGTACAGGATCCGTCGCTGGACAGGCTTCAGTCCGTCCCGTGCGTCAGGCAGCGCCCGCTGGTAGATGACGCTGTACGCGTACTCGAGATAGCTGCTGCGCATCTCCTCCGCGACGTCGATGTCGACGATGTTCTCTTCGAAATCCTCAGGGGGTGGTGTGCTGCTACGTCGCGCTGGCATGACGCCATTGTGCCGCGTGTCCGGAGTGTTCTGCGCGATGCGGGTCGTGTCGCGGGCCTACGACGGTTGTCGCTCAGTTACTAGAGAGCTGTTTACACGCGGCGGCGACGGAGATCAGCGTCACATAGTGATGCCAGCCCGGATACGATCGCCCCTCGAAATGCCGGAGCCCGAGGTCATCATAGAGCGTGGCCAGGTCGGCGGCCACCAGGTCGAGTCTGGCCACTGTCTCGGGCAGGCTCGGCAGCTGAGACTGGTCGAAGGATGTCAGCCATATCGACCGCAGGTAGTTACGGAACGGGGACCATTCGCCGACGACGTGGCGGTGGGCCGCCGACCGGGGCGTCTGATTGGCCTGGACCGCCGACCGGGGTGCATGGCGCCGCGAATTGCCTGTCCGGTGCCGAGATGTCGGCGCTGGCGAACGCTCCGTGGGCAGGCGAGCCGCTACCAGCTGGGACCTGCCGCCCCCGCTGGTCGGCGGGCCCCACCGGCTGTGCGCCGCCGTGTTGCGGGTGATCGACTCATTGATGAATTCCGCGAAAGACAGCGTCTGCGGTCTCGCGCGGGCAGATGCGAGCGTGGCGGCCGGCCGGTTCGCACCGACGCGCAACGCATATTCCAGATAGCGCTCTTCCAGACCGCGCACCAACGAGTTCAGTTCGCGCTCGAGGCCGCTGCGCACGTCCACCAGGACCGGAGCGGGCACCAGCCCCCAGTCGGTCGTCATCTCATCGATGGCATCCAGCATGTGCTGCCAGCGCGGACCAGAGTACTCATCATCAGGAAGGCGAGCCTTCGCCCTGAGGTCTTTGTCACCGTCCCAGGACGGCGGCAGCGGCAGCCGCCAGTTGACCGGGCAACTCCATTTGTCGCCAACCAGGAAGACAGCGATACCGAACTGGCAGTTCACCACGCGTCCCTCTGAGTATACGAATTGTCGTCCTACGCCGACTGAATTGCTGCCATTTTTCGGTATCACGATATCGGCGATCACCCATGTCTTCGGTTCCATGGCTTCGGCGATCAGCAGAGCAAGATCACGGCGGACCATGTGCCATTGCCAGGTGCTCTGATTGACGAACTGCTGGAGGCACTGTTCAGCACCACCGCCGGCAACATGGTCAGATATCTTTCTTATCGTCTTCCTGCCGTCCACTGTGAGTAGGCCACGGACAAATACTTCCGCCCAATGCCGCTGGTCAGCGCGGGGCAACGACGAGAAGATATTCCGGCAGTGGCGCAGCATTTCCGTCAGGCGATCGGCTGATTTCCCGTTTACGCCAGCAGCCATGGCATATTTAACCTCCGCATGACCCCCCTGGCTTCGCTCATATATGAGCCGGTGCCCGCTCTTAGATTTACGCTATTCCATGCCCTCCTTTATGAGTATGCGACATTCAGGATCTAGTCATTCGGGCATCGTGGCCACGATGCCCGGCGCCGGGCAGCACCTGTTCCCGATGCTTCACGCTTCCGCCCTAGACCGTCTCGGACGGAGCCCCGTGAGTCACCACCCGGCCAGTTCCGAGGGCGGACCGTGGTCCTGCGCTGGCTCGGAAATAACGCTCAGTGGACCTCTGCCCGGGCTTACGGCGATAAACCAAAAGAGCTAACGAAGTTCGCGAGGGTGTGGATGGGTCTTGCCGGTTCCCGAATCTATGATCTTGCATAAGCAACATAAATCACCAAGAAGTGACAGGTCACGCCTTGGGCGGTAAAGATCAAGCTCGGGCCGTAAAGATCAAGCTCGGGCGGTAAAGATCAATCTTGGGTAGCGAAGATCAAGACGGCGCATGGAAACGATGATCAAAAAGCACGGCTGCATGTATCGCGGCGCCGCGGAAGCCGGACTGTTGCCAGCAGGCCCATGAACGGCGGCCGCACCTACCGTCTCATTTTTACCTGCCATCACACCGGTGTCCGTTATCCACTGGGCGTCAGGAGAAGACGGGCGCGACATCATGAAATCGACACGAATTCAAGATTGCTGACGGGGTCCGTTACTTTCACATGGACTTTCTTCGCAGTTCCATACAGACTTGGCGGCATATGCGAATTTCTGCGTCCAGCGACACGGCTGGACGCTTAACAGAACGTCATCCATACAAGGATGGTTGGTGAGTTTAATGTCATGGCCTTTCGTAGGCAGAGCGGATCAAATCGAACGAGGCCGGCGCGCGATGAAGCGCAGTGAGCCCGCGCCCTTCATAATCTGCGGAGAACATGGCATGGGCCGTACGGCCACCCTCTCCCGCATCCTCGAGTTCGCCGACGCGGAACACGACATCGTCGTCCAGATCCGTCCGGCCGGAGACACTCCGCTCGCCGCTTTGCGAGCAAGCCTTCCTTCCGCCCTGCCGTCGGACAGCACCATCTCGGATGCCGCCCGCGTGCTGGCTGACCACGCGGGCGGGCGTCGGCTGATAGTGACGGCGGATGACGCGCATCTGATGGATGATGCCAGCTTGCTGGCGCTACGGGAGGTCAGTCGCATGGGCGTCGCTTTCCTTCTGGTCACCCGGCTGGCCGCCGCGGGACGGCCGCGGCCTGATCCGAGCGACTGTCTTGCTTACGAGCGGAACATCGAGCAGGTGAACCTGCCGCCGCTGGCTATCGAAGAGGTAGCCGCGGTGCTCGGCGAAGTGCTTGGCGGTGCGGTGCACGTCGTCACGGCCGAGGCTGTACAGGCCGCGACGGGCGGCAGCCCCCGGGAACTGCGCGACCTGGTGTTCGACGGCAGGCTGAGGGATTGCATGGCGGTGCGAGGCAGCTTCTGGAGCCTGGCCGCGGTGGCACAGCCGGTGTCGGCCAGCTTCGGGTTCGATGTGGCGCGGATTGCCGATGCGACGCGGGAGGCCTGGGAGGGGATGGCCGTTGAACGAGCCGATCAGCTATCGAGGCTGGCGATATGGTGTGACGCCGCCGAGTGGATCGCTCCGGTCTGGGCCGCGCTCCTGCTGTTCCGGGGCCGCTTGGCGGCCTGCGCGCGCTTCATAGACTTGCTGCCGGTGCGATCGCTGGGCGAGGCGCCGCAACTGGGACTGATCAAGGCGCTGACCCTCGCGCTGGACGAGGACGGCCCGGGAGCGATGAGTGACTTCCTGCTCGAACTGGCTGGGCGGGGCGTCGGACCGCCTGGCCTGGTCCATTCCTACCGTGCCTGGATTCTCGCGGAAATCGGCCAGACGGATGTCGCGGTGCGGGCACTACGCGGCATCGACCGGGGGAACATGGAGACGTCGATCTTCATCCATTCGGCTCGCGCGGCAATCACGCGCTCCAAGAACAACTACGCCGAAACGGTCTTCCACCTTCGCCGCGCACTCGTCACGGCCGAACCTGGCAGTCATTCGTGCCCGTGGCTGCGGCCCTACCTCACGGCATCCCTGATCGACGCTCTGCTGCAGTCGGGACGGGCCAAGGAGGCCACGTCCGCCGCCGCGGAATTCCACGCGGGGGTGGACGGCTCCGGCTGGGAGGTGGCAATAGCTCTCGGCATAATGATCGGCAGTTTCCGGGATCGGCAAGCCCGGCGCGACGCCGCCGCGAGCCAGGGATTATCGCGAACGGGCGGTTACCGCGGGCGAGGGGTTACCGTGCGGTGGCAGGTCCGGGCCATCATCGGGCCGCGGCCTCGGCCCGCCGGATGGCCAGCATGGTCAGATCGTCGGACTGATCGATGGCTGCCGCATACCGGTACGTGGCGGCGCCAACCCCGCCAATCAGGTCGCTGGCTGATTCCCGGTGGCGGATTGCCGCATCAAGGGTCCGCTCCAGGCCGAACAGGCCACCGTCCGGTGCCCGGGCCTCGGTCACGCCGTCGGTGTACATGAACAAGGAGTCACCGGGTTGCAGGCTCTCGCGCTGGACCACGTAGCTGCTGTGAGCGAACATGCCAACAGCCGGCCCGGTGGGAGCAAGCAGCGTGTAGTGACCGTCGGCGCGGATCAGTGCCTGCGGCTGATGTCCGCCGTTGATATAGAGCAGCATGCCCGAACCGGGGTCGAGGATGGCAAAGAAGAGCGTGCAGAAATATCCCTGGCGCCGGTGATGGCGCGCCATGTAGCTGTTGGTGCCGGTCACGGCGGCCAGCAGCGGTCCCGCGCCCGCGGCTGGGACGGAGGCTGGCAGGGCCGGCCCGGAGGCCTCCGCTTCCTCGAGCGGCTCGATGGAGAGCAGGTTCAGCTTGCTCGCCTGATCGGTCGCATGACGCAATACGGTTCGGATCAGCGCCATGAACAGGGCAGCGCCCACTCCTTTGTCGCACACGTCCGCTATGACGAGCCCCAGCATCCGACCGTCCATCACCCGGAACACGTCATAGAAGTCTCCCCCCACGCGGCGGGCGGGCCGGAACTGCACGTCGATCTGCCAGCCCTCCGGGCACGGGATCTCTTCTGGCAGGAACCCGGCCTGGATCTCGCGGGCGACGCTCAGTTCCCGCTCGTACGAGCGGAGGCTGGCCACGGTGGCCATCTCTTCTACGCTGGTGTTCAGCTGGGCCCGCTCCCAGCATGTAGTCAGGCGGGTCCGCAGCAGGGTGGGGAGAAAAGGCGGGACGACGTAGTCGAATCCGAACCGTACGCACGGTTCCAGTTCGGTGACGTCATCCTCAGGGAACACCACGGTGGTCGGTGCGCGATCTTCCGTCAGGAACTGCCGGCTCAACAGGGCCACGCGCCGTATGCCCAGCGCGGCCGAGATGAGCAGCATGTCGGGCGGAATGCCCGCTTCGGCCTGTAGCTCAACGTCGTCCGGCGTCGCGTGACGCACATCGAACCCGCCCAGGGTCAGGCCTCGACCAAGTTCTTGTGTCACCGCGCTCGGCTCGGCGATGACGAGCGCTGTCGTTGAAGACATGATGGGATCCTTCGTTCGAGGCTGCTCGTTGGCGGCTAAGACCGCAGGTTCGCGGAACATGATGAGAGTGCAGCGATTCCGGCTCCCAGCCCGTTCGTATCCGAATTCGTCCAGCTTGTGGAAGGCGAGCAGGAGGCCATGACCTCCGGCGGCCCGCTCGGCGAGTTCCGTCTCGCGGGGGCAATCCTGGCGGTATTTCGTCGGGTCGAACTCGGGAGCCTCGTCCTCGATCCGGATCCAGACCCGGTCGCCCTCCATGCCCGCGGTCAACTGCACGAGCCCGGCGCCGCCGTGGTAGCCATGCTGGGCGATGTTGGTAGTGATCTCTTCGGCGGCCAGGCGTAGCCAGTAAGCCTGTTCGGAACGCAGCCCTGCCTTCTTCGCCAGCACGCCGACGAAGTCGGCCACCTCCTGGGTGATACCCGTGCCGCAATCGAGGGTGAGACCGCAAACGGCCATCAGCGTTCGCTGGCTTCCTGCAGCACGATGCTCCGGTCGAACCCGGTGAGCTTTATTGTCTCCGCTACGTCCGGCTGGGCACCGAGGAACATGATCTCCACACCAGGGGGCATCTTCTGATGCGCGAAAACGAGACAGCGCAGGCCGGCCGAGGACATATAAGTCAGCTCATCGGCGAGCATCACAAGCCGGCTGAGTTTATATCCGGCGGCTTCGGCGATCAGGTCATTGAAGCGTGGCGCCGAGCTGACGTCCAGCTCGCCGACGAGCCGAACGGTGGCGGTTTCCTCACTTACCCGCAACGTGGCATTGAAGGCCATAATTCTCTCTCTTCCGGGTGAAACGTGTTACTTGAACGAACGTGGCCCGCGACAAGGGCGAGCGCACTGCGCGGCGCCACGCTGGCATGGGACTGGCCGGTCAGCATCGGCTCGCGGCCGGGTTCGTGCACATCCAGCGGGGGCATCGCTGACGTGTCGGCGAATTGGCGCCACGCCGCGTCCGCCGGAAGGCGGGGGAGCTCTACGTCGAGTTCTTCCCAGTAGGAGTTGGCGGCGACGTACACACAGTCGTGCGACGTGCCGTCAAAGGCGTAGAACATCGCGGCCACCAGCCGGTTATGGGATGCCCAGTCGGGCTCCCATGCCATGGTGCCGTGCCAGCTCACGGCGGGGAACCAGCGCTCCGGCAGGTCTTCGGCGTCATGGTGCTTGATCTGCCGCAGCGCGGGATGCGCGAGGCGGAATGCGATGGCACAGCGGACGAAACGGAAAAGATCGGAGTTCTCCCGTACAAGGTTCCAGTCCAGCCAGGAGAGCTCCCCGTCGTGACAGTAGGCGTTGTTGTTGCCCAGCTGGCTGCGCCCGACCTCGTCGCCGGCCACCAGCATGGGAATTCCCCAGCTGGTGAGCAGAATGAGGAACGCGTTGCGGACCTGCCGGTCCCGTAGGGCACGTACAACCGGGTCGTCGGCCGGACCCTCGACGCCGCAGTTCCAGGAATAGTTCGAGTAGTCTCCGTCGAGGTTACCTTCACCATTCGCGTCGTTGTGTTTCTCGTTGTAGCTCACCAGGTCGCGGAGCGTGAACCCATCGTGTGAAGTGATGAAATTAACCGATGCGGCCGGACCGCGCGTCCGGTAAAGATCGGCAGAACCACTCATTCGCATGGCGAGCTCGCCAGTAATGCCCATGTCTGATTTGAGGAACCTGCGAACGCCTTCGCGATACCGTCCATTCCACTCCGACCAGCGACGATAGTCAGGGAAGTGGCCAACCTGATAGAGGCCAACGGCATCCCAGGCTTCGGCGATGAGTTTGCAGTCACGGAGCACCGGATCATGGGCCAATTGTTCGATCACCGGCGGGTTTGGCAGCACGGTGCCGTCGGGCGACCGGCCGAGAATCGCAGCTAGATCGAACCGGAATCCATCGATGTGGAATTCCGCGGCCCAATAGCGCAGGCAGTCGAGGATGAAACCGCGGACGACCGGATGATTGCAGTTCAGGGTATTTCCAGTACCGCTGAAATTATAATACCGCCCATCCGGGGTGAGCATGTAGTACGTGCAGTTGTCCAGGCCGCGGAACGACAGCGTCGGCCCGCGTTCGTCACCCTCGGCGCTGTGATTGAAAACGACATCGAGCACCACCTCGATACCCGCCCGGTGCAGCTGTTTGACCATGTTCTTGAATTCATCAACCTGCATCCCATGTAGGCCGGTGGCAGCATAACCAGCTTTCGGCGCGAAAAATGCAAGCGTATTGTATCCCCAGTAGTTATACAGGTGCTGACCGTGAACGCTGTCGCGTCGCGGATTATCGAGCTCGTCGAATTCGAACACCGGCATCAGCTCAATACAGTTGATGCCCAGATCTCGCAAGTACGGAATCTTCTCCACCAGGCCGGCGTACGTGCCTGGATGCCGGACCCCCGAGGAGGGATGCCTGGTGAAGCCGCGCACATGAGCCTCATAAATGATCAGGTCCCGGCTCGGCAGGCACAACGGCCGGTCACCCTCCCAGTCGAAATCGTCGTATGCGATCCCGGCCCGGTACGGCGCGGAGTCCGGGTACCGGGACGCGGTTCCCCAGGATTCGCGCCCGTACATCAGCCGCGCGTAAGGATCAAGAAGGACCTTGTGCGGATCGAATCGATGGCCTGCTGCCGGGTCGAACGGCCCGTCGATCCGGTAGGCGTATTCGATTGCCTCAGGGTCGAGCCCGAATACCGTCATCGCATAGACGCCTCCGATCCTGAACGACGGCGGGAACGGCAACTCTGCCATCGGCTGCCCCTCGCCTCGCTGGAAGAGCACCAGGGTGACGCCCGTCGCATGAGTGGAGTACACCGAGAAATTGACGCCGCCCTGCACCCTCGCCGCGCCGAACGGCAACGGACGGCCCGGCCGGACCGGGAAACCGCTGATCTGATGTGTGGCGTACGAGTCGATTCGTTCGTCAAGCAGCCGGGTCTGCGGGCCGCCGGTCACGTCAGCACCTCGACGCCGTCGTCAACCGTGTCACACACCTCGAAGAAGTCGAGGAAACCCGTGGCCTCCATAACGGCTCGTATTTCAGCGGGTACGCTCGCGAGCGCGACCTTTGTGCCGTCTTCCTCCGTTCGCCGGTGAACGAGCAGCAGGATACGGAGGCCAGCGCTGGACATGTACGACATCCGGCTCATGTCGAGGACGATGGCCTGCCCGTCTGCCATCAGCCGCTCCAGGTCTTCCTGGGCGCCCGGCGCGGTACCGCTATCCAGGCTGCCGTCCAGTGCGATGACCGTCACACCTCCTTGGGTATGCCGCGAGAGTTCCATGCGCTGATCTCCTATCCGCCGGCCGGTGACAGGTGGGCGCGCACGGTCACGGCAGAGTTACTGTCAGGCAGCTTCACGGTCAGCGCATTCGGGTCGAATGCCGGATATGGGCTACCGTCGACTTCGACCCAGTCCAGCCGGACCCGGCCCGCGGGCAGCGCGTCCGGAGCGGTGCGCAGGATCCGGTCGGCGAAGCCGTCGGGGCGCGGACGGAACCACAGGGTGAGCGGCTCGCGGCTGACCAGGAGGCGCTGATAGACGGTGGCCAGGTAGCACAGTTCGGCGGCATGGCACATGCTCATCGAGTGGCTGCCCTTGAGCCGTTCGTTGCCCAGCAGGTACGGGGTCCCGTCGGCGAGGACGTTGAAGTACACGCCGCCGCCGTCGTGATCGAGGAAGAAGGCGTTGTAGAACGCGGCGGCCTCGCGGGCTTGCCGGAGGAATTCGCTGTCTTCGGTGAGGCCGGCCAGGATCTGATAGGCGAGGATGGCCTGTTCCTGCTGCCACCACGCCTTGCGGTCGTGCCAGGTGAACCGGTGCGCGCTTTGTCCCGGCGCCAGCGTGCGCTCCATGACGTCGTACCAGCCGCCGCGTTGCCGGTCGTTGCCGAACGCAGGCATGCTCCGCGCGATCCGCTCGGCTAGTTCGCGGTACCGCTCCTTCGGCTTGACGGCCATGATGCGCATCAGGTTCCAGGCGATCTTGAGGTTGTGACCGACCACGGCGCGGTCCTGCTGCCAGAGCCAGTTGCGGTCGGGCGACCAATCGGCGTGGAAGCGCTCCTGGACGAAAGGACTCCCGGCGTCGGGCATGTGCTCGGCGACCAGGTCGTAAGTGTCCTCGAGCATCTGCGCGTGGCGCTCTTCTCCGGTAGCGAGATAAAGATTGATCAGGTAGGCCGGCGCATGATCGCCGATCGAGTTCCAGTTCTTCCGCGCCCGGTTCGGCCCGAGTGACTCATGATGCGGGCTGAGCTGAACCGGGTCGAGGTGGGAGAAATAACCGCCGTGCTCCGTGTCGTAATAGAATTTCCGGAAGAGGCGCAGAGTGCCTTCGATGTCAGTGGCGATGCTCGGGTCGCCGGTTACGCGGTAAAGCTGCGTCAGTCCGCCAAGTGCGTAGAGTTGCTCATACATCGGAATGGCATCGTAGTCATCACCGAATTCCGACGTGAACAACTTCCTTTCGGCGCCGCCGCGTACATCGATCCCGTGGTACCAGTAGGTGACGTCCTCATCGCGATCAACGAAGCGCATATGCTGGCGAAGGTAATCGGTGCCGCGCTCAGCTACCTCTAGGAACTGATCATCGCCAGTCAACATGTAGGCGGAGGACATGCCGTAAACGAGCCGCGAGATCGTGTCAGTTTCCTGAACGTATTGATCGGTCTTCTCGCCGCCCAATCCCAGGACCGTGCGGTACATAGCGAAGTCAGGAACACCGGACTCACCGAACTGAGCGCGACGGTAGAAATTGCCGAGGTCCTGAATCTGCCGCACCCACCAGTCAGGCGCTTCAAAACTGTATTCGTCGGTCCGTCGGCCGCTGAAGACCAGCCGCTTCGCCTCGAAGGTGTATTCGCCGTCCTCGGGATAGTAGATCCCATGAGCGAAGACATGGTGCCCGGGAGTGAGCAGGTCCGTTACGTGGGCGGTGGCATCCCGATAAGGATCGCCGAGGTTCCGGGCGAATTCAGCGTACGTGGTATCCGTGAGCCGGACCGAAGCCCCGCGCCCGTCGCTGGTCTGAAGGTCAATAACCTGCTCGTCCGGATCGTATCGCGTGACATAACCCGCCACGAGATCGGAGAAGGGGAAGTCGAGACGGGAGCGAGAGCGCGCGGCTGACTCCCCGCCGGAAATAGCCGGCGTCTCCCTCACCAGGCTCTGTTTTGGATCGGCGACCGGATCCGCGGCCCGATCGGCGACCGGACTAGCGGCCGGGAAAGGGCGGCTCGCCACCGCCGGCCTACGGCCATGACGGGCGGCGATCAGGTCGATGATCATCCGTGCGAACAGATGACAATGGCCGGAACTCCGCCCGGTGACCAAGTCGCCGTCGACGACCACATCCTGGTCGGTATACAGGCCCCCCATGTTGAGAATGTCGCCAACCAGGTTGTTGTGGCAGGTAACCCGCCGGCCGCGGATCAGCTCGGGCATCAGCGAGACCAGCCACATGCCGTGGCAGATAATGCCCTTGAGCACGGACGGCTCGTCGAACGACGCGCGCAGCATCTTGGCGGCGGGTGACAGATCCCCCGGCTTTTCCGCGTATCGCAGCCGATCGGACACCATGCCCCCCGGCACGATGAGCGCGTCGAAATCACGCAGCCGCTGCTCGTCCACCGCCTCGAGGTCGCCATCCACGGTAATCGGGACCTGGTATTCGTGACCTTGGAATGTGAGCGACGGCTGTCCCCACAGCCGGGTCAGCAGCACCGTCCGAGCGCCCTCTTCGGCGAATCTGCGCTCGTAATAACTTACTTCTGGCTCGACGTAGTCGCTTTCCATGAGGATCGCGATCGTACGTCCGGCCAGCAATCCTTCGCTGCGGAGTGCGATTTCAGTCATGGGTCTCACTCGGTATTGAGGTCGATGAGGAAGGGGCCGTCAGCCGCCAGCATCTGCTCGATGGCGGATTCGATCTGATCTGTCTTGTCGACCCGGAGCCCGGGGACGCCATGCGCCGCGGCCAGCGCCGCGAAATCGATCTCCGGCTTGGACAGGTCGAACCCGCTGGGATAGCCGTGTCCCGGGATCCCGCGTTCCCGCCAGTACTGGTCGATGTTCTGGTCGAGCAAGCGGTAACGGTGGTTGTTGCAGACCACGAACTTGGCCGCCACACCCAGCCGGGCCGCGGTCCACAGCGCCTGCTCGGTGTACATGATTCCGCCGTCGCCGGTAAAGCCCACCACTTCGGCCTCGGGCCTGGCGAGCTTGATACCGATCGCGCCGGGAATACCAACCCCCATCGACCCGCCCCGCGTGGCGTGATAGCTGCCCGGCACGCGGGCCGGAAGGAACCGGGTGACCGCTGGGGACGCGGTCAGCGCCTCGTCGAACACCACCAGGTCGGCCGGTGCCTGCTTGGCCAGTTCGGCTGTGAACAGCTCGATCAGCGTGCCGTCGGGGGGTTGCTGGTTGCGCTGGCTCCTGATCGAGTGAAGTTCGGCAGCCATCAGCCGGCCATGATCGGACAGCCGCTCCGCCAGTGCCGCCAGCGTCGGCTTGGGATTCGCGGCCAGCGGGATGTCCACCGGGAAGTTCTTGGCGATCTCATTGACGTCCAGGTCGATGTGGATCAGCCGTACGTCCTTCCGGAAGGGGCTGTCCAGCAGCGGGAACACCTCGGGGAACACGTAGGTGCCGACGATCAGCACCACGTCGGCGTCTTGCACACGGGCCTGGCTGGAGGCGCCGAACATGTGGCCGAGCTGCCCGCGGTAGAGCGGGTGAGTGGTATCCATGTTCATCTCGGCCGAGTCCGCGCCCCAGACCGGTGCGCCGAGCAGTTCGGCCACGCGGGTGAGCTCGGCCTGAGCCCCGGTGTCGGATACCCCGTCGCCGATCAGGACGATCGGGTCCCGCGCCGCCTGGAGCGCGGAGGCCGCCCGGTCCAGGTCGGCGGCCGACGGCACCACGTCCTGGCTGGGAATGACGGTCGGCACCGCCGGCTCCGAGGTGTCGGCGTCGAGCACGTCCATCGGCAGTCCGACAAACACCGGTCCGCGTGGCACGGTCATGGCGACCTTCACCGCCCGCCGCAGTACCCGCAGGACCGATCCGGGATGCAGCACCCTGGTCGCCCACTTGGTTACCGGCTGCGCCATGGACACCAGATCGGCGGACATCTGCGCGTTCATCGCGTCATACCGCACTCCGGCGTCTCCCGCGACGACCAGCAGCGGAGTATGCCCGCGCATCGCCTGGTAGAGCATGCCGATCCCGTTGCCGAGCCCGACGCCCGCGTGCAACTGGATGAGACCGGGGCGATTCAGCGCACGGGCATATCCGTCGGCGATGCCGATCGCGACACTTTCCTGCAGGGTAAGCACGTACTCGATGTCCTCGCGTTGCTCCAGGACATCGAGGAAGCCTTGTTCAACGGTTCCCGGGTTGCCAAACATCTTCGTGAAGCCATCCGCCGCGAATTGCTCGAAGATGGCTGTCTTCGCTGGCCTGGCCATCATGGTTATCTCTCCTCTACCAGCCATACCTGCGCAGGCCGGATTCGAGCACCTCTACCAGCTTCTCGCCGCCCAGGAACGAGTCGGGCGTGGACCTGGCGGTGATGAACGGATAGTCCACGATGACCGAAGTTTCGCGGCCGACATTGCCGTGGTAACGCCCATCTGGCGCGGTGGCGTCACGCAGGATGTACTCCAGCGGATACGGAGGCGGCCCCATGTTGAAGTCGACGCCCACGAATCCGGTGCCGTCCTTGTAGTCGTATTCCTTGCAGTGCCCGGTGACGTGCTTGCCCTTGATGATGCTGGTACGGTCCTCCCAATCGCGGGCGAAGGCGAGGCAGGTAACGCCATAGCACAAGGCCAGAATCGGCTTGTCGGCACGCAGGAAGGCCAGGATCAGTTCATGCAGGCGCCCTTCATTCGCCATGTCGACGATGGGACCACTGCCGCCGACCAGCGTAATCGCGTCGTACCCCGCGATATCGGTGTCCAGCTTCCCCAGTTCGCGGTAGTAGGCCTCGATCTGGCGGACGTAATCGTGCGCGCTGAAGTAGGGCCGCTCAGGTATCCAGTCGCTGAGGCTGACCGGGTTGTCGAGCCGACTGGACTCGTCGAGTTCCCGCGCCGCGACCGCCACCTCGGGGGTTGTCACGGACCGGCCCAGCGGTGGGTCGACATAGCCGGGATCCAGGCTGGGGGGCAGGGCGGGCGCCCGCTTGCCGGTGCGAGTGGCGAAGATCGACTCGTAGCCGCGCTTGTCAAAAGCGGTCAGCGGCCCGAGTAGCTCCTCACCCCAGTATCCGTATTCGGAGAGGACGATAAGCATCCGCCTAGGCATTGATATCTCCTGTCGAGATTAATGGGTCTTGATTGTCGATTTTGGCTTGCAGGCACTTATTGATATCTATCGATCAGGACTGCCCACTCGTCCAGCATCCTCAGGGTGGTGTCACGCGTGGTCGGGTGATGGGTGTAGAACATGGCGCGATCCGGCTCCAGCTCCCGCACGACATCGATCTCGGCCTTGTCTTCGTCGGTCGGAAAGAAGATGTTCAGCCGCGGCCTGGGCTTACCCCGTTCTTCCATCATTCCGCACAGCCGTTTATAGGCGGGCGCCACCTGCGAAGGCTTCCACATACTCGGCGCGAACCAGCCGTCGCAGTAATCGGCGATGCGCTTGAGCACCGATTCGGCCCAGCCGCCCATGAGTATCGGTGGGTGCGGCTTTTGCAGTGGCTTCGGCCGGGAATACAGCGGATCGAAGTTAACGTATTTTCCATGGTACTCGGCTATGTCCTGGGTCCAGATCGCCGTCATCGCCTGGACCTTTTCACGCATCGCGCCGAACCGGCTCTTGCGGTCGATGCCGTGATTGGGTGCCTCGGCCGAATTCCAGCCGGCACCTATCCCGAGAACCAACCGGCCACCGGAGACCACATCGAGAGTGGCTATCTCCTTGGCCATTATTATCGGGTCGTGCATGGCGACCAGCGCCACGCCGGTTCCGAGCCGCAGACGCTCGGTTCGCATCGCCATCGCCGTCAGGGTGACGATGAGATCCGGCATCGAGTAATAGTAGTTCGGCAAGGAGTCGCTGTCATCGAATGGATATTCGTCGCTGTTAACCGGAACATGGGTGTGCTCGGCGATGAACAGTGACTCGAATCCGCGCTCCTCCGCTGCCTGGGCGAATTCGATCGGATCGATCGCTTTCTCGCCCGGGATCATAGTTTCGTCAGCTATGAACGTTTCGATTCCGAATTGCATGGTGCCGTTACCTTTGCTCGCTCGCTGTCTTGTGTCGCTGCTCTCGTCTCGCTAGCGCGGCTGCGGCCCGATGATCCAGTGTTCGGCGACCGTGAGGGAAAAGACGTACGCCGGATCGACGAGCGCGGCGCGCGTGGCGGTCACCTGATCGCGCCAGTGCGGCGAACTGAGCGCTTCGCGGAGTGCGGCTTCGTCGTCGAACCACAGTTGCTCGACGCTGTCGAAGGCTGCCTCGCCGAAGACGTAGAAACCATCCCGGGTGTGTCCGTGCACATACCGGCGCAGCCCGGGCAGCTTGGCGACGTCGGGCGCGTAGTCGTCGAGGGTGCGCTGCCGGTATTCCGCCAGCTTCAGCCCCGGGTGCCGCTTGAGGAGGAATACAACCTTCGGGCCGAGGCCGCTCTCCGGCCCGGAGACGATCTCGTGGGCCGTGGTGTCCAGCACGATCGTCAGCCAGAAGGCGGCCCAGTTCGGCTCGTCCCGCCTGGCGCCCTCGAGAAACTCGGGGGTCTGCAACGACGCCAGCTGTTCCTCGTCGTTGGCGAGCCAGATCTCGGCGATGCCCTCATGCGGCAATCGCGGGATACCCATATCGAACTCGGAGGGAATGCGGGTATCCACGAGGTATTTGCGGATCTGCGGAATTTTGCTGGCATACTGAACCGCGTGCGTGCGGACCCAATAATCCTGGAACTGCTCAGCGGTCATGCCCGGCTTCGGGGCTGCGAGAATGATCTGATGAATCATTGATAAACCTCCGTTCGTAGGAATTCCGCGGCACGTTCCGCGATCATGACAACGGTCGTGTGCGGATTCGCGGAGACGATCGACGGCATGACCGATGCGTCCGCTACACGCAGGCCCCGCACGCCGTGGACCCGAAGCTGTGGGTCCACCACCGCCATCGAGTCGACCCCCATCCGGCACGAGCCGACGAAGTGGTAATACGAGCCGGTGTTCGCCCGCACCCAGTCGGTCAGTTCTTGGCGCGTGGCTGTTTCCGGCCCGGGCACCACCTCGGTGAGGCCGAGTCGTTCGGCGAACGGCTTGGTCTGATAGATGTCGCGGGTGATCGTCACCATCTGGACCATGCGATCCAGGTCGGTCTGTTCGGCAAAGTAATTGGCGCTGATCTTGGGATAGGAGACCGGGTCGGCGTCGGCGAGCCGGACCGTACCGCGCGAGTAGGGGCGGACCAGGCCTGGAAGCGCCAGGATCAGGTGCGGATCCACCAGGTCGCCCGCGCGGCTCACCGGCTGGCCGGTGCGCACCCGCTCGATCACCTGACTGAAGAACTGGTCGCCGAACGGCGCCCGGTGCACGAGGCAGATCTCCAGGTCGGGCACCGGAAGCCCGGCCTGCGAAGTACAGAACAACGCGACCTCGGTGACGTTGCCACGCGGATCGTCACCCGGCTCGCGTAGGTAGCCAACCGGTCCGATCACCAGGGGATGGTCGTGGAAGTTCTGTCCCACACCAGGCAGATCTCGCTGTACCGGCAGGTCATGCTCGGCGAGATGGTCCGTCGGACCGATGCCGGAGAGCATGAGGAGCTTGGGGGACTGGATCGCCCCCGCGCTCACCACGACTTCCCGTTCGGCATAGGCGTGAGACGGCGCCCCGCCGTCGATGTACTCCACACCCGTGCAGCGGTCGCCCTCGATGAGCAGGCGCGAGGCGAGCACGTTCGTCCGGGTAGTCAGATTGGGCCTGCTCAGCGCGGGATCGAGGTAGGCCGGCCGGGCTCCCCAGCGCCTTCCGCTGTCGATGTTGACATGGTGCCAGCCAGCGCCGTATGACTCCGCGTTGAAGTCGGCGACCGGCGGATAGCCGAGTTCCTCGCAGCCTTCCAGGAAGGCATGCGAGACGAAGCTGCCGGTGTCCCGGGCGTTGACGACCGTGATCGGTCCATTCCGTCCCGCGCTTGGGTTGGTGTCGTCCCGCTGACTCTCGAGACGAGCGAAATACGGCAGGACGTCGGCATGCGACCAGCCGGCGCAGCCCTGGTAGGCCCATGCGTCGTAGTCGGCGGGCCGCCCGCGGGTGTGAATCATGTGGTAGATGTTCGACGTGCCGCCCAGCCCGCGGCCGGCCGCCGAATAGACGCCGGAGTCGTTCAGGCCCGGTTGCGGCTCGCTCAGGTAGGCCCAGTCGAACTCGCCCAGCAGCACCTCGTTCCAGCGCCACGGCGTGGTCACCGCATCATTGATCTCGCGCTGGCCTGCCTCGAGGACCAGCACCCGGACATCCGGAGAGTCGGTCAGCCTGCTGGCGATGACCGACCCGGCCGTGCCGCCGCCGACGATGATGTAGTCATAGCTCTCAGTCATGATCACCGCTCTCCTCCGGCCGCGATCAGGCCCTCTCCGCTGGCTGTGATCAGATCCGCGGCCCGTTCGGCGATCATGATCGTTGGCGCGTTGGTGTTCCCTGATGTGATGGCCGGCATGATCGACGCGTCCACAACACGCAGCCCGGTCACCCCGTGCACGCGCAGTTCCGCGTCGACGACAGCGGCGTCACCAGAGCCCATCGCGCAGGTGCCGACGGGATGCCACACGGTCGTAGCCGATCGCCGCACGTAGGACACCAGGTCGGTGTCCGGGCCTGGCGCCAGCTCCCGGTCCCGGATGCCGGTGAATGCCGGCGTCGCGGCCAGCTCCCTGGCCAGCGAGATGCCTCGCACCAGCACCCGCACGTCGGCTTCCTGCTCCAGATAGCGCGGATTGACCAGCGGAAGCTCGGCCGGGTGGGCTGACCGCAACAGCAGTTCGCCGCGGCTGCGCGGATGCAACAGGACGGGGGCGAAGGTGAATCCGGGACCTTCGGTCCGGTACTCGTCGTCGATGAACTGCACCGGACCGAAGAAGAACTGCAGCTCCGGTACATCGTGCGAAATCTCGGTGAAGAGACCGCCCTCGGCGATCAGCTCTGGTGGTGCCAGGTCGACCTGGCTGGCATAACCCACGCCCACCAGCAGATGGTCATGCAGGTTCTGGCCGACCCCGGGAAGGATCACCCGAGGGTCGATGCCGTGCTCGGCCAGGTGGGCGGGCGGGCCTATCCCCGACCGCATCAGCACCGCCGGAGACGAGAGGGTCCCGCACGAGACGATGACCTCCCTGCTGGCTCGCACGAGGTCACCGCCAGGCGCGAGCCGCACGCCGACCGCCTTGGTCCCGGCCAGCTCGACACGGTCGATCAGCGTGCCGGTGACCACCGTCAGCCGCCGGTCGGTGAGTACCGGCTCGAGGTACGCGGTCGCGGTGCTCGATCGCCGTTCGCCGCCCTCTCTGGTCGATTGATAGACGAACGCACCGCCCGCCTGACGGTCACCGTTGTAGTCCCAGTCTCCGTCGGCGTAGCCGAGCTTGGTCGCGGCGGACAGGAACGCCTTGGTGGCCTGAGAAGGCTCGCGGTACCTGGCGACGTGCAGCGGCCCGGTACCGCCCCGCAAGCTGGACGGGCCGCCCTCATACCGCTCTGCCGCCTTGAAGTACGGCAGGAGGTCCGCATAACCCCAGCGCGGATTTCCGAGCGACCGCCAGTGGTCGAAGTCGCCCGGGTTACCACGGACATACATGAGCGCGTTGATCGATCCCGAGCCGCCGACGACTCTGCCCTGAGGGATGTCGACTTCCCGTCCGCCCAGGCCTGGCTGCGGAACCGTACGGTGCAACCAGGCCACTTCCGGGTTACCCCACAGCGACGTCACTGCGGGGATGTCCGCGCGGATGACCTCGTCCCGGTCGGCGGGCCCGCCCACCTCGAGGAGGGCGACCGTGGCATCGGTCCGCTCCAGGAGGCGGCGGGCCAGCACGCATCCGGCGGTGCCCGCACCGGCAATGACGTAGTCGAAGCTCACATTCATCCCGGCCTACCCTGGGCGGCGCTGCCCTGGTCGGCGCTGCCCCGGTCGGCGGTGCGCAGCTGATCGAGCTCGGCCGGTGTGAAACTGCCAAGCAGGTCCTCGGCGACAAATTCCAGATAGTAGCGGCCCCACATGAGGTGCCACAGCGGAAAATGCTCGTTGAATTCTTCTCCGCGTTTCTTGGCGAGCTCGATCTCCAGAGGCCAGATCAGCCCGTCGTATTCGGCCGCCGAGAACTCGTATCCTAGCTTCGCGGCGGCTTCGATGACCTCGTCTTTGGCCTTGGTGTTGAGTTCTTCCAGAATGTCCCGGCGATTGGCGAGTACGCCTAGGAAGTCGAGCAGGTTCGCGGCGCTCATCGCTCCTCCTCGGCAGCGCCGGCGGTCACACTTTCCAGCTCGGAATCGGTGTGCCGCCGCACCACGTCTTCGACGAAGTAGTCAAGGTGCGTCTTTCCCCACATCGACCGCCACAAGGAACTGCTTTCGTTCATCGGTTCGCCGTCCTTGTGCATGATCACATTCGCTTCCAGCGGCCCCATCGCATCGCTGATATCGCCGACGGTAAAGTCGAATCCGTCGTTCCGCGCATGGAAGACGAGCTGCGCGACGTTGCGACGCCGGTAGCGCGCCAGCATGTCCTCGCTGTCGCGCAGCGCACGCAGGAAATCGATGAAGTTCCGCGCCGACATGACCGCCGCCTAAGTTCCGATAGGGTGCCGGCTGAGGAATTCGGCGATCCCCGTGCCGACGGCCACCGGGTCCTGGATCTGAAGACCGTGGCCAACGCCCTTCACCCCGAGCCGCTCGGCCTGCGGCAGCCAGTCGAGCAGGAAGTGGTGAATCTCCCGGAATCCGGGCATCGACGCCTCGCTGTCCTCGCCCATCAGGCTTAGCACCGGCATGGTGGGCTTGGCGGGCGCCAGGGAGTCCGCCCGGGACATGGCGAAGCCCCAGTTGGCCAGCGCAGGGAAGTCGACCTGGAACACGGTATCGGCGGTCTTGTCGATCCATTCCCAGACGTCGAGCGGGCAGGTCAGGTCGAGGGAGGACAGGTAACTCGGACCGCAGACGTCGGCCATGTAGTTCACTGCCGCGGTCGACTTGTCGCCCTTGGCGTAGCGGTCGAATGCTCGCTGTATCGCCTCGTTGTTCCGCGTGACGTTTCCCGGCTCCTCGCGCATCAGGTACGGCTCGAGCAGCAGACCGGACGCGGCCCGCTCGGGATAGGCCATCAGGAACTGGAAGCCGATGACTCCGCCGAAGGAATAGGCCAGCACGTGTGCCTTTTCCACGCCCACATGGTCGAGCACCTGCCTGGCGTGGTCGGCCATGTCCTCCATCGTGTAGCTGTCCCTGTTCCGGGTGCTGCCGTTATAGCCGACCCGGTAATAGGAGATGAACTGGTACTTTTCCAGAAGCTGCGGGCAGAACGTAAGCAGTGGGGTGATCAGGCCATCCGCGACGGTGGTGCAGTGAATGCACAGAACCGGCTCGCCCTGACCGACGACGGTGTAACGGAGTTCATCGTCGTTGACCTTGACTGTCTGGTCATGCGTGACCTTAAAATCGCGTCCCGCGTAGAACGCTGCAGTAGACACGGATATCCCTTTCTCTTGGCACGAATTATTTGGCCGGTACGATGAAGTCTTGATCGTTGCCAAGACAGGGTCAAGCTCACGGGACGACCGGCGGGAATTATCGTGATGTCCGGCCCCTCTTTCCGTTAAGTTGCCCGTTGAGTTGCCCGTTGAGTTGCTCGGCGGGGAGACCGGGACGATGAGGTGTGAACAGACCTGACGAAGTACGCGGGATCGCGAGTTGAACGGCATGAATGGCGGCGGATGGGGAATACAACGCGTCATGGCAGGAGACGTTACGGATAATGGACGCAGTGAGCGGCATTACGACGAGAATTCGACAGCCGCGGAAGTGATCGCCGGGCACGATCTGCACGGCCGCGACGTGGTGGTGACCGGAGGAACGAGCGGTCTCGGCTGCCACACGGCACAGGCCTTCGCCATGGCGGGGGCACGGGTGATCCTGGCCGGGCGCAATCCGATAGCCGGAGAACGCGCGGCCGCCGCGGTGGCCCGTGATGCCGGGAATCGGCAGGTTGCCTTCGAACTCCTCGATCTGGCTTCGCTCACGTCGGTTGAGAGCTTCGCCGACCGGTACCTCGCGACTGGCCGGCCGCTGCACATACTGGTCAACAACGCCGGCGTCATGGCGACGCCGTACCGGCAGACGGCAAACGGGTTTGAGCTGCAGTTCGGCACGAATCACGTCGGGCATTTCGCCCTGACCAAGGGATTGCTGCCCGCGCTGACGGCGGCCGGGGGAGCGCGTGTAGTGTCGGTTTCGTCCAGTGCGCACCGCCGGTCGGACATCGACTTCGACGATCCGAACTTCGAACGTCGCGAGTATGACCCATGGGTTGCCTACGGTCAGTCAAAGACCGCTAACGGATTGTTCGCAGTCGAGCTGACGCGCAGGTTCGCCGGGCAAGGTATCTTCGCCAACGCGGCCACCCCCGGCGCGGCGATGACCGGCCTGCAGCGGCACCTTTCCACAAGCGACAAGATCGCGCGGGGCTGGCTCAATCCCGACGGCAGCACGGCGGAGATACCGGGCTGGAAGACGCCCGAGCAGGGTGCCGCCACCTTCGTGTGGGCGGCCGTGGCCCCTGAACTCGAGGGGGTCGGCGGCCTGTACCTGAATGACTGTGCCATCGCCGAGCCCTGGACCGGACACGGCAACCCGTCCGGATTCGGTTACTACCGCCCTTACCTGCTTGACCCCGAGCGGGCCGGCCGGCTGTGGACTCTGACCGAGCAGCTCATCGAAGACCGCGCCGCAGCGGGCCGACGGCGGTAACCGCCAGCCCCGGTGCTGAGCCTACGGGCTTAGCGCCGGGCGGCGGTGAACCGAGCGCCGGCCCGGCACCCGGTCAATCGTTACTGACGTTCCCTGGCGCGGTTGGCGACGGTTACCGGGGCTCCCTTCGGATCGGTCTGCCGCCGAGGCCGCACGCTCGGGTCGGCCACGGTGAGCACCAGCATCAGGGCCGACAGCACCGTCAGCACGATCGCGAACCCGTGCAGGCCGCTGTCGGTCGCCCGCTGGCCGAAGGTGGCGCTGATCAGAGACGTCGACAAGATCGCGCCGAGATAGCCGGCTGTCCGCAGCAAGCCTGATGCTGTGCCGATGTGCGCCGCGGGCGTCTGCGCGTACATCGCGGACTGGTTGCCGACCACGTTCAGCCCGGTCGGCACGCCGAACAGGATGTTCGCCACCAGCAGCTCCCAGGTCGCAGACCTCGAGTTCAGTATCAGGAGGAACAGAGCGCCGAGGATCATCGCGACGGTGCCGACGACAAGTGGTGTGAACACTGCCCGGTTGCGTGAACCGAGCATCGACAGAACCGCGGCCACCACGAAGGCGGGTGTGAGCAGCAGTCCGGCGGCCGAGGCAGACCGCCCCGCGCTCTGCTCCAGCCACTGCGTCCAGCCGTAGATGATCCCGTAGATGCCGACGAAGGCCATCGCGTAACGGATATACGTGAACGTCAGGGCCCGGTTGGCAACCAGCATCCTGACATCGATGAACGGGGTCGGCCAGCGACGCTCCCAGGCGGTCAGTGCGAACAGCAGCGCCACGGCCGCGCCCAGGTAATACCAGTTGGGTCTGGTCGGGTTCATGAGGAACAGCAGCAGCATCGTCAGGCCCGCCGCGAAGACCACGAGGCCGACCGGGTCGATCCGGCGCCAGGCGGCAGGCTGGTCCGGCGTGCCGTTCCCCCGCTCGACAGCGATGGGCTCATCGTGCGGAAGCCACACCAGCACGAACGCGGCGCCGAGCCCGGCGAGCGGGATGTTGATCAAGAAGATCGATCGCCAGCCGCCTACCGTGAGCAAAAAGCCGCCAAGCAGCGGTCCGACGGCCATCGTGACCTGGCCCGCGGTCGCCAGCGCGCCGAGTACCCGGCCCGGCGTGCGCTGGCTGAGGCGTTCGGATTGCCGGCGGATCAGGGCGACTGCCGCCGGGTAGGCGGCGGAGGTGCCGAGGCCGATGATGATACGCGCCGCTATCAGCGGGGTCAGCGACGCCCACGGCAGGCCTAGCACCCCGCCGAGTGCCACCAGCGCCAAGCCGCCGAGGTAGACACGCCGGGCGCCCATCTGGTCAGCCAGCTTGCCCATCGTCGGCTGACCGACCGAGGTGGCGAGGTACAGCGCCGACACGAGCCAGATCGTGGTGGCCGTCCCGACGTGCATGGAGTGCCCGATCGCGACCAGCGCGATGGCGATTATGGAGGAGTTGATGGGATTGAGGACAGCGCCGAACGAGGTGGCGAACATAAAGCGGCCGCCGAATCCCACGTCGGCGGGTTCGGGTCCGGTCCTAACCCGCTCCAGGGTTATCTGTCGCATAGCGACTCCGGTCATAGAAAGTCATAGGCGGTCCCGCTGGTTCCCGTGCTCATCGATCGGAGACCACCAGAGGTTGAAGTTGAGCAGTCCTTCGCCGAACATGGCCGCCTGCCCCTGCACCATCATGTTGTCCGCGTTGAAGTTGAAGTGGTCGACCGCGTTGAACCACAGGCGGTCATAGAGTGACTCACTGCCTTCGGGGGCATTGGCGCGGCGGGCCTCCACGTGGATCACATCGATGAGCTGTCCTGCGTCCTGGTTGACGAGCACTGCCTCGGAGGTGAACTTGAGCGTGCCACCGGAAGCCGAATACCACAGCTTGAGAAAGTCCTGGACGCGTTCCAGACCCTCGTGCCAGCCGGAGAAGGGATGATTCCCAGGGGTCAGGAACCTGAATTCGGGAACGAAGAACTCCAGCGCCCGATCGCGGTCGCCGGACAGCAGGGCGGCACTCGCCATGGCGAAGCGCTCCTTGGTAAATTCTGACATCGTAGCTCGATCCTTTGCTGTCAGGGCTGCTCGGGGAAGTTTCGGCCCCGAGGCGATCGGCAGCCCACCGCCACGTACCCCCGAAAACGGTTAGCAGCGGATATCGCTGTTCGCTCGCGGCGAAATCAGGCGGAATCAGGGCCGGCCGGTCGCGCTTGCGCCAGCTGATCACTATCCGAAGGTGGCCGAATACGGCCATATCGAGAGCGTAAAAAAGTGCTTAAACCGCAGGCAAGGCAACCATGAAGGTGAGCGATACTCCGTAGAGTCCGCGCTGATACTCAGTAATCTCTGACCCGTCCGATGCTCGCACCCTCATGATCGTTGAGCCACCGCCGTTCGGTAAAATGATCTTTTATCCGCATATGTCGTGGCGAAGCTCATGTCGTGGCGAAGCTCATGTCGCGGAGAAGCCGCCGTCGGCATAAATCGTCTGGCCGGTTATGTAGTCGCTGGCGCGGGAGGCCAAGAACACCGCGACGCCGGCGAAGTCGCTTGGTTCTCCGTTCCGCCCGATCATCGTCCGCGCGGCGAGTGCCGCCAGCCGTGCCGGATCCGACGCCGCGACACGGGTCAGCGGCGTCACCACGAACCCGGGACACACCGAGTTGCAGCACACCCCGGACGAGGCCCATGCCTCCGACTGCGAGCGGGTCAGCGCGGCCAGCCCGCCTTTGGACGCACCGTAACCGCCGCTGTTGCCGAATGCCCGCTGCGCCTGCTGCGACGTCACGTTGATGATCCGCCCCCAGCCCCGCGAAGCCATGATCGGCCCGAAGCGCTGCCCGAGCAGGAACGGCGCGGTCAGGTTCACCGCCATCGTCAAGTCCCAGTCGGAGACGGTCAGCGACGCCAGCGGCGGCCGGACGTTGACACCGGCGCAGTTGACCAGGATGTCCGGCGGCCCGAACACGTCCGCCGCCGCGGCCGCCGCCCGCGACACCTCGGCACGGGAGGAGAGGTCCGCGCTCACCGCTGCCGCCTCGGCTCCCGCCCTGATCAGCTCCGCGACATGAGCCTCCAGACGGCCGGCGTCGCGCGCGACGAGCACCATCCGTGCCCCCGCCCGGCCCAGCGCCCCGGCCATCGCCGCTCCGATCCCAGAGCTCCCGCCCGTCACGACCGCTACTCGCCCGCTCAGCGAGAACAGTGATGTGAGATAGTCATCCATGTTCACCAACGCTACCGGGCCGAGTTAACGAAGAATCCGCCGGAGCGGGATTCCCATCGCGCTTAGGAATAATCCTGGGTAATTGGGCAGCGACCCCGTACGGATAACCGTCTCTCAGGGAGGTCCGGTGACTGAAATGCCATATTCGGCCGCATCACCAGGGAGTCCCCGTCGCACGGTGGCGAATACGCACCTGCTCCTGGTGCTCCTCTGCGCGGTTCAATTTATCGACTCTTTCGACATCGCGTCCATGGCGCCGGCTTTGCCGAAAATCCAGCACGACCTCGGCATGACGCCCAATACGCTCCAGTGGGTGGTGACCGCCTACGTTCTCGGATATGGGGGTTTGCTGCTGCTCGGCGGCCGGCTTGCGGATCTGTTCAACCGCAAGCGCCTGCTCATTATCGCGCTTGTGATCTTCACGATCGCCAGCGTCGTCGGAGGTGTCGCCACAACAGGCGATATGCTGATCGGCGCGCGGCTGGCGAAGGGCATTACCGCCGCGTTCACGGCACCCGCTTCTCTGGCGGTCCTGCTGCACACATACGACGACGAGGACGAACGCAACAAGGCTCTCGGTACGTACGGGTCGATCGCGGCCATCGGCTTCGTTTTCGGCCTGGTGCTGGGCGGCCTGCTTTCCAGCGTGACCTGGCGCCTCGTCTTGTTCGTTCCGGCCGCGCTCGCTCTGCTCGTGTCCATAATGGGCGCCTACGTCATTCCTGGTGCAGATCACCGGACGGGGGCTGGCCGGCAACCGGTCGACGTCGTCGGCGCCGTTACCGTGACCGTGGCACTGCTCGCGCTCGTCTTCGGCGTGAGCCGGGCCTCGACCAGTGGCTGGGGCGACGGTCTTGTGGTGGCCTCGCTGGTCGTTGCCTTCGTGCTCACGATCGTGTTCCTGCTGGTCGAACGGCTGGTCAAGTCGCCGCTGGTGCCGTTGGGGATCTTCGCCAGGCCCGGCCTGGCCCCGGCGAACTCGGTCGCGTTCCTGTTCCAGGGCAGCTATGTCGCCTGGCAGTTCCTCGCGACCCTGTACCTGCAGAACCTCCAGCACTGGGCCCCGGTCTACGTGGGACTCGTGATGTCACCCGGCGGGATCATCATGATGTTCACCGCCCGTCGCTGGGCGGGCTACGTGGGGAAGGTGGGTGCCTGGCGGCTCAACAGCGTCGGGATCTTGCTCATCGGCCTCGGCTATCTCTGGACGCTGCTAGCGTTCGGTCATGTCAGCGCGGCGCTGCTGTTCGTCCTCGCGCAGGTCATCCTCGGTACCGGGTACTCGATCAGCTACCCGGCGTCCAACATCACGGCGGTCTCCGGCGCCCGGATGAACGAGCAGGGGCTGGCGTCTGGCCTGTTCTTCGCCGCGTTCCAGGTCGGGAGCGGCGTGATCCTGGGCATCGTCGCGTCCGTCTACACCGCGCACACGAACGCGCATTACAGCCTGGCGGGGTTCCGTCCAGCGTTTACGGCGGTGGTGGCGGTGGGGGCTCTCGCCCTGCTGATCTGCCTGGTTCAGGCGGCACGGGCTCCCAGGACAGGGATTGCCCAGCCTGTCCAGCCGGAGGCCGTACCACCCGGCGGCGAAGAGGCGCAGGCCGAATGGGAACGAGCCGGCCGGCGCTCGGGATGAACCGGACGCTATAACAGTACGGGCCGGGCGCCGATCAGCCCCAGCGCGTGCCCGGCCAGCCGGCATCCGGACCCCAGCGCCTCACCCGGCGGCTTCTTGTCCAGCCACGCTGGAATGAACCCGGCGACGAACGCGTCTCCCGCACCCGTCCCGTCCACCACATGGTCCACCGGGGGAGCCGGCACCCGCACCGGCGGGCGCCCGTTCGCGTAGAACAACGCCCCGTCCGCTCCCAGCTTCACCACGACCTGCGGATACCACGCGGTCAGCACCCGCGCCGCGGCCTCCGGATCGTCGCGGCCGGTCAGCACCCGGGCCTGGGCCGCGTTCACGAACAGCAGTATCGCGCCGCCCGACAGCTCGAGGAACGGCTCCGCCCCCACTCGCTCCAGCGGCGCCGCCGACGCGGCGTCCACCGATGCCGTCATCCCCGCTCGCCGGGAGTATTCCAGCGCGGCCAGCCCCGCGGCGCGGCCCCCCTCGGACAGCAGCGTGTATCCCGACACGTGCAGGTGGGCGCCCGGCACGAACAGGTCATGCGGCAGGTCGTCCGGCGACAGCGCCGCGTTCGCCCCCGGATCCGACAGCATGGTCCCCTCGCCCTTGTGGGTGACCATCACCACGCAGGTGCCGGTGGGCCGTTCCGGGTCCATCACCAGGCGCGCGTCGACGCCGTAGCCCATAAGTTCCATATCGCGGTTTCGCCCGGCTATGTCCGCCCCGCGTCGCCCGACGAACGCGACGTCGCCGCCGTCCGCGGCGATCCACGCGGCGACGTTCGCTCCGGAACCACCGCCGTGCATGGACACGTTCGCAGGCGTATCGCTACCCCTGGCGAGTGGCAGTTTCGCGTGGGCGACCGTGTCGGTCATCAGGTCGCCGATGACAACCACGCGTGCCATTCTCGTCATCACCCCATCGCATGCTGACCCGGCACTAAGCATCGCTGGTGAGCGGAATCTCTACGGTATCAGCGGCAAGGCTTTTCCGGCCACGACGAGTTCGGTCTCCTCGGACTCGCCGGCCAGTGCCTGGTTGATCCGCCCCAGCCAGTCCCGGAACACCCGTCCGGCCGGCGTCTCCGGTATCACTCCGAGCCCTGTCTCGTCACTCACCGCGACGATATAGGCGCTGGCTTGCCGCCAGGCGGCGATCAGCTCCGCGATCCGCGCCTCCAGCCTTCCGGTGTCCCACCCGTCCTGGTCCAGCACCGCGGCCAGCCATGTCCCGATCCCGTCGATCAGCACCGCACCCTCCGCGGCTTCGAGGACCCGGACCAGGTCGGTTGTCTCCACCGTCCGCCACCAGGCCGGCCGCCGCGCCCGGTGCGCCGCGACCCGCGCCGCCCACTCCGGGTCTCCCGTCCCGCCGGGCCCGGTCGCGACGTAGGTGACCGCTGGCTCCGCGGCCACCCGCAGCTCGGCCCGCTCTGATTTGCCAGATCGTGCGCCGCCCATCACCAAAACCCGGTAAACCCCCCTTTTCAACGAACGAACGGTGGTAACACGATCCCCGTCCCCGGCCACGCCCACCCGCCATATCGCGCAGCGGCGCTGGAGTTCCGCGATCGAGCTCACCCGGTGATCGGCGAACGCGGCCAGGGTCGTGGTGGCTTCGGTCACCAGCCCGCGGGCGCGCAGCAGTCCGAGCTGGAACGGATCCCCGAGCACGTCCACGAACGCGAAGTCATATGGCCGCGTCCCGTCCGGTGGTCGCAGCGCGGCCCCCGGCCCGGCCGGGTACAGCAGCCGCTGCCCGTCCGGACCGGTAACGTCCCACCCCCCGGGTATGTTGTGCACGACGTATCCGTCGTCCCCGTCCACACCATCAGCGTCCACACCATCAGCAGCTATGGTCAGTCGTCCATCCACGAGTATGGTCGACCTCTGTCGCGTGTACCTGTCTGCCGCTACGCGTCGGCAGGAGGCGCAGCGGCAGCCCGGCTCCGGCCACCCGAGCGCGCCGCCGCTCCCCGTGACGAGGATCTCCATCAGCCGAGGAACGACAGGCGGATCTGGCGATCCGGGTTGTCCACGTTGAGATCCACCAGCGCGATCGACTGCCACGTGCCCAGCGCCAGCCGTCCGCCGATCACCGGCAGCGTGGCGAACGGCGGGACGAAGGCGGGCAGCACATGGCTCCGGCCATGCCCTCGTGACCCGTGCTTGTGCCGCCAGTGATCATCGGCGGGAAGCACCTCCGACAGCACGCTGAGCAGGTCCTCATCGCTGCCCGCACCGAGTTCGAGCACCGCGATGCCAGCGGTCGCGTGCGGCACGAACACGTGCAGCAGCCCGTCGCCGCCCGAGGCCGCGTCGGCCGCGAACGACGCGCACTCTTCCGTGATATCCAGGACGACTTCGCGTCCCCCGGTCCGTACCCGCACGATCTGGCTCTCCATAGGAAAAGCCTAGGCCGGGGGAGCCGTAATCCCGAGCGGCACCGCGGCCGGAAGCCCGCGCGGCGGCCCGCTCGGATTACTGCGGTAAATCGGGGTCCTACGGTGACTTTTGTGCACTATGGTGCACAAAAGTCACCGCGAGGCCCGAATCAACCACAAAACTCGCCCCAGCGAATCGGGCGAAAGGGGCAAAAGCCGCACGTCCAGCGGGTCCAGCCACTACTTGACCGGCCCTCCAGCCGCGGCGAGCGGAGCGAGCTTCGCGGTCGCCCGGCTGCGGGGGCCCCGCGGTGAGCGGAGCGAGCTTCGCGGTCGCCCGGCTGCGGGGGCCCGGAGGGCCTCCCGGCCGGGCGACACTAACGGCGAGAAGCGTCGCAGGCGGGGGCCCGGGGGGTTGGTTTATACCCCCCGGACAATAACAGCGTCGGGGCCGGGGAAGACGAGCCGCGTGTGCCCGTCATCGAATTTCACCAGGTAGGGCGGTTTGCCCTGCTCGCCGTGTACCTCGACGATCTCGCCGTTCTTGTCCGGGTGGCCGACGATGTTGCCGTGAACGCAGATCCGGTCGCCAATGGTCGCTTGCATGTCAGCATCTCCTCTCCGCGCCAAGAGAGTCCTGCCTCCCAGGCTTACACGCCGCGGCGTCCGGCACAATGTCGGGGGCCACTCAGGTGCCGGTCGTCGGATGGCAACTGCTCGTCGGTGCGGTGGTGGAGCCGGGCCGACGCCGCACGACGATGTCCAACGCCCTGGCCTGCGCTGAATGCGCCGGCGCGATATTCAAGAACAGGAATATTACCGTCGCCGTTGACCCTTCGTGGCAATCCGCTTACCGTCATCTCCTGGTATGTCACGCGATCAGGAGGTACCTCGATGGAGCCCGGCATGATCATCGCTGGCGGCAACTGCGGCGAGAACGACTGCCCCACCATCTCCTGCGCGGATAATGGCATGGTAGACGTGCAGGGGTACTACCCGAACGGCATCTCGGCGCCAGTCGGCGAGACCATCGCCAGAATCCCGGCCCAGCTGATTATCGATGCGGCTCAAGTCCTGGTCGGTGAAAGCAGATAAATCATATATGAGTGATGCCTAGAGGCGGGGGGTACACAGCGCGATATCGAAGCGTATATCAAATAACCGTTATGGCCTGCGCAAGGGGCGCGGGCTCCACAGCATTGGTAAGGGCTTGGCATAATGCTGGAGCTCGAGGCGCTCAGCCGGCACAAAGACGGCCTGGCGGTCGCCATACGCAAGCTGCGCAAGCATGCGGGGCTGACCGGTGAACGGCTGGGTGCCCGGTGTGCCATGAGCCAGAGCAAGATCTCCAAGATCGAGACCGGACGGATAGTTCCGTCCGTGCTGGATGTGGAGCGCATCCTGCATGCCCTGGACGCGCCGGCGACGGTGACGGCCGAGGTCACGGCGCTCGCGCGGCTGGCCAACACCGAGTTCCAGGACACCCGTTCCCTGCTGCGGAAGGGGCTGGAGAAGAAGCAGTACGAGCTGAGCAGCCTGGAGACGGCGACGACGGACTTCAGGTTCTTCCTGCCCGCCATGATGGGCTCGCTCATCAGCACGCCCGACTACATCCGAGCCAGCCTGGCTCATGTCCGTGGCTCCACAGAAAAGGCCATGGCCAAGAAACTCGAACGCCAGTCGGTCTTGTATGACACATCGAAAAAGTTCTCTTTCGTGTTGACTGAGTCGGCTGTGCGCTGGCCGGTCTGTGATCCCGGGACCCTGGCCGCTCAGCTCGATCACCTGATCTCGCTGTCCCGCCTGCCCAACTTCCGGCTTGGCGTTATTCCCGTGCTGGCCCGCCAGCTGCGCGGGCCGCTGAACACGTTTACCGTCTATGACGAGTGGCTTGTCACAGCTGAAACTTTCGCCGGCGTGGTTGTCATGCGCGACCCGCATGATGTAGCACTTCATCTCGGCTTGTTCACTCGCTTCGAACAAGCCGCGATTTTTGGCGACACGGCGCGGAAAAGGATTACCGAATGGGCAGATGACCTTCGTTAATAAGTGGCGTGCCCGCGAAATTATGCGAGTTCGGGAATGATCCTGGCCCTGCGGCGACCAGATTCCATAGCGTCATCCCGTGGCGGATCTCAGCGGCACCGGCCGGCTTGCCGATGACCTCTACCTCATGGCGCATGACGAGGTAAGCGGCAAGCCGTTTGTTCAGTCGCGGGCCCTCGGCCTGGGGCTGGCCAGCGCGTTGCTGGCCGAGTTGATGCTGCCTGGCCTGATCAGCATCAACTCCGCCGGGATCACGCCGGCCAGGCCGATGATGCCCGAGGACACGGTGACACGCGACCTGCTCAACCTGCTGCTCAGCGAGCGTGACGTCCACCCGGTGCGCGAGTGGCTGCTGTTTGTCGGGCGCAATGCGGCGGAGGGCGTAGCGGGCCGCCTGGCGGCGTCCGGGTACCTGGTCCAGTCGAATGGGTGGGGCCGTCCTTGGCGGGGCAAGCGATGGGTGGCGGTCGATGAGAACTGCGCGTTCGCACCCATGCTGCGGGTCCGTGCCGCGCTGGACGCCACCCGGCTTCCGCCCGTCCATGGAGCGGTCCTGGCCGGGCTGGCCACCGCCTGCGGACTTGGTTTCCGCATCGCCCAGTACGCACTCCCGGAGCAGGGCCGCAGCGTCGAGGAGACGGTGGAGCTCCTCGCCTCCGGCCTTCGGGAGCTGATTGCCCAGACCCGCGCGGCCGTCGACAGTGCCGTGCTATCCCACCGAGTTTGAGTGCAAGCCCCTGACCACCCAGTAAATCCGCCCAGTAAATCCGCCCAGTAAATCCGCCCAGTAAATCCGCGCAGCAAAACCGCCAGTAGAAGGAGTGCCTGATGTCCAGGATGCAGACCGAGGCGCGCGCGCCCAGCGCCATTTCGCAGGCGCTGGCGGAGGACCGGCTGGGCGTGCCGTCCGTGCTGTTCTTTGTCCTGGCCGGCGTCGCCCCGCTCACCGTGGCGGCCGGAGTCATCCCCACCGCCTACTCGACAACCGGTCTGACCGGCATCCCGGCCGGCTTCATCGCCATCGCGATCATCCTGGCCCTGTTCGCCACCGGATACGTGGCGATGACGCGGCACATCACCAACAGCGGCGCGTTCTACGCCTTCATATCTCGCGGTATCGGCCGTACGGCCGGCGTCGCCGCCGCGCTGGTCGCGCTGCTGGCTTACTCGTTCCTGCAGGTCGGACTGTACGGAGCGTTCGGCCCGAACGCGGCCAGCGAAGCCTCCGCCCACCTGGGCGTGAACTGGGCCTGGTGGGTGTGGGCGCTGATCGCCTGGGCCGTGGTCACCGTGCTGGGCCTGCTGCGGGTCGACGTCACCGGCAAGGTGCTGGGCGTGCTGCTCACCGCGGAGATCATCGTCATCCTCGCTGAGACGATATCGGGCCTGCTCCATCCGGCCGGCGGCCAGCTCAGTTTCTCGACATTGTCCCCGGCCGCGCTCACCTCGGGAGGCTTCGGCACATTCGGTGTGCTGGCCGTCGTCGCCGTGCTTGGCTACATAGGTTTCGAGCAGGCGCCGGTCCTCGCCGAGGAAGCCCGCAACGCCCGGCGGACGATCCCGGTGGCCACGTACTTCGCGCTGGGCATGATCGCTGTCGTTTACGCGGGAGCGAGCTGGGCGATGGCCGCGCACGTCGGCCGTGCGCATGTCGTGCCGGCGGCCACCGCGCAAGGTCCCGGCCTGATGTTCGGCCTGGGCAGCAACGGACTCTCGCAGGCCGCTCAGTGGCTGTTCCTGACCTCGTTGTTCGCCGCCGCGCTGGCCTTCCACAACTGCGTCTGGCGCTACATCTACGCGCTGGGCCGCGAAGGCGTGCTGCCGAGCGCGCTCGGCCGCACCGGCAGCAACAGCATCCCGAAGGCCGCCTCGCTCACCCAGAGCGTGACCGGCCTCATCGTCATAAGTGTGTACGCGATCGGCGGCTGGCCGCCGATGACCGACCTGTTCTTCTGGCTGGGTACGACCGGCGGGTTCGGCGTCCTGATCCTGCTGGCCGTGACGTCTGGGGCGATCGTCATGTTCTTCCGCGCCGATCCGCGCGGCGAGGACGCCTGGCACCGGCTGATCGCACCCGCGCTGTCCGTGGTGCTGCTGACCGGGATCGTGGTGCTCGCCGTGCTGCACTACAACATCCTGCTGGGCGTTCCGTCCGGCAGCGCGGCCGCATGGGTGCTGCCGGCGGCCTACGGGGTGGTCGCGGTGATCGGGTTGTGCTGGGGAGCGGTGCTCAGGGTCCGCCGGCCGGCCACATACGCGACGATCGGGCTGGGTGCCAGCGCAGCCACCCGCCAGTTCACTCCCGCCAGCCACGGGGCCCGATGATGGCCGTGCGCGAGAACCCGCCCTACGCGGACCCGTCGGGGACCGTGGTCCGGGCCGGACCAGGCGACCTGTTCATGCTCAGTCAGGTCATCGCCGACGCCTTCTACGGCCTGGCGCCGTCCCAGTGGCTGGTCGCCGACCCGGACGCCCGCCGCCGGATCTTCCCCGCGTATTTCCAGCTGTACGTCGAGCATGCCCTCGCGGCCGGCCTGGTGTTCACCACACCGGACCGCGCGGCCGCCGCCTTGTGGATTCCCGTCAGTGAGGCGGTGGAGGGGCCGTCGGGCGACTACGATACGCGGCTGGCCGCGATTACGGATCCGTGGACGGATCGGTTCCGTGCCTTCGACCAGGCACTGGACAGCCACCATCCCGCTGGCTGCCCGCACCATCACCTGGCGCTCCTCGCGGTCCGGCCGGACCGGCAAGGCCGGGGGATCGGCACCATGATGCTGCATGTGCATCACGCACTGCTCGACGAGCAGGGGGTGCCCGCCTACCTGGAAGCCGCCAACCAGCACACCCGCGCGATGTACCTGCGCCACGGTTACGCCGACCACGGTGCCCCGATCCAGTTGCCCGGCGGCCCGCTCATGTTCCCCATGTGGCGGCCCCCCGTCCGCTGACGCCATCAATGTCGCAAGGTGCGCGCCGGTCAGTGGCCGTATACCGGGGTCATCAGCGCCCGCGCGATGGTGTGGAACCGCAGGTTGAAACCGGCCACCGCGGGCGTGACCGAGTCGTCGATACCCAGCGAATCGACATCGAGCGCGTGCACGGCGAAGACATACCGGTGCGTCTCCCCGGCCGGCGGCGCCGCCCCGCCGAAGTCCTTTGAGCCGTAGTCATTCCGGACATGAAACGCGCCGGCCGGCAAGCCCGCACCCGAACCGGCGCCGGAGGGCAAGGACGTGACCGAGGCCGGCAGGCCGAGCAGCACCCAGTGCCAGAAACCCGAACCGGTAGGGGCGTCCGGGTCATAACAGGTGACCGCGAAGCCCTGGGTCTCCGCCGGGAACCCGGACCAGGACAGCGACGGGGAGATGTTCTCCCCGCTCATGCCGAACCCGTTGTACACCTGGTTATCGGACATCATCTCGCCGTCGGCGACGTCGTCGCTACGCAGCTCGAATGATGGCACCGCGGGCATGAAGTCATAGGGAAGCGGCGGACGGTCGGCCATGACTACCTCCTCGTAGCGCGTATCGCGGGTAAACACTATCGGTTACCTGCCCGGCCCGGCGCACCGGACGCATGCACTCACGCGCTAATTACGTTTGGGACTACGTGCGGCATAACACCGTTGATATACGCCTACGGTGGTGTTGTGAGGCAGCCGGCCCGCAAGCCGAAAACCACCGCACGGGGCACCCGCAGCACGGGGCCGCGCCGATTCGCGCGGCGCCTGCGCCGCCGTGCCCGTGCGGCCCGTGGCAGGCTCGGCGCCGGTTCCGCGGCCGGACAGTTCGGCCCGCTCCGGATCGGACCGCTGCGGATCGGCCCTGTCCGGCTCGGCACCGCTCGCAAGTCGCCCTGGCTGCGCCGCGCGGCGCTGGCCGCGGCCCTGCTGTGCGTCGCGTTCCTGCCCTACCCGACCACGGCGGGGCAGGTCGTCGCGTCGCCCGCCACCTGCCGGAACGGATGCCACGCCGAGCAGAACATGCAACGCTGGAGCATCGCGCTGCCCGGATCCTGGAACGTGCTGCCCGGCCTCAGCGGCACGGTGCCCGCCAGCGGCCTCGCCTACGCCGCCGCGGGCCACGGCATCGTTGCGCTGGGTTCCGGCATGACCGTGTACATCTATGCCGAGAACAGCGGCAGATCACTGTGGCAGGACACGCTGTCCGGCTTCCCGGCCAACGCGGAGATTGTCTCCGTGCGAGTGTGGCCGGGTGAGGTGACCGTCGGCGTCTCCTCGTCCGGACACCGGACGGAAGTCATCCTGTCCGACGCCACCAGGTCCGAGACCGGCGAATTTTCCTCGGACCTGTACGGCGGCGCGGTGGCGGGCAGCGCGAAGTACACGGTGATCGTCGGCACCACCGCTGTGATCAGCTACGACAACGCGACCGGGCATGTACTCTGGCAGCGCACCACCGGCCCGCTGACCCAGCGATGGCAGTCCGACGGCCGGTATCTGTACGTTTCCGAATCGGCCGCCGGTTACCTCGGATCCTCGCCGGTCACGGCGCTTCGCCGGATCGACACGGTGACGGGCGTAGAACAGCAGGTCGTGGCCACTGAACCGCTCGGCAGCCCCACGCTCTACGGCACCAGCCCGTTCACCGGCACGCTGACCGCGGCGTTCGGCGGCGTGGTCCTGTTCTCCTCGGCCAGCGGAGTGACCGCGTACAGCGGCGAAACAGGTGCCGTACTGTGGTCCATGCCCGGCGTGGTGCCCGCGGGCGCCGATCCGCGGCAGGGCAGGTTCTACCTGGCCAGGGGCTCCGAACTGGTTGCGGTGAGCCCGCAGAACGGCCGCATCCGTGCGGTCATCCCGGCGGCCGGCCTGTACTCCGTCCGGGACGGGATCGCGCTCGGGCTCGACCAGGGCGCCAACGGCGATGCCTGGGGCTATTACGTCGCCGGACAGCGGATCACCATGACCGCTCCCGGGCTCGGCTGGCCGCACTATTTCGCCGACCTGTCGGGAATCGGCGGGAGCGCCGACCCGGGCAGCGACCTGGTGGTGATCGCGGCGTGCGGCCAGGCTGGGCCCGCCATCACGCCCAGCCCGTCAGCCCCTGCCACCTCGTCAGACACGGCCAGCCCGTCGGACACGGCCAGCCCGTCAGACACATCAGCCTCAGCTAGTCCCACGCCGCCTGGCTCATCCGCCTCCGCCAGCTCGTCGGCGTCGCCGAGCCCCAGCCCTTCGCCGGCCATCCAGCCGTGCCAGAAACCAGAGCTGGTCGCGCTCAGCCTCTGAGCCCACCTGTACGCTGAGCGCAGGGGAAGGAGTGAAAGGCCATTAACACGAACGGCATTCGCGTCCTCGTCTGCGGCGCTGGTTTCGGTGGCATGGCTGCCGTCGCGGGACTCAAGCGCTCGGCAGCCCGCATCACCTTCCTCGACGCGAACCTGTACAGCACGTTCCAGCCGCTCCTGTACCAGGTGGCCACGGCCGGGCTCAATCCCGGCGATGTGTCGCATCCGGTCGGCTCCTTCGCCCGGCGGTGGCGGGCCACCTACCGGCGAGGGGAACTCGTCAGCATCGACAGCGCGGGCCAGCGGGTCAAGCTGGCCGACGGACGCGAGTTCGGTTATGACTACCTGATCATCGGCACCGGCATGACCGCGTCGTTCTACGGCATCAAGGGCGCCGCCGAGAACACGGTCGGGCTGTACACCCGCAAGGACGCGATCGTGCTCCGCGATCACTTCATGGCCGGTCTCGAGCGGCTGAGCGAAGGCGAGCGGGACTTCAACATCACCGTGGTCGGCGGGGGCGCGACCGGGGTCGAGCTGGCCGGCGCGCTGTCCGAGCTTCGCGACGTGGTCCTCCGCTCGACGTTTCCCGACGTCGACCGCAGTCGCCTGCACGTGCGGCTGGTGGAGATGGCGCCGTCGCTGCTCACCCCGTATCCCGAGCGGCTGCGCGACTACACGCTGAAGCAGCTGCGCCATCGCGGGGTCGACGTCCAGCTGAACACCCGGATCGATGAAGTCGCCCCGGACCAGGTCATCCTTGGCTCCGGCGCGGAGCCCATACCCAGCGACCTGACCGTGTGGGCCGCCGGTGTCGCCGCACCGCCGGCGGTGGCCGGCTGGGGGCTTCCGCAGGGCAAGAACGGGCGCATCATCGTCGGAAAGGACCTGCGCGTCCAGGGCCAGGACCGGATCTTCGCCGTCGGCGACATCGCGATCAACCCGGACGACCCCATCCCGCAGACCGCCCAGCCCGCCATCCAGATGGGCAAGCATGCCGCGAAGCAGATACTCCGGCTGGCGCGCGGTGAGGCCACCGAGCCCTTCAAGTATCACGACAAGGGCGACATGGCCACCATCGGGCGCAGAGCCGCGGTGGTCCGGCTCCACGGTGGCCTGCAGCTGCGCGGCACCCTCGCCTGGCTGGCCTGGCTCGGCCTGCACCTGTTCTACCTGCTGGGGTTCCGTAACCGGGTCACCACGCTGATCAACCTGTCCTGGCGCTACCTGGCCTGGGGGCACGGCGGGGTGGTGATCGTGGGCGACGAACCCCCGGAGCCGGGCAAGCAGTAGGCTGGGCACCATGCTTCTACGTCGCGTAGTAGTCGCGCTCGCGGCGGTCGGCCTGCTGGCGGGCTGCGCCAGCAGCGCTTCGACAGGCGGCAGCGGTTCTGGCTCCTCGGCGGCCGCGATGAGCAACCCGAACCTGGACACGGGCACGTCGCTGGGCGGAGCCCCCGCGCCGGAAATCCGGCTGACCAATCAGTTCGGGCAATCCACGTCGCTCAGCCAGTTGCACGGCAAAGTCGTTCTGCTTGGGTTTGAAGATTCTGAATGCACGACGGTCTGCCCGCTCACCACCCAGAGCATGGTGTGGGCCAAGCAGCTTCTCGGTCCCGCGGGAGACCAGGTGGCGCTGCTCGGCGTGGACGCGAACCCGGACGCGACCAAGACCTCGGATGTGCTGTCGTACTCGCGGACCCACGGGATGCTCAACGAGTGGAACTTCCTGACCGGGTCGCTGCCGCAGCTCAAGGCGGTGTGGAGCGCGTATCACATCGCGGTGCAGGTCGAGCGGGGGCAGATCGATCACACCCCCGCGCTGTTCGTCATCGACCAGCGCGGGCGGGAGCAGCGGCTGTACCTGACCCAGATGGCGTATTCGAGCGTGTCGCAGTCGGCCGAGGTGCTGGCCGATGAGGTATCGTCGCTGCTGCCCGGGCATCCGAAGGTGGGCAGTTCTCAGTCGCTCGCGTCAATCGCGGGGCAGGGGCCGGGGACGTCCGTGACGTTGCCGTCGGCTCTGCCGGGTTCGGCGGCTGCTGGTTCCGGAGCCGTCGCGCTGGGACCGGGTAAGCCGCGCCTGGTGATGTTCTTCGCCACCTGGCTTTCCGAGACGTCCGATCTGCGTTCGGAGCTTGAGCTGGGCAACGCCTACGCGGCATGGGCGGCCCGGAACGGCCAGCCCGGACTGACCGGCGTCGACGAGACGGTCGTCGAACCATCGGCTTCCTACGTGCGCGCTTATGTTGGTGCCCTCGGGCTGCGGTACCCGGTCGGGCTGGACACCACCGGCCGTGTCGCCGACGGCTACGGCGTCCAGGACCAGCCGTGGTTCACCCTGGTGTCCGCCGCCGGCAAGGTCCTGTGGACCCACGACGGCTGGCTCTCCCTACCAGCCCTGCAAACCGCCATCCAGCACCCCCCTCATCCTCCTGATCCCACCCGCACCCCTGCGCCTCCTTGACCAGGAAGCCGCTGGCCCC
>Ga0213881_10000250_pt1 | contig 40879 bp, 33 predicted proteins | sample BarmaccoBMER_R08_FD_160104 | JGI IMG/M metagenome (GOLD analysis project Ga0213881, IMG submission 160104) | Barbacenia macrantha exposed rock microbial communities from rupestrian grasslands, the National Park of Serra do Cipo, Brazil - ER_R08 ...
CAGGATCAACCAACCGCCGCCCGGCCACCCGCCACGACGTCGGCAAGACCACGACCAATAAAAAGAACACCAGCAAGACAAAGAAGACCGCGCCCAGCCCGACAGGTTAAACGGCAAGCTAAGCAACCACACTCACGTGCCGTTTACGGGATGTCATCTTCTGCTGCCCACTATTCAGTTTGTCCCCTGAGAGGGAACACGAACTCGTGGCCCCTGAGCGGTCCGGGGCTTGCCCCGGTGCGAGAGGCAGTCCGCTGAAGGCCTTGGAAGCATCTCGTTGTCAGGACAGTCCGAGGCTGGTGCTGGTGATGACGTCAACGCCGCGGCTGGGGAACACGGTGCCGATGAAGAAGTCGTGAACCGCGGGGGCCGGGTCGGCGCACACGTCCCTGACCACGCGGACGGTATAGTCCCGGTCAGCCGCATCGTAGACGGTCGCCGCGACCATCGCGCTGGTAGCCACCCCGGCAACGCAGACCAGGCCGATGCCGCCGCTGCCCAGCACCATGCCGAGATCGGTGCCGGCAAAAGCGCTCGCCCGGCGCTTGGTCACCACGACATCGCCCGGCAGGCGGCCCAGTCCGGGATCGAGCTCAACCCCGGCGGAACCCTCGTGGTAGTCTCCGCCCGCCTCGAAGATCGCCGTGATACCGCGATTGCGGGCGGACACATCAGCGCCACTGGCCCGGAACTGCGTGCGCACGAATACCACGAGGTCACCCCGCTCACGAGCCGCGACCGCCAGCGCCGCCGCATGCGGCACCAACTCAGCCGCGAACCGGTAGCCACTGGTGATCCCGGCTTGGAGATCACCGATGATGACCGCCTGCCTTGTCATGTTCCCCGCACCTCCGGATCGCTGGGACAAAGACCGATGTCTCACCTGCCCCCCGCACTTCCGCTCGCGCATGCGGCGGACCGGCTCACGACGATAATGCCAGCCCGCGGATCGCCACCGGCCGCGAGGCCACCGGCGCCCCGAGCCCGCGCAATGCCGCGACGGGACCCGATTCGCTTGCCAGTGCATCGACCCGCAAGGCGGTTGCCGTTGCCGCTGCGCGAGATGGCCAGCGCGCCAGCCCTACACATAGCTAGGTCATTAGATCCACTCGGATATTGATGCCGCTTCGTTCCAGTCCTCGACCTGCTCCGCGTTCACCGCCACGATGGCCACGTCAAGCACCGGCCAGTCCGGGACTCGTGCGCGGCATGCTCTGGCGCTGGCGGGTAGCTGACACCCAAGAGCACAACCGACAGGAGAAAGCGATGACTACTGAAGAGACCGGCACCCTGACTGGCACGAAGGACAAGGAGTACAACCTCATCTGGTACGTGGAGGCCTGCCTCAGCAACGCACTGCGCCTGGAGACCTACATCCAGGACGCCACCCGCGAAGGCGACTCGGAGCTCGCCGAACTGTTCCGCAAAGCCCAGGCGGACAGCCGCAAGGGGGCCGAGATGGGCAAGCAGATGCTGCGTTCGCGGCTGGCCTCCTGACACCGCCGACGACAGCCGCTGACAGCCGCCGGCGACAGCCGGCGACAGCCGCCGGCGACAGCCGGCGACAGCCGACGACGGCAGCGGCCCCGGGACGGGCCGACGTCAGCCCGGCGGGATGTAGATGTACCAGCTTCCGCCCGCCATGACGCACGGGATCAGCCAGTACGTGTTCCCGCTGGTGCTGATGGCTTCGGTCCACAAGGTGCTGAACGGCTTCCCGCTGGAAAGGATGGCCGCCGGGTCCTCGTTCGTGTAGCACTTGGACGACGAGGTAAACGCGGGACAGACCGTGCCCGTCGTGTCCACGAGAGCCGTGTTGCCGTCGGTGGCCGTGTACCCCAGGGCGATGTTCTTCAAGTCCGGGAAATAGGGCCGCGCAGCAGTCCTCCAGGCGGGCAGGTGCGTGCACGGAGCGTGACCTGCCGGCGCGGCATACTCACACAGCGCGGCCCAGTTCTTCGCCTCGATGGCGGCAAGGAAGCCGTACACCGCCGCGCCCGGTGATCCGTGGCCGGGCGATGCCGGCCCGGGTCGGTTCACGGCGACCCCGGTACCCAGTGACCTAGCCCAGGCCGGCCGGTCGTTGCCGCCGAACGCGATAACGGCGAGGATAGCGGCGGTGGCGACCACCACGACGGCCATGATCGCACGGCCGCACGATCTCCACAGCGACCACTCCGCCGGGCCTGGCAGGCGCAGATCCTGGGCCTGCTCCGGCGCCAGCACGGTATTACCTCTCGCCGTGGTAGCGGCGCCGCGCGCGAAATCCTGTTCACCTGTCGCGCCAGCAGGCATTTCATAGGTCGAGGACGGCGGCTCGTCATAGCTGTCGACTTGCCCGTCCCGGACGAGCTTGGTCGGGCGCCCCGCGGAGATGTAACGCTTCTCGTGCAACCCGAACGGGTCCTGATACCACCCCTGCAGCTCCCCGCCAGCCATAGCCTCAGTATGTCGTGGCAAAACGCGAGTCACCATAGACGAGCAGACGAATGGACGTCGGGGATACTGATGCGGTGCCGTATGACCCGACGATCTACCTTGGCTCTGCTGCCCACTATCGCTACGGCCGTCCAGCGTACTCACCGGAACTCGAGGCCGCCCTGACAAGGGCGGCGGGCCTTGACGGGAACGGCCGACTGCTGGACGTCGGATGCGGCCCGGGCGTGTTCACTGTCCGTCTCGCTCATCTATTTGAGCAAGCGGTCGGCCTCGACCCTGATGCGGCCATGCTTGCGGAAGGGCGTCGTGCAGCCGAGGAAAAAGAAGTAATGAATATCCGGTGGATCCAGGGCCTGGCCGAGGATTTGCCCGCGGTCGCGCCAGGACCGTACAAACTGGTGACCTTCGGCCAGTCCTTCCAGTGGACAGACGAGCAGCGAGTGGCCGAGACCGTCTATGACATGCTGGCGCCCGGTGGTGTGCTGGCACTTATCGTCCATACGGTGGCCGGCCGGCCCCGCCCGCCAGACCCCGGTGTGCCGCCAATCCCCCACGAGGAGATCAAGGCGCTGGTGGAGAAGTATCTCGGCTCTAACCGGCGTGCCGGTCAAGGAAACGCCCCGGAACGGACTCACCGCTTCGAGGATGTGCTGGCTTGGACTCGTTTTGGCGTTCCGCGGCAGTTCTTCGTCCCAGGGGTCCCGGCGCTGCTGCGAGAAAGCGAGAGCGTCCTGTCCGGGTACCTGTCCCTCTCATCGTCGGCGCCGCACCTGTTTGGTGATCGCCTTGATGACTTCGCCGGGGAGGTGCGGGCGCTGCTGGCGAGCCGTTCTGCCGACGGCGTTTTCTGGGACTGGCCGGGCGACACCGAGATCATAATGGCCCGCAAGCCCGCTTGATTTCGCGAAGGGCGATGACCGCCGCATGCGTGCAACCAGCCGGCGGCCGGACGCGCCATCTGGGCACGCGGTCAGGTCCGCTGGCGCGGAGCCGGCCACGGCCGCGGTGGTCAGTCGTTCCGTGCCCGTGTCGGTCCAGTCCGGCGCCGCGATGCGGGCCGCAATGCCCCGTTCATCGGCGGGCGTGGCCCGTGGACCGTCACGGTCCCGCTCAACAGGTCGCTCTCCTCGTCCGGCCAGCCATCGCGGTGCATGGTCGCGGCCCAGCCGACCATGGACTTCCAGGGAGCCCCGTAGGCAGACCCGGGACGTGCTTGACGAGCTGCCTGCCGCCCCGGTCTTGTCGTAGGGTCCGGATCCGTACCTGATAATCGCCCCGCTCGGCGTCGTGCACCCCGCCCGGGGCGATGACTCGTATCTGGAGCGGCACTGACCGGGTCTTGTTAATGCCCAGTGCCGAAGAAACCCGGGGAGCGGATGGCATGACGATCGATGTTGATCCGGACGTGCATGCCCGGCTGGCGGCTGCGGCCGCGGCCGCGGCGAACGCGGGAGGCCGCCCTGTCTCATACTGCGACGTGATCCGCAAGCTACTCGAACAGGCGCCCGCAGCCGCGGAAGGACATGCGCGCTCTGGCGCCACCATTAACGCGGAAATTTTATGCCGGACGGAAGTTTAACCGCCGTATTCGTACGTTTTGTTTCCACGAAGCATGGATGTTCCGTCTTGACTCGTTTGCGGTCAGGGCCACTACCTGGCTGCCTCATCGATGCTCGGGTAGAGCGTAAGCGCCTCGCCGATGCCCAGCAGTTCCATCAGGGTCGCCACCTCCCCGCCCGGTGATACCGCCAGCCGGAGCTGGCAGCCGGCGGCCTCCGCCTTGCTCCAGGCCGTGATGATGCGGTCGATTCCCCGGCTATCACAGAACGTGGTCGCGGTGAGGTCTGCGATCACTGTTACCGCGCCAGCGGCGAACGGCGCACGGAGCTGGTCGTAGACCTGGTCGGCATTGACGACATCGATCTCGGCGGGAAGCGCCACGACGATCGGAGGACCGCTGGCCGCAGGGATGCCCGTCATTCCTTCTCCGCATCTTGTCGAAAGGCTGTAAAGCATATCCGGATGGCGGGGGCGACGGAAAGCGTGCAGGATCGCTTCCTGCAGGCTATGGTCAGTTGGTGCGCTGGGGCAACAAGCTATTGTCGGCAGGTGTTTGTGCCGTAATCGTTCTTATCGCGGCGTGCGGAACACAGCGCGCACCATCCTCAGTTCCTGCCGGGGCGGAGTCAAAGCAACCTCTCCCCGCCATCTGCCCGCAGGCCGCGCCCGCTGCCGATGCATCGCCCTGCGTCTCGGCCGGCGTACAGCAAAACCAGCAGGCCAATCAGTCGTTCAATGACCGCCTTCCGCTGTCGGCAGCGGTCGCGGCTAAGGCTGGACCCGTAACGCAGCGGATCAGGGATGCACTAGGACGGCTGACCGCGGCCCAGCGGCTCCAGGTCTCCGCCGTCCGCTCCGCTCTGCTCGAAGGCGGGCTGCTCAGCACGGATCTGGTCATTTCCAGCGGGTGGACGCAGGCTCCGCCTCACAACGGCGTCGCGTTCGGCGGGTATGAACGGCTCAGCGTCCGTGCGGCGGTCTGTGCCTGGGGCACGGTCACCGTGAAAGCCATCGAAGTGGACTCTGGTGGCATCACGCGCGAGGGCGCCTGCCTCCCCAGTGCCGGAGGCCACTGACAGACGACCGGTCAGGTGAGGCGGACTGGCAGGGACTCCAGGCCGTTCATCAGGCTGACGGGGCGCCAGCGGAGTTCCTCCGGGGGGACTGCGAGCGAGATCCGCGGGAAGCGGGCGAGCAGGGCGCCGAGGGCGACCTCGGCCTCCATGCGGGCTAGGGGAGCGCCGAGGCAGTGGTGAACGCCGTGGCCGAAGGCGACGTGGCCGCTGGTGTCGCGGCCCAGGTCAAGGCGGTCCGGGTCGGGAAACCGGGCGGGATCGCGGTTGGCGGAACTGATCGCGGGGAAAACCCACTCGCCCGCCGGGATCACCACGTCGCCGACGGGCACGTCCTCGATGGTGAACCGGTCGTTCGCGTGGTTCACCGGGCTCGTGAACCGGAGCAGCTCCTCGACGGCCGCCGGGACCAGCGACGGGTCCTGCTGCAGCTCGCGCAGCCGCGCGAAGAACCCCAGCGGGTCCTGGTAGTAGGAGCCTTCGTCCAAGGGCGCCAGCTGTATAGCGTCCGTCACGGTCCACACCCTAGGCTGCCGGTTGCGTCATCACCATCGGTTTTTGCGCCCGTCCCGCCATTTCGAGGAGCTGATCATGCGTCGTCTCCAGTCGGTGTACGTGCCAGTGGATGACGGCGTGCGGCTGGCCGTGGATGTCTGGCTGCCGGTGGAGCGCACAGCGGCGGGAGGTACGGTCGGCACGGTCATGCGGGTGACCCGCTATCACCGTGCCGAGGCGCCGCGGGAGCCTGGGCCCGAGGCGGACACCAACGCGGCGGCCGGGGATCTGTTCAATCGCGCGGGATTCGCGCTGGTCGTTGTGGACGCCCGAGGCACCGGGGCGTCGTTCGGCACGCGCACCGGCGAACTCAGCGAGCGGGAGATCAAGGACTACGGCGAGCTGATCGGCTGGGTGGCCGCGCAGCCGTGGTCGAACGGCCGGGTCGGGATCTACGGCACCTCCTACGAAGGCCAGGCGGCCGAATTGATCGCCGGCCTCGGAAACCCTCACCTGGTCGCGGTCGCGGCGCTGTTCAGCCCGTATGACCCTTACCGCGAGCTGTTCTATCCGGGCGGGTGCGGCACCGGTGGCCGGTACGCGAAGTGGATGTATGAAAGCCAGCTCAAGGACGGCGTGGCCGGCGCGCTGGACCGGCTCGCGGCGATCACCGGACAGCCAGCGGAGACGATCGCGCTGCCGTCACCGGTGAAGCCGGCCGACGGGCCGGACGGGCCGGCCTTGCTCGAGGCCGCTATCGGCGAGCATCAGCTGAACACCGACGTGCACGCGCTGATGGGCCAGGTGCCGTTCCGGGATGACCGGGTCGCGGGCCTTGACTGGGAAGCCACCGCGCCGGCCGCTTCGGGGCCGGCGGTCGCGTCCGCGGGCGTCCCGATGCTGGTACGCGCCGGCTGGCTCGACGGCGGCTTCGCGGCGGGAGCGCTTGCCCGGTTCGTGACCCAGGCCAGCCATCAGCAGGTCGAGATCGCGCCGTGGGGCCACGGCGGCGGCAGCTTCGCCGACACCCTGCGCCCAGGCCAATCCAGCGCCCTAGAGCACGACCCGCTGAGTCCCGCAAGCCAGGACCACCGCCTGATCGAGTTCTTCGCCAGGTACCTGGAGCGGAACGACACCGGAAGACCAAGCACTCTGACCTTCGGCACCCTGGGCACTGACACGTGGCAGGCCGTCACCTCCTGGCCGCTCGAGGGTACCCGGACGCAGCGGTGGTACCTTCGTCCGATGGGCGGCCTGGAGCAACGGGAGGCGGGCCCGGCCGGGACCGTGACCCACCGCGTAAACGTCACGGCCTCCACCGGCGCCGTGAACAGGTGGCTGGCCATTGACCTGGGCCGGGCGCCCGCCTACCCCGGCCGCGAGCATGCCGATGAGTCGCTCCTCACCTTCACCAGCGGGCCGTTGCCGTCCGATGTCAATATCCTCGGGTTCCCGGTCGTGACGGTGCGCCTGGCCACGTCGGGCACCGACGGCGCGGTCTTTGTCTACCTCGAAGCCGTCGGTCCCGGCGGCGACGTCAGCTACCTGACCGAAGGCTGCCTGCGCTTCCTCCACCGCAGGCCATCCGGCCCCGCTGAACCGGCGCGCCTGGGGGTACCACGGACCTTCGCCCGGTCTGACGCACTCGGCGTCGTTCCCGGGGAGCTCATGGTCCTGGCCGTGCAGCTGCTGCCCGTCTCGGCCGTCGTCCCGGCCGGCCACCGGGTCAGGGTCGCTATCGCCGGCCACGATGCCTCCTGCTTCACCCGGTACGGCCCGGCGGAGCAGACCTTCACCCTCAGGCTCGGCGGCGACTCCCACCTTGACCTCCCGGTCCGCTACGGCTTAAGACCGGCTCATGGCCATGACTACCTACCGGCTGGATCCTTCCGCCGGGACCACCAGGGACGTATTCTCCCGCGACCACCCCGCCGTGCTGACGGTCGACCCGGGCGACACCGTGCTGGTCAGCTCGCTGGACGCCCACGGATACCTGGCCCGGCAGCGGTTCCCCGGCGAGGACCAGCCGAAGATGTTCCCCGACGGCCGCGGCCACTGCCTCACCGGACCGATCGAGGTCCGCGGCGCGCAGCCGGGCGGCATGATCGCGCTGCGGCTGCGGGCGCTGCGCCCCGGTGACTGGGGCTGGACGGTGGCCGCCGCGCGGGACACGCCGGTCACGCGGCGGCTGGGGCTGGCCGGCGGCCCGCCGTCATGGCTGCTGTGGGACCTGGATCCAGACGCGGGCACCGGCACGGCCGATACCGGGTTCACCCGGCCGCTCGCACCGTTCCTCGGCGTGATGGGCGTGGCGCCGGCCGGGCCGGGCGAGCACCCGACGATTCCGCCGCGGGCCGCGAGCGGCGGGAACATCGACTGTAAGGAACTGGTCGCCGGGGCCACGCTCTACCTGCCGGTCGCCGTACCCGGCGCCCTGGTCTACCTGGGCGACGGGCATGCGGCGCAAGGCGACGGCGAAGCCGGCGGGACCGCGATCGAATGCCCGATGACCACCGAAGCCGTCATCGACCTGGCCCAGGACCGGCCGCTGGGCACGATCCACGCCGAGGCGCCCGCCGGGCGGATAACCTTCGGCTTCGACAGCGACCTCAACGTGGCCATGGGCGACGCGCTGGACGCGATGATCAGCTGGATGCAGGTGCTGTCCGGCCTCGGCCGGGCCCGCGCGCTGGCCTTGGCCAGCACATCGGTGGACCTGCGGATCACTCAGGTGGCCAACCAGGTCTGGGGCGTACACGCCGTGCTCCCTCCCGGCCTGCTGGCATAACCCGCCAGGTCAACCGATCAGGATTCGAGAAGCGCGGGTCAGCGGGCCGCACGTAGCGTGACGGTCATGTGCAGCACCAAGCCCATAAGGAGACAAGGCATGAAAGCGCACGTGAGCTCGATCCTCCTCGGTGTCCAGGACATGGACCGGTCCAAGCGGTTCTACACCGACGGTCTCGGCTGGGAGGTCCAGGTCGACTACAAGATCTCGGTGTTCTTCGTTCCGCACGGCGGTTCGCTGGTCGGCTTCTACGGCCGCGACGGGCTCGCCGGCATGGTGGGCGTGAGCCCTGAGGGCAGCGGCTTCAGCGGCGTCGTCTTCAACTACGTCGTGCGCAGCGAGAACCGCGTCGACGAAATCCTGGACGAGGCCGGGAAGGCCGGCGGGAAGATCCTCAAGCCCGCGGCGAAGCTGCAATGGGGCGGGTACGGCGGTTCGTTCGCCGACCCGGACGGCTATATCTGGAACATCGGCTATAGCGCTGAAGGAAAGGACCAGCCCTACGCCGAGTGACGAGCCAGGATGCTGGGCCGTAGAACCACCGTTCGTTCGTTATAAAGAAAAGATCTTCATTCACACGAACGAACGGTGGTGCATCCTCCAGGCACCCCGGCGTCCCGCTTGGACGACCATTCACCCAGCCACAGCGCCAGGTCCGCGAGAGACAGCACGCCCACCAGATGTCCGTCTTCGACGACGGGAACCCGGTTTTCCGCGTGCTCGTGGATAATCCGCGTCGCCTCCGTCACGTCGTCGTCGGGGCTCAGCACGGCCAGGTCCTGAGTGCAGATGTCGCTCACCGGGGTGGTCCGCGGGTCCCGGTCCTCCGCCACTGCCCGGAGGATGATGTCGCGGTCGGTGACCATGCCGCGGAGCTTGCCGCGGTCGAGCACCAGCACGCTGCTGATGCCCTCGTCGCGCATTACCTTTGCCGCGGCGGCCAGGCTGTCGGCCGGTGTCGTGCCCGGCGGCGCCGGGCTCATGATGTCGCGGATCTTATTCATCGAGCGTCCATGGGTGATGAGCTACCCGCAAACCCGCCTCCTATTCTAGGCGAGCGGGTACTCGCGGCCAGGCATCCCAGGGATGCGAGAAGCCTCGTAGGCGCCGGCCGTCCCCTTCGGACCTGGCCGGGACGCTGGATGTCCGCACAGGATAGCCCCGTAAAGCGCGACCCGGCACGCCGGTCAGTTAGCTACGGTGAAGCGGCGGCGGCGGTGGGCGGGCCGCTCGATCTCGTCGAGGAGCGCGACCGCGTAGTCCTCGGCGGAGATCGACTCACCGGCCGGGGAGTCGGCGGCGATCTTGTAGCTGCCGGTGCGCTCGCCGGGCGCGATCACCGGCGCCGGGGACAGGAACGTCCAGTCGGTGACGTCGCCGAGCCCGCGGAGGTAGTCCAGGGCCTCGGCGACGATGAGCGCCTCGGCGCGGTAGATCTCGGGGAAGCCGGGGTCATCGACCAGGCGCTTGCCGTCCGCCAGCAGCGAGCCGGCGCCGCCCACGACGACCAGTCGCGCGTCGCCGAGCCCCTCGGCCAGGCTGCGTAGCTGGGCGAGGTACTCACGCCTGTCGCCGCCGGTGCGGCTCGGCCCGATCGCCGACACGACGACGTCCGTCTCGCCGGCGATGCGCTTGGCCAGGCCGGCATCGCCCGCCTCCCCCCGCACCGCGCGAACGCCGGCCGGCAGGTCGCCGCCGGATCGGGTGATGCCGGTGATCTCGTGGCCGCGGGCCAGTGCCTCGGCCACCACCCGGCTGCCGATCATGCCCGTCGCTCCGTAGACCGCGATCCTCATTGTTGCTCAGCTCCTCCGCTGCCGGTCCGGCCGCGGTGCGCGGCCGGTGTCGCAGGCGACGGTATCAACTGGTTACGGGCTACTTCAACGTGCTATAAGTACCTCATGGTTACTATTGCGCCTGGCCCGCTCGAGCGCCTCCGCGCCCAGCGGACCGGCACCAGCCAGGGCGACCTGTTCGACCCCGGCTGCCCGACCAGGCTCGTGCTCGACCGGATCGGCGACAAATGGACCGTCCTGGTGGTGCTGCTGCTCAGCGACGGCCCGATGCGGTTCACCCAGCTGCGCGGCCACCTCGGCCCCGTCGCGCCCAAGGTGCTGACCCAGACCCTGCGCCGGATGGAACGCGACGGCCTGGTCAACCGCCACATCTTCGCCGAGGTCCCGCCCCGGGTCGACTACGCCCTCACCGGCCTCGGCCACTCCCTCATCCAGCCGATCGCCGCCATCGGCGACTGGGCCGAAGCCCACATCGACCAGATAACCACCGCGCAGGCTGCCTACGACACCACCCGCACGCGGTAGCCGGCCCGTACGCCGGCCAGGAACGAGTTCCACTGGGCGGGGCTGAAACGAAGCGTCTCGCCGGCCCGCTCGCGCGTGTCGCGCACGAGCACATGCTCGCCGTCCGCGGCGGCGGCCACCTCGACGCATTCCGCGTTGTTTCCGTCGCTGTAGCTGCTCTTGCGCCAGTTCAGGCTGTCGGCCATCGCTCTTCCGCCACCTTCAGTATCAGCTCACGGGAGGCGGCGCGGGAAAGTGCCTCGCAGCGCAGCAGGTCGGTTATCTCGCGCACCTTGCCCACGATCCCGCGGTCCGCCGTCGTCTGGCCGGCCGTGAGCGACTCGAGGTAGACCACGGTCGACCCCTCCCCATCATCGGCTATGGAGACCGCTCCTTCCAAGCCGGCATGAGAGCCCACTTCGGCCGGTATCACCTGGATCAGCACCTTCGGGTGCGGGACCTCGGCCAGATAGAGCAACTGCTCGCGCATGACGTCCGGTCCGCCCACGGACCGGCGCAGCACGGCCTCGGCCATGATCACCGACATCACCGGGGGCTTCGGCCGGGACAGCACCTGCTGGCGGGCCATCCGGCCGGCCAGCCGGACCTCCAGCGGTTCCTCGCTAGGTGTCGTGGCCAGGATGGCGCGGGCGTAGGACTCGGTCTGGAGGACGCCGGGCACCAGGATCGGCGCCCAGTAGAACAGCGCGGTCGCGTTCTTCTCATAGTCCAGCCAGTCGACGAAGAACTCCGGGAAAGTCCCGCCCCTCCGCCTCACGTGCTCGGCCCAGCGTTCGATCAGCCCGCTCTCCACCAGCGCGTTGAGCCTCGGGAACTCCTTGGCGTAGGCCCGGGCCAGATCCAGCGAAGGCGGCCGGTGGCCGGATTCGGCCTTGGTGATGACCGTCCGGTCGTAGCCGAACCGCTCGGCCAGCGCCTCCTGGCTGATCCCCGCCGCCATGCGCACCCGGCGCAGTTCGGCGCCGAGGAACGCGCCCTCGGAATCGGTTAACGTCATGTCCTCGCCTTTCGCGTAGATGTTGGCGTCAAACGGGTAATAAGAAAGCATGGACGCGGGCCCGGTCAGCGGCCGCGATCCCCGGCACGATCCCGGGTTCGCGGAGCACCTCACCGAAGACGATATGCGGCTGCTCACCTCGGTGGCCCCAGATGTACCGGACCGTAACATCGTGGCACTGCTGGGTGACCCGCGCCTGTTCGAGGCGGTGTTCGGCCGGCCCAGGACCGAGGCCGGGCAGACCCCCGGGAGGATCTCCGGGCAGATCTCCGGACAGTTGCCGGTGTCCCCGTTCCTGGCGTTCGCCGTGGCCGTGCACCGCGCGGCGGCTGACCTTTCCGCCCTCGGCCACCTGCCGGAGCGGTCCGGGATGCGGCAGCGGATACCGGTGTTCGACACGCCGCAGCTCCGCGACTTCCTCAGCTCGGCGTCCCGGCGGCTGTTCCTGACCGAACTGCTCGCGTCGTTCACCCGGGTGACCAGCGGACGTTACTGGGTCCGCTCCGGCGGCCGGGTCCGCGCCCGGCGGTACAGCGAACTGGACCCGGTGCGCCTCGCCGGCCTGCTCGACGCCGTGCCGGATGAGTCCCGGCCCGGGGTCTACCGTCGGCTGGGCGATGTGTCATTGTTCCTGGCCGGCGTGTTCCCCGACTACCCGGCGACCTTTGGTCCGGTGGACGTCTCCCGCTTGCTGCGGACCGCCCGGGTCCCGGCGGGTGACCGCGACGGCCTGGCCACCGCTTCCCCCATCGACCTGCTGGAATACCTGGGCGCCCGGTGGTACCGGGCGGCGCTGACGCTGGCCCCGGTGCGGACGGCCGGCCTGGACGTGGTGGGCGAGGTCGCCGACCGGTTCCGCCACGCCCGCCGCATCCTCAACCACCTGGCCGACCGATACCTACTCGGCCCCGACAACCCCTGGTTCGCCGCGCCCAACTGACCCGGCCGGTATCCCGCCCCGATCGCGGGCGTCAGAGCCGATGCCGAACACAGCGCCCTTCTTCTCCTGACCGAGCGCGGTCACCACCGCCACCGCGAACAGCGCCGGACCGACCGTCCAGGCCAGCGCGAACGGGTAGCCGTGCCCGGCGGCGAGGCGCTCCTGGAGCGGCAGGTTCAGCGCGGCGAGCAGGTTGCCGATCTGATAGGTGACGCCGGGATAGAAGCCCCGGATGGCGTCGGGTGACATCTCGGTGAGGTGCGCGGGGATCACTCCCCAGGCGCCTTGCACGAGGGACTGCACGATGACCGCACCCACGATGAGCGGCGCCAGCCCGTTGTGCGGCATGGTGAACAGCGGTATCGCCGGCAGCGCGAGCACCGCGGCGAGCACGATCGTGCGACGCCGTCCCAGCCGCTCCGACAGCGCACCGAGCAGCGCGCTCCCGATCACCATGCCGAGCGTGTAGCACACGGTGATCCAGGTCGCGGTGGCCTGGCCCAGGCCGGCCCCGCCGTGCGCGCCGGTCTTCAGGAACGTCGGGTAGAGGTCCTGGACACTGTGCGCCATCCAGTTGAGCGCCGTCATCAGCACGATCAGGTAGCCGAACCGGCGCACGACCGTGCGATCGCGCAGGATGTCCCCGATAGTGGTGCGAGTGGCGCGCATGTTCCGCCGGGTGGCCTGCCAGGCCTCTGACTCCACCACCCGTCTGCGCAGCACCAGCGTGGTCAGCGCCGGGATGATCGAGAGCACGAACATCCACCGCCAGCTCACGCCGAGCGCGACCACGAGGATCAGGTAGGCGAACTCGGCGAGCAGGAAGCCGATGGGCCACCCCATCTGCAGCAGGCCGGAGAACAACCCCCGCCTGGCCGGCGGGAGCTTCTCCATGGCCAGCGCCGCGCCGAGCCCCCACTCGCCGCCCATGCCGAACCCGTAGATCGCGCGCAGGATCAGCAGCACGGTGACGGTCGGCGCGATCGCGCACAGGATGCCGGCGCCGGAGTACAGCAGCACGTCGGCGATCAGCGGGCCACGCCGGCCGGCCCGGTCGGCCCAGATCCCGAAGACCAGGGCACCGAACGGCCGCATGGCGAGCGTGGCGGTCGTGACGAACGCCAGCTCGGTGGCGGTGGCCTTGAAGGTCTTGTCCCCCTCGATATTGGAAAGGACGAGGATGAGCATGAAGTAGTCGAAGGCGTCCATGGCCCAGGCGAGCAGGGCGGAGAAATAGGCGTTCCGCTGATCGGGCGTGAGTCTGTCCCGCATCCCGGTTCCCTTCGTGACGTCCGTGCCGCCAGCATGCCGTGCTGGGAAGGTCCCGGAAAGTTTGCGTGCGTTGTGGTCACGGCCGGATCCGGGGACGTGAACCGGCCAGGATTACGGCGAGGCTGGACAGCACGCCGCGAGCGAGGTTGTCGTGGGGCGGCATGGCGACAGCGGTCGCGGTGAGCATCAGCACGAGGGCGACGAGCAGCCGGGCCGCCGCGGTCCCGGATATCCGGCAGCGCCAGCTGACGTTGATCCGGACCTCGGTCCTGCCCTGGCCGGAGCGCAGCCGGAGCTGAATACCGGTCTGCTCCTGTGGTTGGTTCATACCGCTTAGGGTGCCGGAGCCACAACGACCGCAAATGTTGCGCTCATATAGATTGTGACGTGGGTCACCCTATTATGAGGGCATGCTCCACATGGTGAGACTCCAGTCGCGGGGATGGAGCCTGGCCCGGCAGCTGGTCGTGCTCCAGCTTTGCGTCGTGGTGACCGCGGTCACCATCGAGGCCATGGTGGCCATCTACCGCGGGCCCAGCACCGCCAGCCTGGAGGAGCGCCAGATACTCGGGCTGGTGACGCTGACCGAGGTGGCGCTGCTGGTCGGCATCGCGGGCTCGCTGTTCGTGGCCGACCGGGTGCGCAGGCAGACGTTTGACATGGAGCCGGCCGAGATCGCCAAGCGCTATCAGCATCATGACTCGGTGCTGCACGCGATCCGGGAAGGGCTCATCATCACCGATGTCGACGGCGACATCGTGCTGGCCAACGACGAGGCCCGGCGGCTGCTCGAGCTGGCCGCTGACTGCGAAGGCAAAAGGCTACGCGACCAGGCGCCAGACGCTGAGTGGGCCGCCGCCCAGACGGCGGTGGCGGACCAGCTGCAATACGCCGCCGGGCGGGTCCTGATGGTCAGCCGGAGCCAGGCCGAGGTCGACGGCAGGCCGGCCGGCGCGGTCACCACACTGCGTGACCGTACCGAGCTCCAGCAGGCGCTGAAGCAGCTGAGTGAGGCACGCGAGCTCGGCGACGAGCTGCGCAAGCAGGCCCATGAGCACGCCAATCACCTGCAGATGATCATCGCCTTGATGGAGATGCAGGAATACGACGAAGCGACCAGGGTCTGCGCCAAGTACGCCGAGATGCCGCAGATGCTCAGCGCCCAGGTGCTGGACCAGACCACGGATCCCATGCTGGCCTCGCGCCTGCAAATTTCACACGCGCGCGCCGAGCGGCGTGGTGTCCAGCTACGGCTGGACGGCACGCCGCTCGGCGCGGAGGCCTGGCGGGATCTCCGCGATGACCTGGCCGACATCGTCGGGAACCTGGTGGACAACGCCATCGACGCGGCGTCGGATCGCGACCCGGGCGGGTGGGTGCGGCTCAGCCTGGCGTGTGGCACCGACGGTTGGCTGCACATCAGCGTGCGGGACAACGGCGGGGGGATAACGGCGGAACCCGTCGAGCAGGTGTTCACGCCGCACTGGTCGACCAAGGGCAGCGGACGCGGCTTCGGCCTGGCGCTGGTGCGCGACAAGGTAGCGCGCCTCGACGGCACGATCACCGCGCACAACGACGGCGGTGCTGTCTTCGACGTCCGCATCCCGCAACCTCGGGGAACAACAGAGGAGTGACAGCCATGTTCAGTGTGCTCGTGATCGAGGACAATGACGTCATCGCCCGGCTGCTGGCCAGATGTGTGTCCGAGAACCGGTGGCTCGATCTTGCTGGCGTGGCCACGACGGAACAGGCGGCCGTAAGCATGGCCCGCAGAGCGCGCCCCGACCTCGTCCTGCTCGATTTCGGCCTGTCAGCCCCCATGGCCGGATTCGAACTGTGGCACATCCTGCAAGGGCTGGACGAGGAGCCGGACGTGATCGCCGTCACCGCGGCCGGGGACATGAGCATCGTGGAGAAAGCCCGCAAGCGCGGTGCCTTCGACTACGTCGTCAAGCCGTTCACCCGCGCGACGATACAGACGAAGCTGGCCGACTACACCAATTTCCGCCGGTCGGTGATGGCGGCGCCGCGGCGCGCCGACCAGAGCGTCATCAATGGCTGCTTCGGCTGGCGGCACCGGTCAAGCTCGCTCCCCGCCGGGCTGCTTCCGGAGACCCGGGACTCGATCATCGCGGCATTGCGGGCGGCCGAGCGGCCGATGCGCGCGCTGGAGATCGCCGAGCGAGCCGGCGTGGAGCGCGGAACCGCGAACCGGTACCTCACCTACCTGTGTGACCAGCGCATCGCCGATCGCGTCCCCGAGCACGGCCGCCCAGGCCATCCGGCCTACCTCTACACCCTGTCGCCGATCTGGGAAACCCCGCCGGAAGACCCCGCGTAGTAATAATGACCTTTTCGAGAGTACTCCCGCGCGCGCCCACTGTGTGATCGTAACGGCCAGGTTCGGTCATACCGGGCAGTTATCGTGGTACTTTCGGGCTCTGCGGTGACTTTTGGGCACCGGAGTGCACAATAAGCACCGCGAAGCCCGAATCCACCACGCGAACACGGTGCCGATACACTGACAAATGGGATTAAACGGACGGTCCGGCAACGCGAAAGCGGCCCAGGCGCCTGTCCGGCGTTACGAAGCGCAGCTGTGGTACTAAACGGCAAGCGATCCCGTGTGGCTGATGTGGCGGGTGCGGCGCGGGGCGAGCATGGGGCCGGGGCGGGCCGGCCGGCGTGCTGGCGCCCTCGGCACGCCGCGGACCTGAAGCGTCAGTTGGCTGGCATCTGGGCTAGTTCGGTGGTGCGGGCGGGGGTCCAGCCGGACGGCGGGATGATGCTCGCCCAGGCGGACGCGCTCTGCAGCGTGCCATAGGTGTGGCCGTGACCCGGGGGGACCGCGGTCGCGAGCGCCAGGTCGGCCGCCACCTGCCAGAATGTCACGAGCGGATACCACTGCATCGCGGACGACACATCCGGTGCACGCCTCCCCCGCAGCCAGCCCGGCTGGTGGAAGGCGAGGTGCCATGACCACCACACGATCGGGTCCGAGGCGTTCTGCAGGTACACGACCCTGGGCGCTTCCCAGCCCGCGCTCCCCCGATCCAGCTCGGTCGGCGAGGCGACGAAGCGCACCGTCCGTCCGCCCTGGTATATCGGCAGCCACTCGGGCGTGCCGGCGTCGCGCCCGGCGGTGAACCGGCTCCACAGGCTGTTGCTGTTGGTCGGACCGACCCAGAGCACCCCCGATGTCCGGTCCCGGATGTCATCGGCGCCGCTGAACGCGGCCTCTCCGCCGAACGATCCGAGGCTCTCGCCGAACACGACCAGCTTGGGTCTGCGATCGGCCGGGAGTCCGGCCCACTTGTCATAGATCGCGTCGAAAAGATCGCGGCCCGCGTCCAGCGCGGGACCCTTGTCCGCGATGAACGATATCCAGCTGGGAAGGTAGGAGTACTGGATGGCGGCCACCGCCGTATCGCCGTCGTACATGTACTCCAGGGGATCGATCATGGATGGGTTCACCCAGCCGGTGCCCGTGGTGGTGGCGACCACGAGGACCTTCCGGTCGAAAGCGCCCGTCCGCTCCAGTTCCCTGACCGCGAGCGCCGACTCGGCCGCGATCGAGTCCGCTGACTTCAGCCCGACATAGACCCTGATCGGCTCCGTCGCGGATGTTCCGGTGAACTTGCTGATCTCGGACACCGTCGGGCCGCTGTCCACGAACGTCCGGCCCTGCCTCCCGAGCGTCGGCCATGGCACGAGCGATGCGGGGCTTCCCGACCGCTCCGCCGACGCGGGCTCGGCTATCCCGGCGGCCGTCCCGTTGTCTATCCCGCCGAAGAACGAATTGGCCGCGCCGAACGCGACACGGGACAGGCCGCCCGTCACTCCGAAGCCCAGCACCAGGCACACCACGAGGACCGCGGCCGCGGTCGCCGCCCGGCGCGGGATGATCCGCCCCAGCCAGCGGGCAACCAGGCGGACCAGCCACCTTATGCCGCGGGCCACCGTGACGAAGGCCACCGCGATCAGGACCGACACGAGCACCACGAGTATGTACTGGGCCTCGCTCGGCTGGCTCGCGTCGACCAGTTCCCTGATCTGGTGCTGCCACCGGGCACCGAGCACGCCGAACAGCGGGATCAGCACCACCGCGGCCGCCAGCAGCGCCCAGCGGCTCGCGCGCCGCACCACCGGCCCTGGCCGCCAGGGAATCAGCGACCTCGCCAGCCATCCGATGAGCGCGCCGATGCCGTAGCCGATACCGGCGGTCACCCCGGACATGACCGCCTGCAGAAGCCACACGCGAGGCAGCAGCGACGGCGTCAGCGACAGGCAGTAAAAGACCAGCGCGCCGGTCAGTCCCGCGAGGCTGAACCGGCCGAGATAGCCCCGCGTCCGCGCGAACGACGGAAAGGACCACCGGCCCGGACTCGACGGGCTCTCCCGCTGCTCCACATCCGGCGGGGCGGTCATCGGGTGCCCCCCGAGGTGCCCCACGCCCAGACGGCCGCCGACGCGAGCACGCTGAGCCCGTTCGTGGCCCAGTGCAGACCCGCCGACGCGAGTACCGAGCCGCTGCGCCGTCGCAGTTCGCAGAACACCACGCCGGAGGCGGCGGTGAACAGCACCGTACCCAGCACCGTGACCGCCTCGGCCGATGTGCCCTTGCCCACGGCGCCGCCGATCGCCTCGTTGTCGGTGGCGAGGCCCAGCGACGGCAGCACATGCCACAGGCCGAACAGCACCGACGAGACGACGGTCGCCATGAGGGTCCCCCGCACCCGCCGGAGGAGTCCCCACAGCACGCCGCGGAAGGCGACCTCCTCCAGCAGCACCGTGCCGACCGGAATGAGCACGAAGGCGGTCAGCAGCGCCGACCCCAGACCCAGGTGGTAGCGGCTGTCCCGGAACAGGTCGCGGGTCGGGGGGAACGCCGCGCCCGCCGCCAGCACCAGCGCCACCGCGCCTATCAGGGCCGACGCCCACTGGATCCCCCGCCGCCAGGTTCCCGGGCCCACGCCGAGGTCACGCCAGCTCAGTCCGGCCGACCGGGCGATGGCCATCAGTACGGCGGCGCATACCGGCCCGACCGCGAGCGACGCATGCGGTACCCGGATGTCGACGACGTTGACGATCGCGAGGATCGCCACGACCACGAAGACCGCTGTTCCGGGAGAAATCCGCAGCGTCCGCGCCATGCCTGCCCCCGCCTAACGCGCCGAAGCGCCCCGGCTGTCCCGCTTCGCCTGGCGGCGAGCACCGGACGCGAGCGTGCCCGCGCGCGCCTTCTCGCTGGCGGGCGAGCGCAGCGCACGGTCACCGGTGGGCTCGGCCCTCACCGCGGGTCCCGGCCGGCGCGGCCGGGGCACGGGCCGCCCCGCTCCCGGGTGGTCGCGCTGCTTCGCCGCCCGGACCGCCTCGAGCCGCTCCGCGCGCAGCGCCATAGCCGACTGCCTGGCCAGCACCGCCACCCGGCGGGTGATCCGGGAAAGCGCGCGCTCGAACGCCTCGGCCTTGGCGGCGGCCCTGGTGTTCTCGGGCCGGGCCGCGCCGCGTGCGCCATGCTCCGCTACCCGGGCGCTCGCCGACCGCCGGTACTGGCCGGTGTACTTGTTGCGGGCGCGCCTGATCCTGGACTCAAGCTCGATGGCGGCGTCTTCATCGAGCGCCGCGAGCGCGGCAGCCTCCGTTTCCCCGACGAGCAGCCGCTCGGAGTCGTTGAGTACCGACTGCAAGGATGCGTCCATGTCTTCCCCCAGGAAAACAGCCGCCTATATCCGGCCGTTGCGCCATACCCGCTGCTCGCGCCCGGCAAACGGGGGCTGTGTTTCCTGGGGGTGAGACCACCGCCGTTCGGATAAATGGATCTTGAAGTTCGCGATGCGAAGATCACCGGTGAAGACCAGGTAGACGTCGCGGATGCCGTGGGCCCCGGTAAGCTGCGCGGTCGTGGTCGTATAGGTGTAGACGTCGCCGGTGCTGTTTACCGTGGCGGTTCCGATAAGCGGGCCGGTCACCGGGTTGTCGAGGCGGATCTGGATCTGGGCGGTGCCCGCGGTGCCCTTGGCGACCTGGGCGGTGAACGTGGCCGGGGCGTCGCGGAGGTCGGCGTCGGCGAACTCGATCCACTGGCCGCCCGCGGTGGCGCCGACGGCCGTCCCGGATGCCTTGGACTGGTCCACCAGCTGCGCGCCCTGGTAATCGTCGAAGTTCTCGGCCGCTGTGGTGAGGGCCAGCTTCCGCGGCGGGATGACCTCGCCGTTCACCGCGACCGTCGCCGCGGCTTTGATGTCAGCTGAAGAACTACCAGCCATTATCTGGAACGACGACCGCTCGACTACCCATTTGTTCCTGGTGACATCCCAGAACGCCAGGTCGCTGGCCCGGATCGGGAACGTGACCTCCTTGGTCTGACCGGGGGCCAGGTCGACGTTCTGGAACGCGATCAGCTTCTTGACCGGCTGCTTGACCCGTGACCTGTCCTGATGGACGTAGAGCTGGACCACGTCGCGGCCCTGTCGCTGGCCGGTGTTGGTCACGTCGAGGGTCGCGGTGAGCGCGCCATTCCCGGATATCTCGTGATCCGAGAGGCGCAGGTCGCCGTACCGGAACGTGGTGTAGGACAGCCCGTAGCCGAACGGATAGAGCGCCGGCTGGGTGGAGTACATGTAGGTCTGGCCGGACTTGATGATGTCGTAGTTGAGGATGTCGGCGACCTGCGACTGGGACTGCGGCCAGGTCTGGGTCAGGTGACCGGACGGGTCGTAGTCCCCGAACAGCACGTCGGCCAGCGCGTGGCCGGTCTCCTGGCCGGCGTGGGTGGTCCACAAGATGGCCGGGTCGTTCTGCTGTTCGGCGGTGATCGTGGTCGGGTAGCTGTCCTCGAGGACCACGATCGTCCGCGGGTTCGCCTTGGTCACGGCCTGGACCAGGGCCTCCTGGCCGGCCGCCAGGTTCATGTCGGTGCGGTCGTGCGCCTCGCGGCCGTTGATGAACGGCATCGAGCCGACCACGACGACCGCGGCGTCGGCGTTCTTGGCCGCCTGGACCGCGCTGGCGGTCCCGCTGGTGATCACCTGCTTGCTGAACTCGGTCGCCTTGTCCGGGGTGCTCGCGCCGAGGTTGAGGGTGCCGTCGGGCTGGAGGGTGAGGTAGTGGTTCGGGGTGAACCAGGTCTCCTGGGTCTCGTAACCCGCGTATTTGATCACGTAGTTGCCGTCCGGCCGCTGCTCCAGCGAGAACTGCTGCTGGACGTACCAGCCGTTCGGCTGATCCTGGTCGTTCTTGAAGTTGGTGAAGTTGTAGCCGAGGTACTTGCCGTTGGCGGCGCTCCGCAGCGTGAGGATGCCCTGGCCCCAGTCGAAGACGTCGAACTCGGAGGTATTCTGCGGTGCCGTGTCGCTCTCGGCCAGGACGCCGCCGGTCGAGCCGGCGCCCGCGGTGACGTACTTGCCGGTGGCCACGTCCTTCAGCGCGATGCGGTCGACGCCTTCGGTGCTTTGTACCGTTGCTCCGGGTCCGAGGCGCTGGGTGATGCCGTCCAGTGGCGTGATCTTGTAGGGCAGGTTGCCGCTGTACCAGTCGGAGTAGAGCGTGTTCTCCAGCGGGCCGATGACCGCGATGTCCTTGGTGGTGCTGGCGTTGAGCGGCAGGGTCTGGTGGTCGTTCTTGAGCAGGACCATCGCCTCGTCGGCGGCCTGGCGGGAGAGTTGCTGGTGCGCCGTGTCGTCGATGACGGCCGGGGTGATGCTCGCGTACGGGTTGAGGCCGGGCGGGTCGAAGTCGCCGAGGCGGAACCGGATGGACAGGACGTCGGAGACTGCCTTGTTGATGTCGGACATGGTGAGCAGGCCGTCGTTGAGCGCGTTGGTGACCTGGGTGATCGTGATCGAGGAGTTGGTGTTGTCGGTGGTGAAGCTGTCGATGCCGGCCTTGATCGCGGCCGCGTCGACGTGCTCGAGGTCGGGATAGTAGTTGTCGTTGCCGGCCCCGGGCAGCAGGTTGTAGTTGGCGCCGGCGTCGGTGACGTTCATCAGGGTTTGCTGTGACCAGCTTCGCTCGACGCTGTTCAGGTCCGGGTCGACCGTGTCGGGCCTGCCGTTGACTTCGTTGTAGGAGGCCATGACGCCGGTCGCGGCGTTGTTCTGGATGGGGCCGCGGAACGCTGCCTGGTCGTACTCGTTCAGCACTCTCGGCGGGACCTCGGAGGAGGTTGTTGACCTGTTGACCTCGTTGTTGTAGGCCAGGTAGTGCTTGAGGGTGGGCGCCGCCTGGAGGTAACGCGGGTTGTTGCCTTCGATTCCTTTGCCGTAGGCGGTGGCGATGGCGCTGGTCAGGTACGGGTCCTCGGAGTAACCCTCCTCGTTGCGGCCCCACAGCGGGTTGCGCAGCAGGTTGGTGACCGGCGCCCACAGGTTGAGCCCCCATACCGTCGGGTTTTCTTTGTTGTAACCTCGCGCGTCCTGGCCGACCGCGTTGCCCACCTGGTTGATCAGGTTCGGATCCCACGTGCTGGCCAGGCCGATCGCCTGCGGGAACGAAGTCCCGTTTGAATCCACCACATTGCCGTTATTGTTGAGATCATTGGACCACGCGATGCCGTGCAGGGCTTCGGTCCCGGTCTTGAACACGGGTATGCACAGTGGCGCGCCGATGGCCGGCTGGTACTGGTGCAGGAACGCTATCTTCTGCGCGGTGGTCAGGCGGTTCAGCAGATCGTTGATCCTGGCGTTCAGCGGCAGGTTCGGGTTGCGGAACGGGAGGCTCTGATCGCATCCCGTGGCCGCGGTGGCGTTTGTCTTTGCGTTCGCGGTGGCGGTAGTTCCGGCCACGGTAAGCGTGGTGACCAGCAGCGCCGCGGCGGCCGCGACAGCCGCCAGCTTGGCCCTTCTCTGCCTTGATCTTCCGAGCACAGATCTTGCGGACACAGCAACAACCTCCGAACCGCTTCGAACGCGGACTATCTCATGACCTGCCGGGGATGAGCCCGGGGATAAGCCCGGGGATAAGCACAGGAACAGCAGCGAGAACGGGAGCCGGAACCCGAGCGGCCAGCCCGCTAATGGACGCAAGGTAATCGAAGCGCTTCGATGCCACTGAAACCGCACATTAACGCACTTTCCAGCGCGTGTCCAGACTCGGCGGCCGGGGGTTGTGGCCCACAGCCCCGGCACCTGCCCGCGATGGATGGCGCCACCGACGTCGCCGCGCCCGCCACCGACACCGCCGCGCCCGCCACCGACGTCGCTGGGCCGACAGCACCGCACCCGCGCGACGGATGGCGCCACCGATGTCGCTGGGCCAGGACATTACGGACACTTACCGCGATGAATGGCGCCATCGATGTCGCTGGACCCTCACTGGGCCGCCAGATACCGGTGGCGAGCCGGTACGGGGAACACCGGACGGGCGATAAAGAGGCTTCAGCTAGGCGCACCGTCCCGCTATGCCACGTATGCCTCATTTATGCAGGGCCGTAGGCTCGCATCTCCTGGAAGTTTGGAGCCCTCCGGAAGTTTGGGCGCCGGTTTCCGGCACCTAAGTTTCCAAGAGGCTCTAATCTTCCACGGCGCGGCCGCCCTTCCTTCCACGGGCCCGCAGCTTTCTTCCACGATCTGGCAGGCAAAATGGGGCAAATGCCGAGATGTCGGGCTAGGTGTAGGCCGCGCGGTGAGTGGGATGTGGGGCGGACGTGAGCCTTGGGATGGATGTGAGCTTTGGGATGGACGTGAGCTTTGCGGCGGACGTGAGCCTTGGGGCCGACATGAGCCGTGGGGTGGATACTAATATGGGGTGGCCGCGAGATATGGGTGGGCGTGGGATGTGGGGGTGGGATGTGGGATGGACACGGGCGTCCTTACGGGGGCGTCCGGGATTCCGCTTCCGCTTCGCGAACGCCTCGATAGCTGCCCGCAGCCATAGTCTTCCGGCGCGCAGCTCATACACCGGCTAGCCGGTGATGGGGAGGGTGGCAGTGTCGCGGAGGAAGAGGGGGATCTGGTCCAGCGGGGCGGTCACCCGGATCTCCGTGCCGCCGTCGGCGGTTTCGCCGGTCCAGGCGTTGGTCCAGCGGCTGCCCTGAGGCAGGTAGACGCGGCGCTGGCGAGCGCCGTAGTCGGCGACCGGGGCGACCAGGAGGTCGGGACCGAACAGGTACTGGTCGTCGGGCTCCCAGGCCCGGGGATCGGCGGGGAAGTCGACGAACAGCGGGCGCATCGGCGGCACGCCCGTCTCGTGCGCGATCCGCATCTGGCCCATGATGTACGGGCGCAGGCGTTCCCGCAGGAACATGACCGCGCTGATGCATTCGTACGCTTCCTGGCCGAAGGACCACGCCTCGTTCGGGCCGCCGGTCTGGTTCAGCCCGAATGGCATCGTCGGCTCGCGGTGCCCGTGCAGCCGGAACAGCGGGCAGAACGCGCCGAACTGGAACCACCGGACGATCAGTTCCCGGTATTCCGAGTCGTCCGGATCCCCGCCGTGGAACCCGCCGATATCGGTGGTCCACCACGGAATGCCGCTGACCGCGACGTTCAGTCCGGAGCGGATCTGAGTGCGCAGGCTGGCGAATGTGGCCGGGATGTCGCCGGACCAGAGCGCGGCGCCGTAGCGCTGGCTGCCGGCCCAGGCCGACCGGACCAGGCTCACCGTCTGCTCGCGTCCCTCGGCGGCCATCCCCTCGTGGAACGCGCGGGCGTGCTCACGCGGATACATGTTGCCGACTTCCAGGCCGGGACCGGCGTGGTAACGCAGGTTGGCCTGGAATCCCGGTCGCAACTCCGGCTCGCAGGCGTCCAGCCACCACACGTCGATGCCGTAGGGACGCAGGTAGTTATCCCGCACCCGGCCCCAGACGAACTCCCGCGCCCGCGGATTGGTGGCGTCATAGAAGGCCACGTCGACGGGGACGCTGATCCCCTTGTCCGGCCATGTGGCCTGGGCGAGCGGACCGAACTCGGTGCCGATGAGCAGCCCGTCGTCCCGCATCTGGGGGAAGTTCTCGCTGGCCGGCGATACCGACGGCCAGACCGAGACCATCAGCTTGACGCCCATGTCCCGCAACTCGGCGGTCAGCGCCGCCGGATCGGGCCATTCGGTCAGATCGAACTTCCAGTCGCCAAGGTGGGTCCAGTGGAAGTAGTCGGCCACGATCACCGCCAGCGGCAGGGCTCGCTTGGTGTATTCGCGGGCGACCTCGAGCAGTTCGTCCTGATTGCGGTAGCGGAGCTTGGACTGCCAGAAGCCGCTGGCCCACTCGGGCAGCATCGGGACATGCCCGGTGGCGTCCGCGTACCGGCCGAGGATCTGTGCGGGTGTCCCGGCGGTGATCCAGTAGTCGATCTGCCGGGCGCTGTCGGCCACCCACCGGGTGCCGTTGGCCGCCAGTTCCACCCGGCCGATGGCCGGGCTATTCCACAGCAGGCCGTAGCCTCGATTTGACAGCAGGAACGGGATGGTCACCTCGCCGTTGCGCTGCACCAGGTCCAGGACCATGCCCTTCTGGTCGAGGGCGCCGTGGCCGTGCTGCCCCAGGCCGTACAGCCGCTCTCCGTCGTAGGAGTCGAACGACTGCTCAAGCCGGTGATAGCCGTTGCCGGCTGGGGTGAACAGCCGCGGACCCGGCCACCAGAAGTGCAGCGGCCGCTCGGCCAGCAGTTCCGCGCCGGTGGCGGTGCTGACGAACCTGAGCAGGGCCTGCCCGTGCTCGGAGCCGGCCCGGATCTCCGCGGTGAGCTGACCGCTGACCAGCCGTGCCGTCCTGTCGGCGAGTTCCACTCTGGCCTGGTCCGATCTGGCCTGGTCCGATCTGGCGTGGTCCGAATCTAGGTCGTCCGCGAGCGCACCGGGCAGGCCGTCAATCACCGGGCCGATGGCAGCCCGGACCCGGATCCCATCCGTCCCCCAGGCCTCGACGCGCAGCGTTTCCTGGCCGCCACTCCATTCGAAGCCGACCGTGCCGCCGCCGATCTCGCGAACACTGCTCACTAGCCGTTACCTCCAGCTGAGTTGCCGTCCAACGTCGCTACCTGGGCCGTGCTGCCGCGGATGGTGAGCGACGGCGGTATGAGCTGCAGCTCACGGACCCCGTCGCCGGCCATCCGCCGCATCAGCAGTCCGACCGCCCGTGTCCCCAGCTCGGTGGCCGGTATGGTCACCGAAGTCAGCCTGGGCGCCGTCTGCTCGGCGATCTGGTCCGGGCACAGCGCGACGATCGACACGTCTTCCGGAACGGCCCGGCCGGACGTACGCAGCAGCGACATCAGCGGCGGGATGATCGCCTCGTTCTGCACGATCAGCCCGGTGGTGCGCGGCCGCTCCTCGAGGATCCGGGCCAGCGTGCCGGCCGCGGCCTCGTAGTTGCCCTCGCACGGACGGTGGACCAGGTCCACGCCCCTGGCGGCGGCGCCGGCCTGTATCCCGCGCAGCGTACGCTCGGCGAAACCGATGTGCCTGCGGTAGACGCCGTCCGCCTCACCAAGGAAGGCCACGACGCGGTGACCGAGCTGGGCCAGATGCTCCACGCACAGCCTGCCCGCCTCGGCGAAGTCGAGGTCGACGCAGTCCAGCCCGGCCGGGTCGGCCGGGATCCCGATCAGCACCGCGTCCACGCCGGTCTTCTTGATCATCGCGATCCGGTCGTCCTGCATGCCGACGTCGGTGAGGATCACGGCATCGGCGCGGGAACTCGACGCGACCCGGCGGATTCCCTCGGAGCCCTCGTCGTTGGTCATCAGCAGCACGTCATGGCCGTACTCCCGTGCCTTCGTCACCACGCCGATAGCGATCTCCATCATGACCGGCACGTACATGTCGCTGCGCAGCGGCACGATCAGCGCGAGCACGTGCGACTTGCTGCTGGCCAAGGCGCGCGCACCGGCGTGCGGGTGGTAATTGAGCAGCTCGATGGAACGCCGCACCCGGTCCCTGGTCGCTTCGGACACCGATCGCTTGCCGCTGAGCACGTAGGACACCGTGCTGGCGGCGACGCCGGCGTGACGGGCCACGTCAGCAAGTGTCGCCATACTTGTCCTCCCTGAGCATTCCCGCCCCATGACGCGCACAGCGGGCGGAAACCTATCGAAGCGCTTCGACTCCGCTTCACTGCGTCATCCTCGCGTGAATACGGTATCATCGCGCGGTGCTGGTTGAATGGGGTGAGGTGACGGGCTCGAAGCGCTTCACTAATCAACCGCGCCTACCGTGATCCGGACCGGCTGCGCTGGTGGCAGGACAACCTCACGCCAGGGCTCCCGGTCGGCCCTGACGCTGATCCGGCGACCCACCGGGGATACCAGCACGGCCTCCGCCATTCCGGCCTCCGTGTCCCAGCGTAGATCGGCGACCAGCACGCCGGTCAGCGTGCGGACACCGCGCAGCCGTCCGGCCGGCAAGAAGTCCGGCACCGCGGGGAGCAACTCGATGCGATCCGGCGGCCACGAGTCCACCAGCATATCGATCAGCACACCCGGCATCGCGCACGCCGCGTCGGCGTTGTAGACACTGCGCTTCGGATAGTGGCTGCTCATCAGCGACCGGAAGAAGAAGCGCTGGCCGATGAGCGCCGCGACCAGCTTTCCCGCCAGTTCCGCGTCGCGCAGCCGGCAGGCCGCGAGTGCGCGGTGCAGATAACCGTGCGCGGAGTCATCCTGGGCGCCGCGCATCCGCAGCGCCCGCAATGCCGCCGCGGCCAGCTCGGGTGTGCGGGCCACGGTGATCTCGTGCAGTGGCCAGACCGGGTACAGATGGCTGACATGCCGGTGCTCGTCGTTTCCGGGCAGTGGCGGCAGCCCCGATCCGGCCGGCGGCCACGCCCACTCGGCCAGCGCGCCGTCGGCGTCGATCCGGTACGGCGGCAGTCGCGCCGCGAGCTCCCGCCACCGGCGCGCGTCCCGCCGGCCGGCCTCATCAGTCTCGGCCTCGTCCGTTCCGGCCTCATCCGTTCCGGCCTCATCCGTTCCGGCCTCATCCGTCTCGGCCAGCTCCGCCGCGGCGATCAGCGCGTGGCGCGCGGCCGCGATGTCCATGACCGCGTTAACCGCCGCCGGCGACCAGCCGCGCGGCTGGTTCTCCGGGGAGTAGGACGGTGCGAAGATCACGTTCCCGTCATTGTCGGTCCGGGTCAGGAAGTCCTCGTAGAACGCCGCCAGTTCGCGCAGCACTGGCCGCAGCCGCTGCCGGAGTGCCGCATCGCCCCACGCCAGTACCGCGTCCAGCAGCGGGACCAGCAGCCAGTCCGCACCCGCGGTCCACATCTGATGCGGGTACCCGGACTCGAAATGGGTGCACAGGCCGCCGCGGCCGTCGCTGTGCGCCGGAACCACAAAACCCCTGGCACCGAACAGCCGCCGCGCGTTCACCCGCCAGTCCGGCAGCCGGTCCCGGGTCAGATCCGCCACCGCCATGACAGCGGGGCGCACATCGGCGGTCACCGCCCCGGCGAGCTGGAGTCCGAGGTTGGCATTGCAGGTGATCGCGCCGGACCAGGCCGAGTTCCAGTCGCCCTGCCACAGGCCGGTAAGCCGGGGAGGCAACAGGCCGCTGGCCGACAGCAGCAGGTAGCGGCCCGAGTCGAACAGCTTCTCCAGCAGCGCGGGCACCGGCCGGTCCGGCTGCGCGGCCTGGCGCGCGAGCAGCTCGCCGACGCTCAGCTCCCGGTCCTCGGCTACGGTGCTGGATTGGCCTGGGCCTCCGGCCGCGGCGCTGGATTGGCCTGGGCCTCCGGCCGCGGCGCTGGATTGGCCTGGGCCTCCGGCCGCGGCGCTGGATTGGCCTGGGCCTCCGGCCGCGGCGCTGGATTGGCCTGGGCCTCCGGCCGCGGCGCCGAGATCCAGCCGGACGTCACCGTAGGCGGCGGCATGCAGCCGCGCGTGCTCGACGAGCAGCTGACGGGCGTCCACGGGGCCGCCGGGCGGATCGGATGCTACCTGGGTCACCAGCGTCAGTTCCGAGCCACCCGTGACATGGACACCGCCTCCCGGCCTGACGGTGACCAGGCCGTCCGGCCCCGCCACCACCCTGGTAACGCCGACGTACCCGCCGCCGTCGGGGTACGTCACGGTGGTGACCAGACGCGCCTCCCCGCTGGTAGCGCCGTCCACCTGGCTGGACACCCACAGCCCTGGCGGCGCGCCCGGCAGTTCCGCGTCGACGCTGACGGTCACGTCAAGCGGCATCGCACCGGTTACGTGCTGCACCACGACATCGCGAGCCCGGGACACGAAGCAGCAACGCTGACGACCGGGCCAGCTCACGCCGGCGACGCCGGTCCGGTAGTTGAGCGAACGACGGTAGCCGTCTGGCACCTCAGCGGGCGCGGAGGCGTCCGACAGCCTGACCGCGAACGCCGGATGGAACGAAAGCGGGTCACGGCGCGGCCAGTCGCCGGTGAACCGGGCCAGCGCGCCGGACGAGTCACCGGCCAGCAGCAGCTCCCGTACCTCCTCGAGCCGCCCGGACAGATCGGGCGGCCCGTATGCCTCCGACGGTCCGTATAGCTCGGACAGATCGGTTAGCCCGGTAGCGCCGCCTGGCGCGGCAGACCAGACCAGGTGGTGGTGGGTGACGATGACGGTCTCCTCGCGCAGGCCACCGAACACCAGTGCGCCGTGTCTGCCGTTCCCGACCGGAAACGCGTCTTCCCAGCCCTCCGCCGGGACGGAGTCGTGGATTCCCGCGCCCGTCATCGGCGTCCCGACGCCGGATCGGCGTACAGCACGCCCCGGCCGTTCGTGCCGAGGTAGACGCGGCCGAACACGTTGGGGTCTCCGGTGATGGTCTGCCCTATCCAGGCGTACTGGTGCCGGTCATCGTTGATCCGCAGCCAGCTCACCCCGCCGTCGGTGGACCGGAAGACGCCCTGCACGCCGCCGACCACGCCGGTCAGGTAGATCGCCGGGTACCGGGCGCCCGGCGCCGCCTTCCCGAAGCCGAGGGTCGCCACCGTGCCGACGCTCGGATCCGCGGCGAAAGTCTGTCCGCCGTCGGTGCTGTGATAGAGCAGGCCGTTTCCGGCGGTGAGCCACAGGTCTCCGGTCCGTCCCGGCACGGTGTGCAGCAGCGGGAGGCTGCCGGTCTGCTCCGACCCCACGCCGGCGGGCAGCCCGGTGGTCACGGCGGCGAAGCTCGCGCCGCCGTCCGTGGAGCGCAGCAACGTACCGGCCGACGGATCGAAGGCGTAGAACACCTTCGGGGTCACCGGATCGGCGACCGGCATAATGCCCGCGGCCAGCCCGGTGACCGCCGTCCAGGTCTGACCATGATCGGCGCTGAACATCGGCGTGCCCGGCTCCGGCGCGTACGACTGGTTCTCCGGCGTCCACACCATTGACGAGCCGTCCGCGGCCAGCGCCACCGCGCCCGCCCCATAGGGCTCACCGGCCGGGAGCTTCATCGCCGACCAGGAGGCGCCGCCGTCGGCGGAGAAGTCGCCGCCGCTCCAGCCGACCATGACGACATCGAGGGGCTTGGCACCGGCCTCGGCGACCGAGGTGCCGGTGGACAGGATCGGCTGGATCATGCCGGTCGCGGGCGACGCGGCGAACGTGGTGTGGCAGAAACCGCCCAGGTCACCGACCGCGCTGATCAGCCGGCACGGCCCGGCGGCCGGGGACAGCAGATCCTGTACCGCGGTCTCCTCGATGCCTTCGGCCGCGGCGGATGACCAGCTGGTGGGCGCGCCATGGTCGGCATCCGTGACGTCGCCGGACCCGTACACCGTGGCACCGGTGCCGAAGATGACGTGCCCGGAGTCGAACGGGTCGATGGCCACCGACGCGATCCACCAGCCGAACTTGGGCGTGCCGCCCCAGGCCAGATACGGCGACGCGGAGATGTCCAGCTTCGCGTTGGCGCCGACGTCTTCCCAGGTTTTCCCGGAGTCTACCGACCGGTAAATAGTGTCGATCGGGAACCAGCGGTCATTGGTGGCGACCATGACCGTGCCCGGATGGCGCGGGTCGACCGCCAGCCCGGCATAACCGAACGAAGGATTACCGGCCGCCCCGGGAACCACGGGAGTGATATCGGTCCAGGCACCGCTGCCAACGTCGTACTTCCACACGGCGCCGTCGGTCATGCCGTTGGGACCGGGCTGGTTGGCGTAGTCGACGTAGAACGTCCCATCAGACGCCAGCACGCCGTGCTGCGGCATCATGCCGGCGGGCTCGCCCGGGATCAGGTGCCAGGTGGCGCCCGCGTCGGCTGACTCGTAGAGGTCTCTGCCGCTGGCGTCTCCGACGAAGATGTTCTTCGTGCCGGGGTCGAACGTCACGAACGACAGGCCGATGTTGTCAGGCGTACTCGTCACCGGGAACGTCGTCACCCGCGACCAGGATGCCCCGCCGTCTCGCGAACGCCACAGGCCGTCGGACGGCGTGGCCAGGTACAGGACGCGGTCATCGGACGGGTCTACCGCGAGGCGCTCGCCCATGTTCCGGCCATCGGAGTTGGAGGCCAGCGGCACCGGCAGCGCCGCGGCCTTCCAGGTGCGACCCTGGTTGCCGGAGCGGAGAACCTCGCCGTTTCCCGCGGTGGAGTACTCCCCCGCCGCCACCCATACCTTGCCGGGGTCACGCGGGTCCGCGGCTATGGATTCCACGCCCAGTTCATTCCAGTCGTTGAAACCGGTGAAGTCCATCAGCGGAGTCCAGTGCCGCGCCGTGGCGTCCCACCGGTACGCGCCGCCGATATCGGTGCGCGCGTAGGCCAGGCCCGGCCGCGCCGGGCTGAACACCAGGCCGTCGACAAAGCCACCCGCCACTATCGGCACGTTCTGCCAGGTATAGGGGACCGTCGCGCCAGCCGCCGGACGGGAGGAAGCGGCGTTGGCCGGGGACGCCAGTACGTTCGTGGTAATGAGAAAGAGAGCCGTGGCCGCAACCCGCGCATAAGCCCTTGATAGCGCCAAGGAGCACCCCCTTCGTGAAGTGCTTCTGGACGAACGGGTAGACGAGCAGGACCGGCACGACGGTGAGCGTGACGACCGCCATCTGGATGGACAGCGGCGCGATCTGGTTGGCGCCGGTGAACCCGCCGATGGTGGACGTGCCGCTGCCCGGCATCGGGTTTCCCTGCGTCACATAGCTGTACATCACCATCTGGAGCGGCCACTTGACGCTGTCCGACGGCATGAACAGCAAGATGTTGAACCAGGAGTTCCAGTAGGCGACCGCGTAGAACAGGGCGATGACCGCGGTGACCGCCTTGGAAGTGGGCAGCACGATCCGCCACAGGATCTTCCACTCGCTGGCGCCGTCGATGCGAGCGCTCTCGATCATGTCGCTGGCGATATTCATGAAGAACGCCCGCATCACGATGACGTTGAACACGCTGACCGCGCTGGGCGCGATCAGCGCCCAGTACTGGTCGAACCCGCCGAGCGCGGAGACCACGAGGAACAGCGGGATGACCCCGCCGTTGAAGAACATCGTGATCATCATGAACCACAAGATGGTCCGGTGGCCGAAGGATCCGGTGCGGGACAGGCCGTAGGAGGCCAGCACCGTGACGATCATCGAGAAGGCGGTGCCGACGGCGGTGAACAGCACGCTGACGATCAGCGCGCGGCCTACGACGCCGCCCTGGGCGATCAGCTTGTACGCGCTCAACGTCAGCCCGTGCGGCCAGACCACAAGGCCGCCCGCGACGTTGATCGAGGCCTGATTCGAGAAGCTGGTCAGCACGACCGAGTACAGCGGAATCAGGACCACCAGCAGGATTACCACCAGCGTGCCGGACTTGACGGTCCGGGTGGTGATGGACGGTGGTTCCTGCCAGGTCGGCCGGGCCGGGTTGCGGCGGCCCGGGTTGCGGCGGCCCGGGTTACGGCGGCCCGGGTTACGGCGGCCCGGCCGCAGCGCGGTAGTCGTGGATGCCGTGGTTGCCGTGGATGCCGTCATTTCCGGTACAGTCCGTCCTCGCCCAGCATGTGCGCGACCTTGTTGGCGGACAGGATGAGGATCACCGAGGTCACGCCCAGGAACAGCCCGGCCGCCGCGCCGTAGCTGTAGTTCCCCTGCACGATGCCGTTCCGGTAGGAGAACGTGGTGATCACCTCGGCCGCGCCGGCGCCGACGGCCGGGAGCTGGATCAGCATCTGCTCGAACCCGAACGTCAGCGCGTAACCCAGGTTGAGGATGAGCAGCAGTACCATGATCGGCCGCAGCCCGGGCAGCGTGATCCGCCATGTCCGCTGCCGCCAGTTCGCGCCATCCACCGCCGCGGCCTCATACAGCGAAGGGCTGATCGCCGCCAGCGCGGCCAGGTAGACGATCATGTTCCAGCCCGACTCCTTCCAGATGATCTGGGCGGAGACGAGGAATTTGAACAGGCCGGGATCGGTCATGATGTTCGGCGGATGGGCGACGCCGTGATTGCGGAGGAAGGTGTCCAGTAGCCCGGCGCCGCCCACCATCTGCTCGAAGATGGTGATGACCATGACCATCGAGAAGAAGTGGGGCAGCGTCACCGCGCCCTGGATGAACGAACGGAGCCGCCGGGACAGCACGCTGTCCAGCAGGATCGCCAGCGCGATCGGTACCGGGAACGAGAGCGCGAGCTGCACCGAGAACAGCACGACGGTGTTGGTGAACGCGTGCCAGAACCCCGGGTCGGTGAACAGCTGCTGGAAGTTGGCGAACCCGACCCACGGACTGTGCAGGATGCCGTCGTACAGGTCGTAGTTCTGGAACGCCATCACCAGACCGAGCATCGGCGCGTAGCCGAACACCAGCAGCAGCACCGCCGCAGGCACCGTCATGATGATCAACGCCCGGTCGCGGCGGAGCTGCGCCCACCGCCGTCTCCGCCGTCGAGACCGGGCTTCGCGCCGGGGCCGGGCGGCCGCCGCTTCTTCCGCGCGGGCGGCCGCCGCTTCCGCGCGGATGGCAGCGTCCGCGGCATCCGCGGCGTCCGTGGTCAAGGCCGGCTCCGGCAAGGTACTCGTCGCCGCCTCCGGAAGCGGCCGATCCTGCTGCGCTCGGCCATTCCCGGAGGTACGGCCGCTTCCGGAGGACGCAGGGGGCTGGCTGGTGGTAGCGGACATCAGGCGCGGCCGTCAGGCGGTTCCATACTTCTGGCGCACCGTCTCGTAGAAGGCCTTCAGTTTGCTGCCACCGCCGCGTAGCCAGGTCTGGACCGTCGACTTGTAGTCGGCGATGGAAGCCCGGCCACGGACAACGTCGTACATGATGAAGTTGATGCCGCCGGTCCCGGTGAACGGCGCGAACTGGTTGGCCGCGGTCAGGTCGTTCGGCACGGTGACGTTCATGCCGTAGAACAACGGCTTGAAGCCGTACTTCGCGTTGCGCGCCAGGAACTGCGACGTCTGGGTGGTGATCGCGGGGAAGCCGGGGTTCGTGACAACGATGTTCGGGCTGGCCAGCAGGTTGGGCACTACGTTGTCTACGTCCTTGTTACCGGTCGCGGTCAGCACCGGCCCGCTGTTGCTCATGGTGTAGTCGGTGTTCGCCGCGCCGAAATTGACCAGCGTGTACTCGTAGGAGCCGTACGGCGCGGCGAGGTAGTTCGCGATCCGCAGCAGCTCCTTGAGCTGGGCGGGCTTCAGGTCCCTGTTGAAGTAGCTGACGTACTCGGTCGACGGGGCGAGCGCCACCCGCGGAGTGCCGGTTCCGTCCGCGGTGAAGAAGTCGAACGCCAGCCGTTCGTAGCCCTTGTTGGCTGCCAGTCCCGACGTCGCGTCCTGGTAACCCCAGGCGCCTCCGCCGTCGGCGACGATGATGTTCTGGCCGGACCAGAACCGCTGCTTGCCGGTGCCGGTGTTGCCCGCCACCGCGTCCGGGTGGACCATCCCCGCCTGGAAGATCGTCCGCTCCCAGTTCATCGCCTCGATGATCTGCTCGGTCTCGTACGTGGTGATCAGGTCGCCCTTGCTGTCGGTGGTCCACACCAGCGTCGGCGCGAACGATGACCCGTACGGATAGGACATGAACTGCCAGATGTCGTCGAACGCCCAGCGCTTGGCCTTCGGGTCGTTGATCTCCTTGCCGAGGTTGTACAGATCGCTGAGTGACTTGACCGACGGCGTGCCGAGGCCGAGCTTGTCGAGGATGTCCGCGCGGTAGAACAGGAACACGCCGGTCGGGAAGCCGGTCACGACGGTCGGCATGCCGACGATCTTGTTGTTCCAGATGCCCTGCTGCCAGCCGCTGGTGAAGATGGCGGCCAGGTTCGGGTACTGCTTGATCTTGTCGCCGGCCAGGTACGGCGTGAGGTCGGCGAGTTTTGTCTGCGTGGCCTGCCCGAATCCGGGCGGCTGGGCCCAGGTCGGTACCTGGATCCAGTCCGGCAGCTTGTTGCCCGCGAACAGCGTGGGCAGGGTCGTGGTGATCGTCGTGCCGTTGGTCGGCTGCCACTGGATGTTCGCGCCGAGCGCGGCGTTCAGCGCCTCGTAGTACGTGTTGCCGACGGTACGCGGGATCGCCCCCCAATCCGGCGCGATCGCGGTATAGCTGCCGCCGCTGCCGGGCGTCTCACTGACCGTGTGCACGAGGCTGGTGGGATAGGTCAGGAAGCCCGGCTGGGAGCCGTCGACGCTCGGGTAGTCCGGCTTGATCCCGCTGCTCAGCGGCACGTAGGCCGGCATGATCTTCGCGAGCTGGGACGTCGACGTGGAGCCGGTTTGCGTCGCCGGCCCGGCGCCACACGCGGCCAGCACCGGCCCCGCGGCGAACGCCCCCGCGGTGCCCGCCGCCGCGGTGAGGAACCCGCGTCTGGACAGATGACGGCTGACCGATGAGCCCTGAGACGCTCCGCGATCCATATGCGATATCACCTTCGTCCTGGAAGCCGGCTGGGGCCGGCTGAGTGGGGACCGGCTTGGGCCGGCAGGGTGGGAGCCGGCTGGACCGGCATCGTTGGAGCCGGCCGGGCCAGCATCGTTGGAGCCGGCTGGCCGGCCGAGCCGGCTGGCCGGCCAAGTCGGCGAATCTACTGTCGAAGCGCTTCAATCATTTGGTGGCAATGTAAGGGTTGATTGCGATCGGCGCAATGCCCCGTCAATAACGAATTTTCGGCCAGATCGTGACCGGCAGCGGGGCCGTCACGGGCCTTGACAGCATTAGCCGGGAGGTGAGACGTTCGAAGCGCTTCGTGTGCTGTAATGCCGTGTTGCCGTGTCGTGTCATGTCGTGTGTCCTGTGCCGGCGGTGCGCATCGTCGCGTGCCGGCGGTGCGCACCCGCCGGTGCGCATCTGCCGGTGCCCACCTCCGGTGGCCACCGCCGTTTGCACTGTTTGCCACCGTTCGCCACCGTTTGCCGACCCGGAAGGTGTGGCGCGTTGACCCTCTCGTTCGAGGAGCGGGCCGCCGGCCTGCTCACCCGCCTCACCGGCGACGAGAAGATCGCGATGCTGCACCAGTACTCCCCCGCGGTGCCGCGGCTTGGCATCGCCGCGTTCGTCACCGGGACTGAAGGCTTGCATGGTGCGTCGTGGCGGGATCACGGAGGCACCGGCCTGACCCGGCCCGCCACGGTCTTCCCGCAGCCGGTCGGGCTGGGCGCCACCTGGGACCCCGACCTGGTCCGCGACGTGGCCCGGGCGACCGCCCGGGAGATCCGCGCCCTGAACGGCCAGGACCCGAGGATCAGCTTGAATGTCTGGGCGCCCGTGGTCAACTTGTTGCGGGACCCGCGCTGGGGCCGCAATGAGGAAGGCTATTCGGAGGACCCGCTCCTGACCGGCCTATTGGCCACCGCCTTCTGCCGCGGCCTGGCCGGTGATCGTGCCGACGGGTACCTGCTCACCGCGCCGACCCTGAAGCACTTCCTCGGCTACAACAACGAGGACTACCGCGACCTCACCTCTTCGACACTGCGGCCCCGGGTGCTGCACGAATACGATCTGCCGCCGTTCCGCGCGCCCATCGAGGCCGGCCTGGCCACCGGCGTCATGCCGTCGTACAACCTGGTGAACGGCAGGCCCGCGCACGTCAGCCCGCTTTTGCGGCTGATCCGCACTTGGACCGACGAAGAGCTGCTGACCTGCAGCGACGCCTGGGCACCATCGAACCTGGTCAACACCGAGCACTACTTCGATGATCACGCGCACGCACACGCGGCCGCGTTGCGCGCTGGCCTGGACAGCTTCACCGACGCCGATTCCGATGGAACTTTCACGGCCACCGCGATCAGGCAGGCCCTCGATCTCGGCCTGATCACGATGGCCGACGTGGACCGCGCGGTCCGCCGTAAGCTGCTCATCCGGTTGCGCCTGGGCGAGTTCGACGCGGACGGCGGACCCTACGCCGGCGCTGGCGCGCTGGGCACGCCGGAACACCGCGAACTCAGCCGCACCGCCGCCCGGCGGTCGATGGTCCTGCTTCGCAATGATGGCAATTTGTTGCCGATCAGCCCCCAAACAACGATCGCGCTCATTGGCCCGCTCGCGGACACCCTCTATGAGGACTGGTACAGCCCGGCGCTGCCCTATCAGGTGACGATCGCTGACGGGCTGAAGGCTATTACCGCACCGGTGGCCGTCGACGAAGCGGCCGAGCGCATCCGCACCGACCTGGGCGAGTTCGATGTCTTCGACTGGGGCGACGACATCGTGACGCTGCGCGCGACCGATAACGGCAAGTACTTGACGGTCACCAACGGCGGCGCGCTCGCGGTCGAGGCCGGCAAGCCGGACGGCTTTACCGTCCGTGAGACGTTCCGGCGGATACCGATGCCTGGCGGCGACGTGCTGCTGCGCTCCACCGCGACCGGCATCGCGACCCGGTTGCGCTGGGACGTGATTGGCGACGGGATTACCAGCGCGGTGGCCAGGGCCCGCGAGGCGGACGTCGCGGTGGTGGTCGTCGGCAACAATCCGCTGATCGGCGGCCGCGAAGCTGTCGACCGGACCACGCTCGAGCTGCCGCCCTCGGTGGGCCGGCTAATCCGCGAGGTGACCGCGGCCAACCCCCGCACGGTCCTGGTAATCATGTCCAGCTACCCGTACGTCACTCCAGTCACGTCAGACACGTCAGTCACATCAGTAACACCAGTCACGGCCGACGCACCCGCCGCGGCCGCCGCGCCCGCGATCGTGTGGACTCCGCACGCCGGTCAGGAGACCGGCCACGCCCTCGCGGACCTGCTCACCGGCCGTCATGCGCCCGAAGGCCGGCTCCCCCAGACCTGGTGCGCGTCGGACGCCGACCTGCCCGGTCCGCTCGACTACGACATCATCAAGTCCGGCTGGACCTACCAGTACTCCCCCGCCGTGCCGCTTTTCCCGTTCGGCCACGGCCTGACCTACACCCGGTTCAGCTACGGCGGCCTGACGCTGGGCTCCGCTGGCTTCGCCGCCTCCGATCCGCTCGTCGCCACCCTGCCCGTGACCAACACCGGCGACCGTGAAGGCACCGAGGTCGTCCAGTTGTACGCCTCGTATGAGGGTCCGCAGCGCCCGAGGCGCCGGCTATGCGGCTTCGCCCGGGTCACCCTCGCGCCCGGCGAGACGCGCACGGTCGAGATCTCGCTGCCGATGTCACGGCTGGCGCTGTGGGACGTCACGTCCGGCCGCATGGTCGTTCCGCCGGGTCCGATCGAGATCATGGCCGCCGCGTCCAGCGCCGACATCAGGCAGACCGCCACGCTCACCGTGCCTGGCGCCCCGCCGCTTCGTGATCTCGCCGTCCGCCAGGCCGCCGCCAGCTTCGATGACTACCAGAACATCATCCTCGTCGACACCACGCGCGAAGACGGCGACTCGGTAACTCCCGCCGATCCCGCGGACCGCGGCTGGCTGGTGTTCAAAAACTCAATTTTGAACGAACGGGCGGTGGTTTCAGCCTTCCGCGTCTCTTGCGCCGTTCCGGGAGGAGGAAGGATAGAGGTGCGACACGGCCAGGCGGACGGCCCTGGTCCGGAGGGGACTGTCCTGCTCGGTGAGGCGCTGGTTCCTTGCACCGGCGGCCGGTACGAGTGGACCGAAGTCACGGCTCGGTTGGAGCCGGCAGCTGGCGTCGGGGACCTGTACCTGATCCTGCATGGCCCGATCCGCCTCGACTGGTTCGAACTGCGCGGGACCTAGGACCAAGGGCTGACTTTCGTTCTGCCTGGTGATCTGGCTGAATAGAGCCATGGATTCGGCGGCCGGCCCCGATTGGGTTGATGACTACCTGGCGCGGATCGGCACGGTCCGGCCCACCTCACCGGATCTGCGGACGCTGCGCGACCTGCAGCGCGCGCATCTGCGCACAGTGCCGTTCGAGAACCTGAGCATCCACCTCGGTGAGCCGATCGTGCTGGATGAGATGGCCCTGGTTACCAAGGTGGTGCGGAACCGGCGCGGCGGTTTCTGCTACGAGCTCAATGGTGCCTTCGCCGCCCTGCTGACCGCGCTGGGTTTCCAGGTCAGCCGGCTTTCGGCGCGCGTGTTCGGCGACGACGGGCAGCCAAGCCCGCCGTTCGACCACATGGCGCTGCGGGTGGATCTGGCGCCGTGGCCGGAGGCCCAGGCCAATCAGACAGAGCCGTGGCTGGTCGATGTCGGCTTCGGCCGTTTCGCGGAGCAGCCGTTGCGGATGGACTTCCGGGGTGATCAGCCCGACCCCGGCGGGATGTTCCGGATAGCCGACAGCCCTTCGGGCCACGGTGACCTGGACGTGTTCTGCGACGGCCGGCCGGAGTACCGGATGGAGTCCCGGGCCTGTTCGCTCAGCGACTTCGTCCCCACGTGCTGGTGGCAGCAGACCTCGCCGAGCTCGCACTTCACGCAGTCGCTGACCTGCTCTATTCTCACCAAGCCCGGTCGTGTCACGCTGAGCGGAGACCGCCTCATCGTGACCGAAGGCAATGAGCGATCCGAGCATACGCTGGCCGACGACGCGGAGATCCTTGCTGCTTACCGTCAATATTTCGGCATCACCCTCGACCGCGTTCCCGTGGTTTGCCAGCTACCAGAGCTCGCCAGCCCGCCAATCGCGGATCCGTCCCTAACCTAAGTGGGGTAGATCGTCGGTCCCCTGACGTACTCCCTGCCGCTCGGTGTCTTCCAGCGGAACCAGCCTCGTGCGCCGGTTCCCTCGACTTTCCACCCGGGCCGCTGCTTATCCTGATGATCCCGGCGACAGACGGGTCCAGCCTCGCACAGGCAGGTGATCCCGCCCAGGTCGTAGGGCCGCGAATGCTCGTAGTCACATTGGAATCCGGGTCGTCGGCAGGCGGGATGCGTGCACGTCTCGTTGAGCACCGCGGTCAGGTGCCGTAGATGCTTGCCGGGATCATGCCCGCTCGCCCGGTGCTTGTGATCGCACGGCCCGGCGAGGTCCTCGAATTCGAAGATGATCTCCCGTCCGCCATGGGTGTACCGCCACGTGCCACGGCTGCCCGGTGGCCCTCGGTCGACCAGCGTCAATCGTGGCGGTCCGTGCTCTGGTGTGTGTTTTCCCTTGCGCCTGGATTGATCCTCCGGCCCCGGTCTGCCGCAGGCGTGCGCGACGGGACGGCCGACCTGGTCGGTGAGCGTGAAGTCGAACACCGTCGCCTGGTTCTTCGCGGCCTGGCTGGCGAGGTCCCGAACCAGATCTGGATCGATGGGCCCGGTACCACGCAGGACTCCGGGGCGCCCGGCCAGTTCGGTCAGCGTGCTCACCGGCGCGGTCAGGTGGACCCGGGCCGCGATCCCGCCGCCCGACTCCGCGCCCCCGCACCCGCGCGCCCCGCCAACCCCGCCGCCTGACCCAGGCCCATCCTGCCCCGGCCCGCCTGACCCCGGCCCGCCTGGCCCGCTTGGCCCAGGTCCGCGTCCGCTGCCGCCTCCACCACGCTCGCCATCGTCGCCGGCGTTCCCACCGCCTCGTACCAGATCCCCGAGCGGGTCGGCTTCCCCGAACCGTTCGAGGAAGGCCAGGACGCGGAGCGTGTCCATGTCGCCGTCGACGCCGGCCTGCTTGAAGTGGCGGGCGCGGGCGGTCAGCAGCCGGTCCATCCGCAGCACCGCCACCGGGGGCAGTTCCCGCCCGGCGATCATCGCGTTACCCGACACCTCGGGGCGGACCTCGATCCGGCACTCCCGCGCCGCCTCCTCA